>Ga0182027_10005643_pt1 | contig 18957 bp, 16 predicted proteins | sample 712E1DmetaG_FD_121300 | JGI IMG/M metagenome (GOLD analysis project Ga0182027, IMG submission 121300) | Permafrost microbial communities from Stordalen Mire, Sweden - 712E1D metaG (Illumina Assembly) | ecosystem: Environmental > Terrestrial > Soil > Wetlands > Permafrost | place: Sweden...
GTGGTAGCGTCAGCGATGGAGCCGCTGATGACGTTATTGGATAAAGTCAAAGTGAGCGGCGAAGTGCCTCCTACTCCGGTGACGCGGTAAGTGTAGGCGTTGTTCCAATTTCCTGAGTTGCCGCCGGTCGCGGTGATAGTGCCGTTGACATCCAGGGCGGTGGCGGGAGAGGTAGTACCGATACCGACAAAATTTCCGATAGTAGCCGGAGAAAGATAGGAACCATTTTGTTGCCAATAGTTGACGCCTACTCCGCCAGGAGCAGTGTTACAAACTAAACCCTGTCCGGTGACGTAAGTACAAAGCTGACCATTGGTCAGAGTGCCTTCATGAACAGAGAAAGTGGTGCCAGAAAGACCCAAAAGAGTACCGGAAGCAGTGTAAGTAGTACCGGTAGCACTGATGGTGATCGAGCCAGCGCCGTTGGTGATGGCTACTCCACTGCCGGCAGTCAGGGTAGAAAGAGCATATCCGGAGCTATTGCCGATAAGAAGAGTTCCGTCAGGAGCAGTGCCGCCGTTGATACCGGTGCCGCCGTATTGCGCGCCAATGAGAGAACCGTTCCAAGTGCCGGAAGTGACTATGCCAGTGGTATCGATTTGAAATTGAGAGGAAGAACCGACGGAAAAGAGAGCAGAAGGAGCAGAAGTGCCAATACCCAATCGGTGAAGAGTGCCGTCCCAATAAAAATTAGTTTGATCCTGCGCAAGCTTGCCTAGACTGTCAATAAAAAGTACGGAACCAGGATTAGCGCCTCCACTTATCGAACTACCCATGGAAATGGATGCAGCGCCAGGAGGAGTCCAACTCAACGAGCCTCCCGCAGTGGAGGTTAGAATATATCCGGCACCTGCTGGATAAGCATCTGGCCAGGTGTAAGTAATATCTTGTGACTGAGCCTGGGATTCAAAAATAGTAGCGTAATTTCCATTTTGAATTCCCAGAGCGCCATTAACTGTAAGCGTTTGCCCCGGACTTGTCGTACCAACACCCAATCGGTGATTTATTGAATCAATATAAAAATTTCCAACGCTGTCGTAAGTTATTGTATTTGAATTACTCCAAAAAGTTATATTACCGGATTGTCCGGAACCACTAATGTTTCCCTGAACCGCTATCGACTGCCAGGAAGGAACACCGCCATTCACTGTCAAAACTTCCCCGTCACCTCCAATCGGAAGTTTGGTAAGAGCTGAACCGGAAGAATAATAAAGCAAGTCGCCACTTGTGTATGAACTTATTCCGGTACCGCCATTGGCTACAGGAAGTATTCCGGAAATATCACTAGTTAAATTTATTTTACTCAAGGTAAGTTTCATTCCGGAAGCTTTGATATAAGTTCCTCCACTAACAGTAATTTTTCCGCCGGAGAGTCTCGAGTCGTTTGAGAGGACTAGGGTATTCCCCGATTTTCCCGTAGGCAAATTGTTTATATTAATTTTTCCGCCGGCTCCCAGTTGCAAAATATTTCCGGCGCTGGTTCCGACGGACGCGCCGCCGACAGAGAGAGCGTCAAGCGCCAGAGGAACTGCTCCCACTCTTTTCCTGGGAACCATTTCGCTGTCATTGCCAATTTTAATTCCGATATAATATTCACCGGTAGAAAAATCCAGATTAGCAGGAAGCGGAGTGACTGTTCCCATAAACGCTCTCATGATTCCGTTTTGGATAGTTACTTTTTGTGTCTCCTGCCAAAGTCCCTGGCCTTCCGGCTGAGTGGCATCTTGCCTGTCAGTCTGATAGATCGTAAACCTGACATCATAATCACCGTTATCAATTTCTTTGTTGTCGTTGTTGATGATGTAAGCAGAGATGTCTAATTTTCTTGGAGTGGCGATCGGAGTCGTAACCTGCGCGAATGAAAGATCAAAAAATAAACTGGCAGCTTCAAGCGCCACCACTAGGATGAAGATGATTCTGATTATTTTATTTTGGAAATTGATTTTCATTTTTATTTTTTGATCGCCCATCCGAAAATGTCATTTATCTGTTTCGAGATCAGATCGAACACTGACACCGGTTTCGATGCCGTGAATATTCCAAAGAAATCAGAGCTCACAACGTTGCCCCAATGATCGTGACCTTTGATCTGATAGACGTAGGAAGTCTGCTGATCGATTCCGGTGAGGATCACGCTGTGATAAAAACCGAATGAATCTTCTTTGATGGCCTTGGGATCCTGTCCGTTATTTTTAGAATAATCAATTTCCGAAATTGCTAATTTATTTGTCGTCCAGGAAATCACCAGATCCACCGAAGCGGTGGAAGCGCCTTGAGTGCTTCCGGCTTTGTCATTGATGAATGATTCTGATTTGATGTTGGAAATTTCAAGAGGTGAATTTTCTTCCGTGTCAGCGACGGCAATCGTTCCTCCCACACTCACCTGGCTGGCTTTATAATTTTCAGAGGCCAAAAGTATTCCGGCTTTCTTCGCCGCTTCGTCATCGGCGCTGGTGTTCACTCCCTGGACGATTCCGGAAACAGTTTCCTGATTTACATCCGCACTTACATCCGGACCGACATTCAATTCACTTTCGTTAAAAATTGTTTCGTGGGGACTGTTGTCGATAGCCACCAATGTTTCCGATTCATATTTTTTTTGTGCCAGGTAATATTTGGTGGAATAGACAACTAAAAAAATCATAGGTGCGACTATGATCATGGATGATAATCCGGCAAGCGTCTGGAGCCAGACGGACTTGGAACTTTTTTGTTCTGAAAGATTTTTTGAAATTTTCGCCCCTTCTGTTTCTGGAGTTGCCTCTTCTGCCGAAGCTATAATTTCGTCAGTTGCTTTTAGCCCTTCAACTTTTTCCGCTACGGCCTTCAGCTCATTTATTTTTGCCTCTTCCCCATCAGCGCCATTCTTCTTCGCAGCCACAGAAGACAAAAGTTCCTGGAACCATTCTTCGGTCGTGTACCAATTGCGTCCGATCTTCTCAGCTTTCAACTTTCCTTTTCTCGACAAAAGATTCAGATGTTCCGGCGTGTAACCAGACCTCTTGGAGGCCTCGGAAAGTGGGATAAATTTACTATCGATTTTTATATTTTTTTTGTCTGTTTTGGGAGTCATTTTTGAGGAGTAAAATCTACTAAAATTATACCATTTAAAAACCGTGTCAACAAGGTAAAAAAAAGAGTTATCCACAGCTGAAAATTACCCGGATTTGAAATAGATTTTTATGCTGTAAAAAAATATTTGATATCAAATATGCCATATTTGTTAAGCCAAATATTTGACTATTTTCCCCCATAGTAGATACTGACGATCTCCCCTGAAGTTCTTAGCGGCACCAGCCTGATTTTGTGATAAAAAGCTCCCTCTTTTTTGGCCATTTTATGGCTCAAAATATTTACCCTTTTTTGCTCCTGATTTATAGGCTTATTTTTTGCCAAATTTCGCCTGAAAAATTTGCAGGTTCCAGAGCCTGCTTCATTGCCGTAATTTTAATCGCCTTATCCTTCCAAATCGCCTCCTCTTTTTTGAGCTCCCTTGTTGCCGACAACTATGCCAGGAGGTAGTTCATCCGATTCGCTCCGTTTAATATTTCGCCTCCTGCGAGAATATAGAGCAGCTCCCTTGCCTTCGCATAGGATTCCATAAAACTTCAATGGTTTCTCCAACTAGTGTAGCGAAGCATTGTGTTGTATGGTCACATCTTACCTCACAGCACCATCCTGTTTCGATTTTTTATTTTTAAGAGTCTTTTTGGGTCTTCTTGTATGCGAAATAATGAATTCCTTTTATAGAGCCAAAAAGTTATCCACTTATACCCAGAAAGTGGTAAAAAACAATCAAATTTTTGCCCTTTTAAAAAATATTTGATAGAAAATAACCTGTTATGACCCTCAATTTGATGCAAAATTTGTTAATGGTCGTTGACAAATTGAAAAATAAATTTCAAATGGTCACCTTGCTTCAGGCGACGAAAACTGCTGGAGCAATTGCAAACCAAATCGTGCCCCCTGTTTCGTGTTTCATCTCCTAAGCTTCTTAAGCGACTTAAGAAGCTTACGGTCATTGCAAGCTCAACCCACAACACGATTCCCAAGAACCTCATTGCAGATTCAGGCGTCTCGCCCAAACGACTAAGTCTGCTCTAAAAACAAAAAACCGTGAAATAAAAATGCTCACGGCAGAAGGACAAAAAGGTCTAAAAATTATTCGTGAAACCTGCTGCGATACTCGTTCCTTTTTCGATAAAGTTCTTCGGTCAATCCTCCTTCACGTTCGTGTTTTTTCTTAAGCGAAGCGACTTGGTTATTGAGAAGATACGTAGCTTGATGACAAAGAGTAAGAAGAAAGTTGGCGGCTTCTTCCGGATTTTCAGGAAGCGGAAGCTGATTGATTAATTGCGTCTCCGTAGTTTCATCTCGTAAGTTTCTTGGGTCGCTTAAGTGTCTTACAGTCGTTGCGGATTTGGTCCGCAACGCGACCACTCGCGGATCGTTTTTTTCCCACCGCTTCATATTTCTTTGCCTCAAAAAATCTTCCAGATCTCCGGTCAATTCTTCCAATGAACTTTTGGCAACGCCGGTGAGACCGATACAAAGTTTCAGAGATGTTGTCAGATTGTCTGATCCCTCCACAATATTTTGTTTTCCCGAACGCGCAGCGCCGTTCATCTGCTCTTTCAATTTCCAGCTTCTGATTTCTCGCTCACAAAATTCAACCGTACGATCATAGATGATCACCGAAAACCAAAATGTAAAAAGTTTTTTATATGGTTGCATAATTTTATTGTAACATATTTTTAAAAACCCCTGGAATAAAAATTTTATTTAAATTTTTGTTCCCCGTAAGCATCCTAAGAAACCAAAGAAACTCAGAGAACTTTCTCCAACAAAAAAAGCTTCCAAAAAAAGGGAAGCTTTTTTTCTTTGCGCTAGGTTTCAAAATCACACATCCAGATTCTTCACGCTCTTGGCATGGGTCTGGATAAATCTTCTTCTCGGTTCCACTTCTGTTCCCATAAGAATATCAAACATCTTGTCCGCCGCTTCAGCGTCTTCGATATTCACCTGAAGCATCATCCGGGTTTCGGGATCCATAGTCGTCTCCCAAAGTTGTTGCGGGTTCATTTCTCCCAAACCTTTATACCGCTGAATATTTATTCCAGAGACATTCTCCCCCACTTCGCTGTCGGCATCCGCATCAGTTTCTACGATTATTTTTTCTTCCTTCATTTCTTTCTTGGCTTTGATTTGTTTTCTCTCTTCGATCATTTTCTTCATATCTTCCACTGCCCTGTTCTTTTGTTCTTCCGTGTAAGCGTATCTGATTTCTTTTCCTTTTTGCAACCGATACAGCGGCGGCTGGGCGATGTAGATATGTCCTTGATTGATAAGATCTTCGAAGTATCGATAGAAAAAAGTGAGCAGCAAGGTTCTGATGTGCGATCCATCTACATCGGCATCGGCCATAATGATAATTTTGTGATAACGCAGCCGACTGATATCAAAACTGTCGCCGATGCCGACACCAAGAGCAATGATGATCGGCTTCAGCGTATCCGATTTCACCACTTTATCAAGGGTAGTTTTTTCCACATTGACCAGCTTGCCTCGGAGCGGCAAGATAGCCTGGAATTTTCTGTCTCTCCCCTGCTTGGCGCTGCCGCCGGCACTGTCTCCCTCCACGATGTAGAGTTCCGAGAGAGCCGCATCCCGCGAAGTACAATCGGCTAATTTTCCGGGAAGCGTCATCCCTTCGAGCGCTCCCTTTCTGATCACTGCGTCTTTCGCCGCCCGGGCAGCGATCCTGGCTTTGGCGGTCAGAAGACATTTATTAATGATGGCTTTGGCATTATGCGGATGAGCTTCCAGATAATCAGCCAGGGCTTCAGCAGTAACGCTGGAAACTATGCCTCTCATTTCACTGTTTCCCAGCTTGGCCTTGGTCTGTCCTTCAAACTGCGGATTCCTCAGTTTCACGCTGACGATAGCCGTCAGCCCTTCCTGAAGATCTTCCGAAGTAAAACTGCCGTCTTTTTCTTTGAGAAAATTATTCTTCTTGGCATAAGCGTTCAGGATTCTCGTGAGCGATGCCCGAAAACCAACCTCGTGCATACCGCCTTCCGGCGTAAAGATATTATTGGCAAAAGAAAAGACGTGTTCTTTATATGATTCGGTGTATTGCATAGCGATTTCCACTTCCGCTTCCTCCAATTTCTTTTCCACATAAAAAGGCATCTCGTTCTTCACTTCCTTGCCGCGATTGAGAAATTTGATAAAAGATATCAGTCCTCCGTCGAACAAAAATCCATAGGCTTTTTCCTTGCCCGGCTCTCTTTCGTCATAAATCTTAATACTGACTCCTTTGGTGAGATAGGCTTGCTGCCTTAGATATTGAAGTATCTTTTCCCAGGAATATTGTATCTCCGGAAAAATCTGCGGATCGGCTGAAAACGTTATCTTCGTTCCGGTTTTTTCGGCTTTTCCGATGACTTTTGGATCTTTGGATTTAGACTCGCCTCTGGCAAATTCCATGGCATAAATTTTTCCGTCCCTTTTTACTTCCGCTTTCAGCCAAACGGAGAGAGCGTTCACTACCGATACTCCCACGCCATGAAGTCCTCCGGAAATCTTATAACCGTTTCCGCCGAATTTTCCTCCGGCGTGAAGGACGGTCAGCACCGTTTCCAGGGTTGATTTTTTGGTTTGCGGATGCTTTTCCACCGGAATTCCCCGGCCATCGTCGTCTATTTCCACTACATTGTCCGGCAGTAATTTCACTGAAATATTCCGGCAATATCCAGCCATCGCTTCATCGATAGCATTATTGACTACTTCCCAAACTAAATGATGAAGCCCTTCGGTAGAAGTGCCTCCAATATACATTCCGGGACGTTTCCTGACCGGTTCCAGTCCTTCTAAGACCTGGATGGATTTGGCGGTATAATCACCATTTTCGCTTTTTACAATTTTTTCCTTAGGCATAGTGTTTAAAATTTATAATTCAAAATTGATTTGCCAGTTAATTATAATTATCCTCTCGATAAAAAATAAAGTTCAATCAAAATCACCCCCGCCAACACTAACAGTCCGTCCCACCACACTAGCATTCTGAAACTTTGGAGGACTAAAAGGGCGATGACCAGGATGGCTAATAATATTCCCTGGCGAAGACTGAGACCGGCATTACTCTGGGCCGCTTCTTCTCCTAGCGTCTTTCTCCTGATAAATAACATAAAAAGACCCAGAAAACCGCTCAGAAAAAAACCCAGAACGACATAAAAGATCAACTTACCTGGCATCCCGGATGCTTCCGGATCAACATAGGTCAAAACAGCTAAGAGAGCTGCAAACGAAACCAAAACCAACAGGCGCATTGCCCAAATGTAGGCTTTTAATGTCATATTTATGTCTGTTTGTTACCTGTCAATCATAGCTCTTTTTCCTCGATTTTGCAAGGACTTTCACCATCAAAAAATAGCCTGGTTGAGGGCTATCCTGGCACCAAAAAATTGACATAATCCGAAAAATTGTTTAGAATTAAACATAGTTTATAGCGGGGTGGAGCAGTCTGGTAGCTCGCGTGGCTCATAACCACGAGGTCCCGGGTTCAAATCCCGGCCCCGCAACATTCTGGCTCGCAGTAGTGACAGGGCGCGAGTTTTTTTAACGCAACGATTATCAATAAGGCAGGGTAGCTCAGTTGGTTAGAGCACAGGACTCATAAGCCTGGGGTCGAGAGTTCGAATCTCTCCCCTGCTACGGAAATAGTAGCTAGTATTTAGTATCTAGTATCTGGTATGAGAATGCTCACCTTTTTCATACTAAATACTAGCTACTAAATACCAAATACTAATTGGACTGGTAGCTCAGTTGGTTAGAGCGTCCGCCTGTCACGCGGAAGGTCGCGAGTTCGAGTCTCGTCCAGTCCGCAAATAAAACACGCCAGCTAGGCGTGTTTTTGCGTTTTATGATCTTTGATGTTCCTATTCCACCACTTCGTGATATTTCAAAAATTCTTCGTAAATCGACAGTACCTCTTGGGCTTGTTCTTTTGTCACAGCAAAGCTTTCGTCGTGAACGATCCTGTTCCTGACCAGATGCGCTTTTTTGATGTCTTCTATATTTTCAATCTGGCCCGGATTGATATTTTCTATCCTTTCGGCCATATCAGCTCCCGGATAAGCCATCCTTTTTATCAGATCATCGATTAGATTATCCGCCTCTATGATAGCAATTTTGTATTGACTTTCCTCTCCGGTCTCCAGCCTTTTTTTGATGTTTTCCCATTTCTGCCGCAACTTGTTTTTGGCTTTTTTTCTGACCAATTCATGCGGAATATTCATACCCAGCCTGGCTTCTTTGATGTCAACCGAAAGACCCCTCTGATATAACAGCAATAATATATCCGCAAAAACGATGACCGTATATATTCCGATTATGAATTTTATAACCGCAAAAAAAGTGGAGCTATAAAAATTCATCAGCCACGTGATCACACCCAGAGAAAAATTAGCTAACTGATCCATATTATTTTGTTATTTATTTTAGTTTACTTCATAGGCATCGGCGGCGCGAAGAAGATTTTCTTCGTCGAACCATTGGCCCATAAGCTGGAAACCGATCGGCAGATCTTTTCCGTCAACTTTTACAGTTCCGGCCGGAACAGAAATAGCCGGCACGCCGATAATATTGGCTGTTACGGTAAAAATATCTTCCAAATACATAGAAATTGGATCATCTATTTTCTCTCCGATTTTGAAAGCCGGACCGGTGGTCGTCGGAGTTAAAATTAAATCGACTTCGGAAAAAACCCTTTCAAAATCGGCTTTGATAAGCGCACGGACTTTCTGGGCCCGGATATAGAAAGCTTCATAATATCCGGCAGAAAGAGCATAAGTTCCCAGCATTATTCTTCTTTTTGCTTCCGCTCCCAAGCCATATTTTCTGGTATCAAGATATGTTTCCAGAAGTGTTTTAGGAAGACCGAATTCATCTTCCGCCTGGCTGTTCTTTTCGTCATCCACTCTTAGCCCATATTTTATTCCATCAAATCTGGCCAGATTGGAACTGACTTCGCATGGCTGGATGATATAGTACACCGGCAAAGCATACTTATTGTATGGCAATTCGACTTCCCGAATTTCAGCTCCTAATTTTTTATATTTTTCAACGACGGCTTCGATAATTTTTTTGGCATCGCCTTTCAGTCCTTCAATATATTCTTTCACTATTCCGATTTTCATCCCTTTCACTTCTCCTGTCAGATAATCCTCGTATTTTTTGTCGCTCGAATGCGCTGAAGTGGCATCGAATTTATCCTGGCCAGCGATAGCGCTCAGGACTATGGCCGCATCCTCCACGGATTTAGCCAGTGATCCGATTTGATCGAAACTGGACGACATCGCAATTACTCCGTATCGGGAAACTCGTCCGTAAGTCGGTTTGAGTCCCACTACTCCGCAAAGCGATGCCGGCTGGCGGATAGATCCTCCGGTGTCCGATCCTAAAGCCCAAACGGCTTCATCGGCCGCCACTGCCGCTGCCGATCCACCAGAAGTTCCACCCGGCACCCGACTAAAATCATGCGGATTTTTGGTCGGTCCGTAAGCACTATTTTCTGTCGAAGATCCCATAGCGAATTCATCCATATTGGTTTTTCCGAGCATTACCGCTCCGTTTTCTTTCAATTTTTCTATAACCGTAGCGTTATAAGGAGCAATGTAATTATCCAAAATTTTGGAAGCCGATGTGGTTCTGATCCCGTCTATACAGATATTATCCTTGATCGCTCCGGGAATACCCTCAAGCAGTCCGATTTCTTCTCCGTTCTTAATTTTTTTATCCACTTTTTTGGCTTGTTCAAGCGCTAAATCACGCGTCAAAGTCAGATAAGCATTCAGGTCTTTATCCTTTTTTTCAATACGGTCAAAATATTCTTCCGTCAGTTTTACCGAAGTCGTTTCACCATTTATTAATTTTTCGTGCAGTTCACGAATCATAAATTTATAATACCGACTTCACCTTATCATATCCATCCTTGCTTTCAGGAAAAAGCTTAACAATATTTTCTTTGCCCACAAAATTATCTGCTTCATCTTCTCTCGTGATATTCTCCAGTCCCGTCACGTGCGATACGGCTTCCACTTTTGATATATCCACTTCTTCCAATTGTTTGATAAAATCCAAAATCGACGACAAATCAGCCGCCAATTTCTCGATCTCTTTTTCATCCAATCCCATCCGGGCCAGTTCAGCGATATGTTTTACTTCGTCTTTAGAAATCATATTTTTCTGTCCACCTCAGGCGGGCTCGTAAGTAATCTAAGCTACTTAAATAACTTGATAAACTCTTCCTCGTCTATCGTCTTCACTCCCAACTCCTTCGCTTTCTGATATTTTGATCCAGGATTTTCCCCAACCACAACATAATCAGTATTCTTACTGACGGAGGAGGACACATCTCCCCCTGCTTTCCTTATCATATCCTTAGCTTCGTCCCTTGTAAAGGATTTGAGCTCGCCAGTCAGAACAAATATCATGCCTTTTAATTTAGTATCTTGTGTCTGGTATTTCGTATCTGATATAGTAATACGAACGCCCAATTTCTCCATTTTTCTCAAAATATTTAAATTTTCCTTGTTGTTAAACCACTCAACTAAACTCTCCCCCGATTTCTCGCCAATGCCTTTGATGCTCATCCATTTCTCCACTGAAATTTTTGGTAACTCCCCAATTATATCCCCCAAACTCCCCAACTTCCCTAAATTCCTAGCGATGAGCACCGCTGTTTCTTCTCCGGAGTGTCTTATCCCCAACGCAAACAAAAATTTCGGCAACTCTATCTTTTTGCTTTTTTCTATGGAAGCGATGAGGTTGTCTGCTGACTTTTCGGCAAAGCGCTCCAGCGGCTCAAGATCTCCTTTTTTCAGTTCAAAAATATCGGCCACATTGGAAATCAATCCTTCGCCCAGAAGTTGCTCCACGATTTTTTCACCTAACCCTTCGATATCAAACCCCTTTCTGGAAACAAAGTGGATGATATGTTCTTTTTCTATGGCAAAACATTTTTTGTTTAGGCAATATGTGGCCGCTTCTCCAGGGCGCCTGGCGACTTGGCCGCCACAGATAGGACAACTTTTTGGCATACGGAATTTTTTTTCTTTCCCCGTACGAAGATTTTTGATCACTTCCACCACCTCCGGAATGACATCGCCGGCTTTGCGAATGACTATCGTATCGCCAATTTTTATATCCAGCCTCTTTATCTCGTCTTCGTTGTGGAGAGTCGCCCGACTGACATTGGAGCCGTCTACCAGTACCGGTCGGAGATAGGCGACCGGGGTGAGCGCGCCTGTCCGTCCCACCTGCACTTTGATGTCTTCGACGATCGTCGTCGCTTTTTCGGCCGGAAATTTGTAAGCCACGCCCCAGCGCGGCGATTTTCCGGTATAGCCAAGAGCTTCCTGGATGGCCCGCGAATTGATTTTTATGACCACGCCATCAATACCATAATCTTCTTTAGTTTTTTTATCCGTCCATTCTTCATAAAACTTCTGAATCTCTTCAACATTTTTGCAAAGTTTATGATATTCATTAACTTTAAAGCCTAATTTCTTCAATAAATCTAACTCCTCCATTTGCGTCTCTGGCATTTTTACGACTCCCCTCTCCTTTATAAGGAGAGGGGCTGGGGGTGAGGTCGCGGGTTGAATTTCCAGATAATCCAAATCATAAATAAATGAATCCAATTTTCTGGCCGCCGCCACTTTCGGATCCAGTTGTCTGATTGACCCGGCAGCCGCGTTTCGGGAATTGGCGAATTGAGCTTCGCCCTTTCCTTTCCTTTGTTTATTAATCCTTTCCAGTTCTTTTTTTGATAACCAGCATTCCCCCACCACCACGCAATCCACCGGATAATTCAGTTTCAAAGGCACGGAATAAATTGTCTTAATATTAGATGTCACGTCTTCTCCGACCGCCCCATCGCCCCTGGTCGCCGCCTGAACTAGTATGCCATCCTCGTAAGTTAAAATAATCTTTAGCCCATCTATTTTAATTTCACAAACATATTCCATTTCCGTAGCGTCCGTAGCAGCTAAATCGCTACGGGCGCTTCGCTGTAGTGGTTTAGCCGCTACGGATTTCTCAACCATTCGTTTCACTTTTTCTTCCCATTTTTTCAGTTCCTCAAAGCTAAAAACATCGTCAAACGACCACTGGCGGATTTGGTGGCGCACTTTTTTAAATTTTGAGAGAGGCTTTCCGCCGATTCTTTGAGTCGGTGAATCCGGCGCTTTGAGATCGGGATATTTTTCTTCCAGCTCCCGCAGTTCAGCCGTCAGGGAATCATAAACCTCGTCCGTCACGTCCGGCTTATCCAGGACGTGATATTCATACCGGCGCTTCGAAATTTCAGCTGCCAGCTTCTCCATCCTGATTTTAATCTCGTTTTTATCCACCCCGTTAGAAATTTTAGATTTATACTAACAACCATTATAAACCCCTTAATTTAATCGAATAAATTTCTAACGGGGTCCATATCCCTATTATACCTCATCACCCCAATCCCCCCAATATCCCCAAATCCCAATTAAAAACAGGGGCAGATTAAAACCCGCCCCTGCCAATCTGGCCCATTATTGTTTAATTCAATGGAAAATTAACACCATCAAGAGTAAGCCACCCCTGACCGCTTGACAAAGTCGCAGCGCTAACACAGCCAGAGCTCTTGACCATAATATAAGCATATGGCACGTTAGATCCATGGTCATAAGCATTCGGAGTTGAAGCTGAGACGGTAAATTGTAACCGTTTTGATGGTGCAAAAGAAGAAGGCAAAGTAAATATGCAATTCCATCCGGTAGTTGTGCTTGTATTTTGCACTAAACCTCGGAGATAAACTATTCCCGTTCTGGTATCCTGGGCATATGCTGCGTTATACATGTCGGAGCTTGAATTAGACCATCCATTCTGAAATCCTACCGTGCTGGCTACATCATTCCAGACCAGTGTCCCCGCTGCCACGGCCGCCTGGATAGCTCTTTGCTCTCCAGTCGCATTCCCCACGGACCTTATGCTGTCTAATGTAGAAACGGAAGATCCGTCACTGCAACTGACTATTGTTCCGTCATTTTTAACCAGTGTCACTTCCCATTTTCCGGTATTGTCCGCTATTTTGCCGGTTCCAACATTGCATGTCGCTCCGGAAACAGCAATGTCATTTATATTCGAGCTGCCATTTATGGCGCTAAGCACTTTTTCCACTCCCGTATTAGCGTTTTGAAAAGCCAGACTGCTTTTCCCCGCTCCCGAAGAACTTTGTCTTTGTTTGATAGCGGTTATCGAAACAGCCATCGCAATACTCAGAATAATGAGGAGAACCAGGAGAGAAGCGACGAGGATGGAAGCCTTGTATTTATTTTGCTTCATAATTTTTTATCCCCCACCACTTTTTCGCTTTTAAGTTTTAGACCAGAATTTAGCAAGTTGAGCGATAATGGTGATATTTAATACCCTGACCTAGATTTTGCTGCGCCATAGGCGCAAGCGAAAAAGTGGTGGGGGATGAATATAAATAATTAAAATTAAATCCTATTGGATTATCTCGGCGTAATCCCTGAAAGAGACGGTGGTTTCCAGGGTTTGGCGGGAAGGACTTCCCGCTGCTCCAATCATCAATGATACCGTAGCTTTGCCAACCACCGGCGGATTACTCTTCCGATCAGTAGAGACAATATTGACATTTCCGTCAATTGGTTCTTGCGACATACTGGCATAATAAGAGCTGTAATTAACCGATCCAGAACACGGAGTGGCTCCGCCGGTAGCGTCACAAACATCAGTTGCCTGAGGATCCGGCGGGTTGCATTCGGCATAGAAAACTGCAGGCGTAGTATGGTCGAATTTATAACTGATACATTTATTTTGGGTAGTGTTAAACATATAGATGGCGCTGTTCGCAGAATCGTACTTGAGATTATTGCTCATAGACATGTTTTTGGCCATGGATTCCAGGATAGAACGGCCTTCTTCCACTTTCCGCTGGTTATCAGCCACTGTCCCGTATGATTGCATCCCGCTCAAAAATATTTCCCCTACTGCCCCGGCCAAAACAAAAGACACGAAAATCACTGTCAGCAATTCTATGAGAGAAAACCCTTTATATTTTTCGCCCGATGATTTTTTCATAAATTTGTAGTGCACGGTTAAGGACAGTTGATGCCCCTAGTCGATAAGGCGGAGCTTGAACACCAGCTGTCCAAGGGAAATATTTTACCCGCCCCAGGTAGTAAGGACTGCTTGGGTATAAACACATCTGTTGCCGGCGCTACACGAAGAGAGTTCGGCAACATTAGGAGGATTATTATTAATAGGAGGGAAACTTCCCCAGGTGACCATACTGGTTATGGTAGCGGAATTAGCGCTGGTATTGCTTCCCGTGTCATAGGATACAAAAATTTTTCTTTGAAACTTGGTGGAAGTGCCTGAATTGTCAAGGGTATAAAAATTATTTTTCAAATAAAGATAGAAATTGCTGCTGGTGCAATCAAGAGAACTGTCGGCTCCCTTCGCTAACTTGCAGCTGCTACTGCTAGATGCCGGAAAGTTAGCGGTAAAAGCATCCCCTCCTGACGCCCAGTTGTTATCCCTGATGTTCCTGACCATTTCCGCTCCTTCCTGGGCTAAAAGCATTCCGATAACCGAATCCCTGTCCTGGTTAGTATTGACTGTTGTTTTGGAAAGCAGCGTCAGGACTACCATCAGACCGGCTGTGACTATGAACATAGCCATAAGAACCTCTACCATTAAGAAACCTTTTGTTTTCGTTATAAAAACGGATTTCCGGATATCCTTATCGGTTAATTTTATTTTTGCCATAAAATTTTCTTTTTTTCTCGAAATTAGTCGCTTGTCGTAACCAGTCCGGTTGAGTTTATATTTATTTTTTTTGTAGTCCCATTGTTATTCAAGCTAACGCTTTTCGTAGCACCGTAAGAAAGAGACGAACCGTTACTATAAACCGTACCGTTAGGAACCGTAAAATAGACCGTCAAATCACCTGAGTTCGATATCTTTACCTGTCCCGGCAGAGTCTTGGTTTCCAAAATAGTTGATTTGCCGCTCGAATAATCAAGGTAGGTTGAATTTGTATTTTGAATATCACAGTTAAGCGCCGTATCCAAGGTGTTATAGAAAATCGAATATTGTTGTTGGTTATTGACAAATCGCGCACCATAGCCGCAAGGCGTTGCTCCGTTTTGCGTTTTCCCCTGAAGAGCGTAGGCTCTGGCCAGACTTATTTCTGAGGCCAATTCTTTTTGACCTTCTTCCGTTAGCGAAGAAGATCTGGAAGAAACCAGGGCCACAACACTTCCCACTAATAAAATGGACATAATGGCCAGAACTATCAGGAGCTCAATAAGAGTGAATCCCTTGTACTTCATTACTATTATTAAAAAATGGTTAGATCTTTTTTAGTTAAGCAGTTATCAGAGAAAGATACCAATGCACGATGGGAGTATAGCAAAAAATAGCTATCAGCGTTCCCAAAACCAGAAAAGGAGCAAATGGTATCTGGCTTTTCACGCTTTTTTTCTTGAGAGTCATAAAGGCTATTCCCCAGATCGATCCTAAAAGGAAAGCCAAAAACAGTCCCAAAACAATTTGAGGCCATCCGGTGACCAGTCCCAGAAGAATGACCAGATAGGCGTCCCCCATACCCATCCATTTTTCGCGTGACACCGCCACCAGCAAAAAAAAGAAAAGGAAGGCTAGAAAGGCGGCTAATAGCCCGGAAAAAGAGGAAACAGAAAAAGCGCTGAGAAGAGGCCCTCCACGCAAAGAATCCATAAGCAAATTAAATCCCACCGCTACTGCGATGGCCGGCCACAGCACCAGCCCGGGAATTTCCATAAAAAGAGAATCGTAAACAAAGATGACCAAAAGCATACTCACTATGACCAGATAATAGAACGTCACGATCCAAGTCGCCGGATCAGTCGAAGAAAAAAATTGAAGAGCGACCAGGGCAAACAAAAAACCGGTGGATATCTCCACCAAAGGATACTGCCAGGAAATTTTCTTTTTGCAGTATCGGCAACGAAAATTAAGCAGGATAAAACTGATGACCGGAATATTGTCATACCAAGCAATACCTTTTTTGCAATGCGGGCAATATGACCGCCCCATCAAAGTGTCAGCTATCCTGATCCTGTAGACTACCACATTCAAAAAACTGCCAATGATAAGCCCGAAGATAAAAAATATAGCTAGAGTCATGTTTGTTTTTATAGGCTAGCCACCGCTAGAACTTTTATTCTTGTTTTAATTTTACCACAAACTAGTTAACCTTGTAAACGTAATATTGATTATAAATATTATCCGTAAAAACCCTTTGAAAATGATTGTTATTGTCTAGCATATCATTAAGATTTTTCATGCCATTTGAAGAAACTATATAATTGGATTTAAAGTCGTTTTTAACCGTTTCCGCCATTTGATCCCCTTCCTTTTGATACCAATCATTTTTCCTTTCTTCTTTTTTCATCTCGTAATCTTTGACGGCATCAATCGTGTCACATTTTTCTTCCGAACACACATAGCCGTCATTGGAAATATGCCACCATTTCCAATACAGTTCATGGTTGTAATCATAAAGAAATCTGGGCTCAATTCCGGCAATATAGTAATTATCGGTATCGTAATAAAAAAGAGTGGTAAACCAGTTCCAGGAAGCATTAAAAACTATATCGCCTTTTTTGGTATTATTTTTGAGCCAGGTAGCTGTTCCCTCCATAGCATCATACGAACCGGAAGAAGCGATCTGATCACGAAGAAAAAGAAAATTAGCGAAAAAAAGATAAACTACGGTGATGATAATTCCGGTAATCATAGCTTTTTTGACCAGAACATTGGTAATTTGTATATAGTTAAAAAAGAAGTTGAAACTCATTACTATATAGGCCGCCGAAAAAAAGACGAAGAAGTCTCCGTTTCTTTGACTTAGGAAAGTGCCCAGAAGAAATCCAATGGACAAAAGAAACAACGTCCCTTTAAGCGGACGCTTTTCTTTTTCGGCTTCCCGATTGTCAATAATGTTGTCTTTTTTTTCCTGGATGTACCGAAAAATCTCAAAGGTTGTCGCCATCAAAAGCAAAGCCACAACAAAAACGTTGTTTCTGATAAAATTTAAAAAATCGGCCGGATACAATTCACTTCCTTCAGAGATATTGACTTTCTTTCCTATGATCGTATCCTGAAACATCCCCCAATATATATCTTTCATAAAACTGAAAAAACCGGGAGCAAAGAGACTCATGATCAAAAGTGACGAAATGATGCCCGCCGCGGAGCTGATCAATATCTTCCAGTCTGGTTTATTTTCGTTATAGAAAGCATCAAACATAAAATATACCCCGGCCACTGCCAGAGGAAAGAAAAAAGTGACGCTATGCCAGTAGAGATAGAGGAACGATATCAGAAATATTCCGATATATTTCTTTCTGTATAATAAATACAGTTCGATAATAAGGATGGCCGGAGCAAAAGCATACGGACGAGTTAAGAGAAATCTCCAAATGGAGTTATAATTCATTATTGCTATTAATATGACAGTCCAGAAAAAAGCGTTTTTCTCCTTGATTTTCAAAAAAAAGTAATATAGGACGGTAAAGTAGACCGAAGCGAACAGTACGGCGTAAAGTTTTATTCCCAAAAACAAAGGCTTTACAAACGTAAACGGAATCAGGACCAGATAAAAAAGAAAGTTGTAATAAATAAAATAAGATTGATTATCGGAAATCTTGGAAAAATAAAGCCAATGGAAATTCCTAAAAGCTTCGAGACCCTGGCTTCTGATGATCTCGGCAAACTGAATATGAAAAAAATGGTCGTCCAGTGACACGAAACGATCGATAGAAAGATAGACAGCGATGAAAACCAGGAGAAAAAAAGAAAAGACCAAAGTTATTTTCAAATAATCTTTCCTCAGCGCTGCTTTAATTTTTTCCAAAATATTTTTCATCTGCGAGCTATTATTTTGAGAATAAGTTGTATTTTATGATACACCAAACGGCTTCCAGCCCATCCCGCCATCCGATTTTTTTGCCTTCTTTATATGTCCTTCCGTTGTAAGAAATCCCCACCTCATATATCCGGCATTTGTCCTTTTTGGCAATTTTGGAAATCCTGGCGGTGATTTCCGGTTCGAAACCGAATCTGTTCGATTGAAGACTGGGTAATATCTGATCTAATATTTCTTTAGTAAACACTTTGTAGCAGCTCTCCATATCGGTCAAATTTAAATTTGTAAACATATTGGAAAGCCTGGTAAGGAATTTATTCCCTACATAATGCCAATAATACAAAACCCTGTGGGGCTGGCCGCCCTGAAATCTGGAACCGAAAACAACATCCGCTCTCCCTTCAATTATCGGCTTTATGATGAATTCGTATTCGTCGGGGTCATATTCCAAGTCAGCATCCTGGATTATAATGATATCGCCGGTAATGTTTTTAAATCCGGTTCTGAGCGCCGCTCCCTTACCCTTATTTTGAGAGTGATAAATTACCTTGTGTTTTTTTTCGATTTCTTTGAGTATTTTCCTGCTCCCATCACCGGAAAAATCATCCACGATGACGATTTCTTTTTCCAATCGAAAAACTGGAGCATTTTCCACTGCTCCAATTATCTTTTTTACGGTAGCTTTCTCGTTAAACACGGGAATAACAATGCTGACTTTTCGAAAAATATTCATCCCTTTCCTTTGGCTGAATTTAAGAAAGAAGCCTTAAATTATCGAATCATCAAAAACTTTACACACTTGCCAACATAAAAATGTTGGCAAGTGAAAAAATATTCGACAAATTCGCTATTATACACTAGCCAGAATGTTATTTGCAGTTACCGCCGAAAGTACATCCTGACCCGTTACAGTTGGTATCGCTAGTAGTGTTGCAAGGGTTAGTCATACTGGAACAGGTCGACAAATAGACAGACCA
>Ga0182027_10005644_pt1 | contig 18957 bp, 14 predicted proteins | sample 712E1DmetaG_FD_121300 | JGI IMG/M metagenome (GOLD analysis project Ga0182027, IMG submission 121300) | Permafrost microbial communities from Stordalen Mire, Sweden - 712E1D metaG (Illumina Assembly) | ecosystem: Environmental > Terrestrial > Soil > Wetlands > Permafrost | place: Sweden...
AACTGGATCACCAGGCCACCCGTGCCCTGCGGCGTATGCGCCGTCGTCCCTCCTTGATCCGCGCCTGCTGGAAACAGGCTGACCTTTGGCCTTGATGTCAGCCTATTGTACGAGTCTCAATAAGAGCCAAGGCCATGACCTATCTGGACCGGAAGCCAGCCACAGAATCTTCGCTGGTTTGGGGCGACCGGTTTGTGTTGGCGACCAGCAACTACGATGTGTGCACGACGCGACAGCATGTCTGGGAGACCGTCGCCGTCGGTTGTTGCGTGCTGTTGCTTTCCACCGTGATATCGTGGGCCATCGTGCTGTTTCTTCCGTTGCTCTGGTGTTTTTTGCTGGGTCTGCATAGCGCCGCCAAGAAACTCAACTGAGACGACGGCCCCGGTCCTTTATAGATTAGAGTGACTGGTAGAATGAGGGCAGAGCAAATCGGAGTGCCGGTGGACGAAGCCTCTTTCACCCTTTCCGGACTGACGGTGCCATTTTCGGCAGTGTCAATGCGTACAAACGCTCGGTGAGCAACAGCAAGGCGGCGACGAGTCGGCGCGCTCCAGAGGAGGAAACGATTATGAACTGCAACGGGAAGCGTCACTCCGGGGCGGTTGCGCCGGGGGCAAGAATTCTGCGCGTCTCATGTAGACAGTGCCATATTCGGCTCACACCCAAGACCATGAGTCGCGTGAAAGGTGGTTTTTGCGGAACGAATCCAAATAGGTGGCGCTTAGTTGCACATTGATCGGCTTGAGCGACAGAGGCTTGGAGGGCGCTATGAGGGGCGATTCCCAACTAACATTGGTAGACGCCATTCACTGACCCGGCCGCAGTCGCGCCAGGGCGTTGCTGGCGGCGGTCAAATCAGGATTGAGGCGGAGTACCTGCTCGTACTGTTCGATTGCCTCCGACGCACGGCCGGCTTGCTCCAAAGCAACCCCGAGATTGAGGTGGGCTTCCACGGAATGGGGATCGATCCGCAACGCCTCTTCGTAGTCTCCAATTGCTTCGGATATGTTGCCCTGAAGCAACCAGACGTTTCCGAGGTTGATGCGCGCCTGGGCATGATTGGGTTGGATCCACAACGCTTCCTCGTATTGCTGGACTGCCTCGGATGGTTTGCCCTGTCGCACCAGCGCGTTACCCAGGTTGACGTGCGCCTTGACGTCGTCGGGGAATATCCGCAAGGCCAGTCGGTATTGCTCTTCCGCCTCGGCCTCCCGGCCCCGGTGTTCCAGCAGCAGCCCAAGATTGTTATGCGCGAGCCAGCAATCCGGATTTTTCGTCAGCGTATCGCGCCATAGCGTTTCCTGGCTTTGATAAATGCGGGCCTGCCTCCATGTGGACACTCCCAATATCAGCAGCGTGATGGCGGCAGCGAGCGTTCCCAAATCGCGGCCCCGTTGACCGGCACGTTCGCAGATTGCTGTGCCTGTGTTTACGGCAAGAGAGATCAGCCCGATGCAGGCCAGGTATTGAAAGTGGTCGGCGACGAAGGAGTAGCGGAAGAAGTAGGTGTCAAAAAAGCCAAGCACCGGCAGTAGTGCGATGACGAAATAGCCAAGACCAAAGATGGCGGCTTGTGCCCAGTGTGTGTGTCGGAATTGCCACAGTGTCGCTGCCGCGAGCGCCAGCCCGGCCAGCGGCAGCCACGCCGCGACCGAATGCGCCGCCAATTCCCAGCGTGGATAGACGAAGCAAAGATCCGCGGGCCACAACACTTTGCCCGCATAGAACCACGGCGCACGCCCGGCGCGCATAACTCGCTGTGCAGCGGTCAGCGCCCACTGGGATGCGCCTTCATCTGCGATCTCATAGCGCTGCTCGACAATCGCCACCAACGACATGGCAGCCCCAAATGCCACCAGCGGCGCCACTCGCAGGAAATCGTTTCGCGTCCACTGCCCGCATCGCCGCCAGGCACACAACAACATCACCCCCGGCAGCACGACCGTGGAAGGTTTGCTCAACATTGCCGCCGCACCAAGCACGAGCGCCACGGCGTAATTGCGCGGATGCAACCCGTCTTCAAACCGCAGGAACATCAGCAGTGCCAGCAGGAAGAACAGTCCAGACTGCGTGTTTTTCAGTTCCGTCACCCATGCCACGGTTTCCGTGTTGATCGGATGCAACGCCCACACCGCCGCGGCAAACCAAGCACCGCGAATCTTCAGGCGACGTAGCAACACCCACAGCAGCACCGCGTTGGATGCGTGCAAACCGATATTCATTACGTGGTAGGGCAAGGGATGCAAACCCCAGCAGCGGCGCTCCACCCAAAACGACGTGAGGGTCAACGGAACGAAGTGGGACGCGATCAGCGATGACCAGATCTGTCTCAACCCTGGAACGGAAAGCATTGCAGGATTCTGCGTGAAAAGCCGGTAATCATCCCAGATGAAGCCTGCGTGCCATGTTGACTGGTAAGCTACGAACGTGACGACCACCAGAACCAAAGCCAAGAGCCAAGGGCGGTGCGCCAAGCGGGTCTTCGTTGCAAGGGACGACACCGGCGTCTGTTGGTGCGGCGCGTCATCGACTGGATTCCGCCTTGTCATCGAGCCAATAATAGCATGTCACAACCAAGAGAAAACAGAACAGCCTTGCCCAAGAATCTGGCGTCAGGCGCAGGCTCTGGTGGACGTGGCAGGAAACGCAACGATTCTTGAAGCCCGCTCCGTTGTGAGCAAGACTGCCCTCGACTGATCAGGCGCGCACATTTGGGGTGCAAGCACGCGAACTTGTGCCGGGGAGCGGCGGCGTGTCGTGCGACGGCAACCGCTTCTGTCACGGATGCAACCACGGCTTGCGGGTGTCCACGATCAAACTGGTGGGAGTCGGCGTCATGGTTCGACTCTTGGCCCGTTGCAACCAAACCGAGAATTGACGCGAATAACGCCGGGCATCGTTTGCGCATCGAATCGACTCAGCGCATCGAATTCCTCATATGTCCAGACTGAGCCGCGCGGCGCGCCGTTGGCAACCAGCTGGTCACGGCCTTCGTCGCTGGCCGTCCAGAAGACTATCTTGCCCTGCAATACCTCTGAGCGGACAATGACGAAGGACGGGCCATTCAGGAGCGCCAGCAACGCGGGCTTGTTCTGCCGTATGGCCTCTTTGAGCCTGGATTTCCCGGATTCGCTTCACAAGCCAATGTCATTGACGTACAATGAAGCCGCATGAACAAAGCTTGTGTTTGATGTTTTTCTCGAAGTGCCCAACCTGGGCCAACCATCCGTCCCGAAATGTGACTGTTGATATGAGCAAAGCGATCTCGACCGAGTTCATCCGGCGTATTCCGAAAACCGATCTGCATGTGCATCTGGGCGGCTCGATGCGTCTTCCGACGCTGATCCAGTTGGCGAAGAAACACAAGGTGAAGCTGCCGTCGTACACGGAAGACGGTATGCGGCGGCTGGTCTTCAAGGATCATTACGCCCATCTACCGGACTATTTGAAAGGGTTTGCCTACACCCACGCGGTTATGCAAAACGCCGAAAACCTCGAGCGTGTCGCCTTTGAGTTGGCGGAGGATAATCTTGCCGAAGGCGTCCGGTACCTCGAGGTCCGGTACTCGCCGCAGAATTATATTAATGATCGGCTCGACATCGAGGAAGTCGTGCGCGCCGTGTGCCGGGGACTTGAGCGCGCGCAGAAACGGCACAACCAAACCAGGTTGGTGACCTCGGGCGTGGATATCCCGTTCCATTTCGGCATCATTGTGTGCGCGATGCGGTTCATTGCGCCGCAGATGTCGTATTATCACCGGCGGCTGTTCGAGATGTTACCTTCTGCGTCGCCGAAACAGGTCTGCACGACCGCATCGATGGAGTTGGCGCGCAACGCGGTCGATCTGGCGCGCAAGAAAGGCTTGCCGGTCGTCGCGTTCGACTTGGCCGGCCCGGAAGCCGGTTACCCCGCCGACGACCACAGCCCCGCCTATCAATACGTGCACGATCATTTCCTCCGCAAAACCGTTCACGCCGGCGAGGCATACGGACCGGAGTCGATCTTTCAGGCGATCACGAAGTGTTACACGAACCGCATCGGCCACGGCACGTGGATGTTCGCGCACCACATGATTCAAAATCCAAGCATACCGGACCCCGTGGCGTACACGCAACGTCTCGCCGAATACATCGCAAGCCAGCGCATTACGATCGAAGTGTGCCTGACCAGCAATGCCCAAACCTTGCCGCACATGCGCGACCTCTCCCGGCATCCGCTGCGGCAAATGCTCGATCATGAACTTTCCGTTTCCATCTGCACCGACAACCGGCTCGTCTCCAATACGACCGTCTGCAAAGAATTGCAGATCGCAATCGATAAATTGAAAATGACCCCGCGCGAACTGCGCCACGTCATCATTGCCGGATTCAAGGGCAGTTTCTTCCCGGGCACGTACAGCGAGAAACGTCACTTCGTCCGGCAAGTCATCAACCGGTACGAAGCGATCGAGCGCGAGTTGGTGACGCCCTGACCTCTTGACCGCCGGCAATGGCGCCGATGATGGAAAGCGGTTCCTTGCCGGAGACGATGGCGTCCGGCAGGGGAGTATCCACAGTGGGACCTTGGAGAAATCCCGTGCCAGCGAAGACTGGCGGAGGGGGCGAGATTCGAACTCGCGAGGGCCTTTCGACCCCACACGCTCTCCAGGCGTGCGCATTAGACCACTCTGCCACCCCTCCGAGCGCTGAGAGCGCAACGACATTACTCCGGCGGTGGTTTCGGCGCAAGCCTGCTGTCGGCCAATGCCTGCAGGAGCCATTCCTCTTCGAGCGGGCTGAGATTGAACCGGACCGCGGTCTTTTCGATGGCTTCAAGTTTGCTCATCGCGGGATGTTCCCGACGCATGGTGTTCAACCAATCCAGCGCTTTCGCGCGTTTCTCAGCGTGCTCCTTACTCATGATTCGTCTTTTTCGCCATCGCTGGCGGCCGGCGAGCCCGAGGCGCGCAGCAATCGGTCGCGCACGGCGAGCCCGAGCCCGCGTGCGGGCGGCATGATGGCCAGGATTACGTCGGCATGTTGCGAGTCGGCGTCGCGCATTTGGTCGAACAGCGTTTGGGCATAGAGTCGGTCGTCGCCGTAGTTCGCCAAAAGATAGAAGGTCTTTCCCTCGCGCTTCAGTTCTTCGACGCGGCGTTTGAGGGTGATCACTGTTTCGTTGATCTCGCCATCCAGCAATTCAACGCGCGCGCGGGGGGCATAGTGCTTGAGGGACATGCCGGGTCCAGCCAGACCCGCCCGCGCGGTTTCATCCTCAACGGCAGATGCCAGGCGCACCTCGCCGATGACTTTTTCCAATTCTTCGCGGGGCACGCCGCCGGGACGAAGTATCACGGGCGGCGATTGCGTGAGGTCGAGGACGGTGGATTCCACGCCCACGGGGGTCGGTCCCGCGTCCAGAATCAGATCCACGCGGTTGGCGAGGTCTTCGACGACGTGCTCGGCGCGGGTGGGGCTGGGGCGGCCAAAGCGATTGGCGCTGGGCGCGGCGATCGGCGCTCCGGTGGCCGCCAGCAATGCTGCAGCCACGGGATGCCACGGCATGCGCAGGGCGACGGTCGGACGGTGCGCGGTCACTTCGCCAGGGATCTGGTCGTCCTTTTCGACGACGAGCGTCAACGGCCCGGGCCAGAAGCGGCTGGCGAGCAATTCGAAGTCCGGCGGCAACCGCTTCATCAGCGGCCGGGCCATGACCATATCGCGCACGTGGACGATGAGCGGGTCCCAGTCGGGACGTTCCTTGGCGAGGAAGATTCTGTGGATGGCTTTCAGGTTGAGTGCGAGCGCCCCCAGTCCGTACACGGTCTCCGTGGGGAAGGCAACGAGGCCGCCACCGCGAAGAATGGTCGCGGCTTGCTCAATCACTTCCGCCTCCGGCGCCTGGGGATTGATTTTGACGAGGTTGTTCATTCGTCGCCGAAACAGGTGCCAATCGAACGAGCCATGCGGATGTCCTGCGAGCGCGGCGAGACGAGGCGTGGAGCGCAGCCGGGGATCGACAGTGGCACGCTGGTGACCGTGTCGCCGCGAAGGCTGACCATGCGGTTGAATTGACCCGAGGTAACCATCTCGACGGCGGCGGTCGCAAACCGCGTGGCGAGGAACCGGTCGAAGGGCGTCGGCGTGCCGCCGCGTTGCAGGTGGCCGAGTATGGTATAACGGGTTTCGAGACCGGTGCGCCCTTCGATTTGCCTCGCGAGGATGGCGCTGATACCGCCGAGGCGAACTTGTTCAAACGAACCCGCCACACGGTCCCGAACGACAATCTCACCGTCGACCGCGCGGGCGCCTTCGGAGACGACGACGATGCTGAAGCGTTTGCCGCTGCGATTGCGGTGCATGATTTTGGCGCAAACCGCATCGAGCCGATACGGGATTTCCGGAATCAGAATCACGTCGGCGCCGCCCGCGACGCCCGAGGTCAGCGCGAGCCAGCCGGCGGTGCGCCCCATGACTTCCACGAGCATCACGCGATGGTGCGAGGCGGCCGTGCTGTGAAGTTTGTCGATCGCTTCGGTGGCGGTGGTGACCGCGGTATTGAATCCGAACGTGAGATCGGTGCCGCGCACGTCGTTGTCGATCGTTTTCGGGACACCGACAATGCGCAGGCCAAGCCCGGACATTCTGCACGAGCACTGGAGTGTGCCATCGCCGCCGACGGCGATCAGCGCGTCCAGCTTGAGCTTGCGGTAATTGCGGACGACGTCGCCGGACGCATCGCGGGTGCGTTCGGGCCGACGATGGTTATCGACGTAGTGGAAGGGGTTGTCGCGGTTCGTGGTGCCGAGGATCGTGCCGCCCTGAGTGAGGATGCCGGAGACGTTGTTCCAGTGGAGCCATTTGCCTTTGCCGCGCACGAGCCCGCGGAACGCGTCGTAGAAGCCAAATACCCGAATGCCATAGCTATTTATCGCCGCCTTCACGACCCCGCGGACGACGGCATTGAGTCCCGGCGCATCGCCGCCGCCGGTTAAGAGCCCGATTCGCTGGATTCGATTCACGGTGCCAGTGTGGCATAGCCCGGGAATGGTGAGAAGCAGGTTTTTCTTGCGGGCAGTGGCCCGCCATGGAACACTGAGCGCCGGCTGCACCATGAAGAATACGGCCATCTTGCTAATCGACTGTCCCGACCAGAAGGGGATTGTGGCGGCGGTGTCGGATTTTCTTTTTCGTCACCAAGCGAACATCCTGCACGCCGATCAGCACCAGGACAGCGATCGGGGGCTGTTCCTGACTCGCCTGGAGTGGGACCTGACGGGTTTTGGCCTGGCAATTGCCGATTTTGGAAAGGCATTTGCGCCCATCGCGGAGAAGTTCCAGATGCGATGGCGGCTGGAGTTGTCGTCCAGACAGCAGCGCGCGGCGATCTTCGTGTCGAAGTACGACCATTGCCTGGCGGACTTGCTGTATCGGCACGAGAGCGGGGAACTGGGTTGCGAGATCCCACTCATCATCAGCAACCATCGGGAGGCGGAACGCCTGGCCGGGTTTCACCGGATACCGCTTCACGTCGTGGCGGTGGAAGAGATGGGGAAGGCGAGGGCGGAGCGGCGGCAATTGGCGTTGCTGAAGGAAAACGAGATCGACCTCGTGGTGCTGGCGCGGTACATGCAGATTTTGTCGGCCGAGTTTGTGGCGCAATACCCGCAGCGGATCATCAACGTGCATCATTCCTTCCTGCCCGCATTCAGCGGGGCGCGACCGTATCACCGCGCTTTTGAGCGCGGGGTGAAGCTGATCGGCGCGACCAGCCATTATGTGACGGAGACGCTGGACGAGGGGCCGATTATCGAGCAGGACGTCGTGCGCATTTCGCACCGGGACCAGTTGGAAGACCTGGTGCAAAAGGGGCGCGATCTGGAGAAGGTCGTGTTGTCGCGCGCCGTGCGATGGCATATCGAGCACCGGATTCTGGTCTATGCGAAGAAAACGGTCGTGTTCGACTAGGCGCAGACAGAGAAACGCCTCCCGGAAACAACAGGCCGGGGCTTATGCACGTTTTTGTAGCGTAAGACGTTGGGTGTTCAACTTTGATAGGCGACGGGTGCCATTTCCGGGTGTGATTCTCAGGCGGATAGGGGCGGCACAGCTTGTCCCGCTTGGGTATTTCTTGCAAGAAACATTGGCGTTTTGAGCAGGGGAGCGATGGTTGCGGAAAGGCCGTTGACGGAGCGTGATCGGGGGGGATTGTGGTTTCTGACTGGCATTGCGACTGCTCTGTGGAGAGCATCTTATGAGATCCAAGGCTACACATGCGCCAAGCAAACATCTTCTGGTCGTCGAAGACGATGAAGCAGCGGGCGAAATCGTTTGCGAAGCCCTCAAGGACGCGGGCTTCAAAACGCACTGGGTGAAGGATGGCATTGATGCGCTGAATTATATCCTCGAATCGAGGCCCGACGCGATTGTGATGGATCTCCTGCTTCCGCGCCTGAACGGCTTCGAGATTTGCGGCATGGTGCGCAAGAGCCAGTCGGTGCAGTGGACGCCGATCATCATGATGTCGGGCCTCATCGAGCATCACGACAAGATGCACGCGTTCGAACTCGGCGCCGACGACTACGTGAGCAAGCCGTTCCGCCTCGAGGAGTTGGTCGCGCGCGTCGAAGCCGTCCTCCATCGCAACACCTGGCGAAACGATCCCGCGCCGTTCGCCAGTTCGTACAACAACTGACGATCCCGGCGCCTGCCCGTTTTCCCCAATCCGATTCCGCGTGACGGAACGACCCCGTGTCAGGCTCCGAGCGAAGGGTGGTACGCCCGGAGGGATTTGAACCCCCAACCCTCGGTTCCGAAGACCGATGCTCTATCCAGTTGAGCTACGGGCGCACAAGCACTTATGAAGATTTAGCTTGCTTTAGTTGTCATTGGTTGGCATAGTGTCACAAAAGAACCAAGCGGGGCGACCCCAAGGGGAGACGCAAGAATATGACAGCAACCAAGCAGAACCAAGTTTCATGGCCACCAATTATACCCGTTCAATTTGGTTCGGGCAAGAGCGGCTTCCAAGTCGCGTTTCAGGTCAAGGGTAAGCGCGTCCGCAAGAGCTTCTCGACGATCAAGGACGCAAAGAAGTACGCCGCTGAGCAACGCACCTTGTACCACCACGAAGGATTGAGCGCGTTTGTCCTGACCGCCGCAGACCGGGCCATAGCCGAGCGGTGCATGGCGAAGCTGACGCCGTTCAACGTTGGTCTAGAGGAGGCGGTTGACCACTACATTGCCACCGTCGTCAAATTCCGCGAATCGCCTACCGTGGCGGAGATTGTCGAAAAGATCATCGCGCAGGCCAAAGCCGACCGTCGCCGCGATCTCACCGTGATAGACCTGCGGCACCGGCTTGGATACTTCGCCGACGCCTTCGGCGACCGACGCCCTGGCGAGATCGGGCTGGCGGAGTTGGAGCAGTGGGCAAACAACCCGGTCCTGTCACCCCGTTCCCGTCGCCACAATCTGACCAAAGCTTCGCAGTTGTACCGCTATGCCATCAAACACGACTGGTGCATCGAGAACCCCATCCCGAAGTTGACCCGTCCCAAGGTTGAGCAGGCGGAGCCGCACATCCTTGCCGTCGAGGAATGCGCCCGGCTGCTGTCGCTGGCGGAGCAATTCAACCTGACCACGTTTGTGGCGCTGGGAATTTTCGCTGGTATCCGGCCCGACGAACTCCGCAAATTGGACTGGTCGAAAGTGAAGCTCGCGGAAAAGCTAGTGCGCCTCGACGCCAGTGTTACCAAGATCGGGTTGCGCCGAATCGTCGAGCTTCCCGACGTGGCGTTGACGTGGTTGCTGCCAGTCGCCAAAAAGAGCGGGCTAATCATTGGTGCCAAATCATCCTTCAAAAAGCGGTGGAAAAAACTCCGCCGCGCTGCCGGTTACGGCGTGCCCGGTTCCGAAACGGACAGGGAAAAGGCTGTGGGCTTGAAACTGCGGCAGTGGGGCAACGATTCCATGCGGCACACAGCTGCCAGTTGTTGGTGCGCCCACAGCGGCGATTATCCCAAAACTGCCGCCATGTTGGGGCACAGCTTGGACGTGCTACATCGGCATTACCGCGGGCTTGTCACTCCCGCCGACGCCGAACGATTCTTCGCGTTGAGACCGGCTGCCGACGCCGCCGAGAAGATCGTGCCGCTGGCCGTCAACCAGTAGCCGAACCGAATGAGACCAAAACATCACTCTCCAAGCATCCCCTGCAATCGGGCGCATTTCTTCATTGACAGTGATCAACGGACAGGAGTAGAGAGTCAACCGTTGTTCTGTTCACCTCGTTGATAGGGTAGGAGTATGACGTGGGTGGTGCGATAGCGAGATCGTATCAGACGTATGCGCCACGGTGTTTGAATTGTGCGAGGCAGGCGACTTCTATAAGGAGATTACTTCTGGGCGCGACAAACCCATGCTGGCTTCTCACTTTCTGCACAGAACTACGTTACACGAATGAAGTCTTGGATATAGAAACACGATCGATGCAGAGAACGTAACAATAATACTAATTTAGCGTAGCTTTCGGCTACGGTCTGACTTCAAAACCGCGAACTTTGGCTGCAAGACCGTCCGAGCACGCGCCCCGCAAGGGCGCGGCTTGGCGTTCTCTTGCAGCGGGCGCTTCGCGGTGCCTGAAGTCAGGGGCGTTGAGTTCGCGCCCCTTTGGTCTGTGGCTCGATCCTACGAGGAGCGACCAGCATGAACATGACAGGTGAGCATGTCCCACTGCGAGTAAAGAGGCTTTTTCTAGTTTGCGTATTGGTGTTGTCGGGAACCAACCCTGCATTCGCGCAGTACCTAACGGCCACGAATTGGCCTGATCTGGCAGGCCAAGCGTTTGACGGCAGCCACAGCATTTACCTGCCGTGGACAGGGCCCAGCCAATGGCGGGCTTTCTCGCTGGACGGCGGAGAGCCAGCTTGGGTCTGCTCGGATATGCTGCAAATCTGTACGAATCTAAGCAGCACCAACCTTGAATTGCACGGGATGACTGTGGCCGTAACGCCGATCCGTCTCACGAAGGACGTTTTGACCGGCATCGCTCTCGTACAATCGACCGATACCACGAATATCATCGCCAGCATCTCCGCGCCGAGTGGCTACTATCCGGGAATGCTCTCCGAGGATCGGGGCGTACTGTTCGAGTATTCAGAGGCCACGAACTGCCCCGATTGTTGGGGGTTATCTATCACCGACATTCCGTCACCTACCGTCACACTTACTGTAAATCTTGCTGATCTTGGCCAGTATGCCGTCTATGCCAGCAACCTCGAAGCGGAAGCTGATGCAGAAGCCGAAGTCTCGTCTGGATCAAGTTTTACAACGGGCAGCAGGTTCACAGCCATGTTTGAAGATGATGAAAGCGATCCCTGCACAATCACAAACGAAACGGACCCGTTCAGTATCGTGTCCGTAACCGTGGACGGACAAGGTTGCAACCTCTCGTGGTCCAGTTGTACAGACCATGTTTACATCGTGCAGACCGAAAGCAGTTTAACCCCGGCTCCCTCATGGACGGACGCGGCGTGGATGTTTGGCAGTGACGGCACCTCCACTTGGACTGACACCAATGCCGTCGGACAGACGCAAGGATTCTACCGCGTGGTGCGCGCCAGTCCCAATCAATTGAACAACGGAATTCCTTACGGCTGGGCCGTCACTTACGGACTCGATCCGCTTGATCCGAATCTTGATTCTGAAGACCCCGATGGGGACGGCTATTCCAACTACGCCGAATTCGTGAACGGCACCGACCCGCTGCACGCCGAGCCGCCGCTGGATATTCTGGTCAACGGAGGTAACGCATACACCGCGTCGCTTACCATCCCGGTTCTGCCGCTGAGCACGAACTATCCCGAGGTTCTTGTTTCTGTCAGTGCGTCGATGACCAACGCCGTGGCGCTGGGCAACACCGGTGTCGCAACGAACTACACGCTGTCAGATTCGGAGGGGCCGCATTACCTGTATTTCCAATATGCCGATACGCAAGCGCAGCCGCACAGTGCGATTATTCCGAAAACCATTGCGGTGGATCGCGTCGCCCCCACTGTTCAGATCACGGCACCGGCCAGCAATGCGGTCTTGGATCAAGCGTTCATTACGTTGCAAGGCATCGCCTTTGACCCGGACCCGGTGTTGACCCCGGATGCTCGTCCATTAAAGATTTGGATTAACGATCAGCCTTATTGGGGTCGTTTCGGGACGAATATCACGGTCAAGCGATTCCCCGTTCCGGCAGGAACCAACTCGTTCACGGTGACCATTCGCGCCGTCGATGATGCCGGCAACAGCAATCAGGTGTCGCGCACATGGACGGTTGACTCAAGCGGGGATATGGTCGCCCCGCAGTTGTCGTCGTTCAATATCGCCACCAATACGCTTCTCCCGGATGTGGAGCAGATTTGGGTCCAAGGAGCCGTGGACGACACGAACGCGATAGTCAACGCCGTTGTGAATGCGAATGACGGAGTTGTCACTACAAACACCTTGAGTGTGCGCGATCTTCAGTTTGAAGGGCTGGTGCCGCTGGAATTCGGCACGAACCAGCTCGTTCTACTGGCTTTCGATGCGGCAGGGAATGCCTCGTCGAATGCGTTCACGATCATCCGCTCGAATCGTTATCGCTTCCAGATTACTTCACCGGCGTTTGACGTGTTCGCCACTGCGCCATCCAACTATGTCAGCGGCTATGTGAGCGCGAAGTTTGATGAGGGACTGCCAACCGAAACGAACGTCACCAGCGTGCTCATCAACGGTGTCGCAGCGGTGCTGGGAACGAACGTGGATGCCAACGGCAACCTATCTTTCACCACCACCAACGCGATCCCGTTGGGTGTGCCGATCACTGGATTCATTGCCGGTCCGGGCATCCCGACTGACCCACCGCCGGACCCGCCGACACAAGACCAGGAATATGAAGTGCTGCATAAGGATTCGTATGAGGATAACGTGTCGTCTGACGCGAACCGGCCGGAATACAATTACTACTCCTGTGCGGATAGCTGCCCGGGGAACTGGTGGACAATCACGACGCGGTGGACATTGGATGCCGAGTCCTTTGTCGCGGGGCCAACGGAACAGGATCACTACTCCACTTTTGTGCCCACTGGCGGCCACTGCAAGGCTGATCCCCACCCGGAAACATTTTCCTGGCAAACCACATACTCGAACCAGTCCACTTGTATCGGCACCAATCCACCATCCGGTGGAGAGGGAGGCGGCTGCACGGTCGATCTGTCCAAGTGGCTATGGTTCGGCACCATCCGCGCCGATGGGTCGGGCTGGTCGTCATCCCATTGCTATGATGCCTACGGATACGAGACAAAGCATTATCAAGTAGTGAGCCTGCCCCGTCAAACGATGCATGGAGCCATCACCTTTCGCGCGCCGCGCAGCTACGACACAAACACGACCGTCGTGTTCACCTTTGAAGGCGTGGACTACGGGCGGTCGGCCGACGAGCCGCTGGACCTGTCGCAGATCAAATATCTAGGGCAAAATCCCATCACGTGGAGCAACGAGACGCAGACGGTCAGCTACCTGCTGACCGTGGACGGCGGCAAGGAATACACCGTCAACCAGGACAGCTTCGACTGGCCCACGAGAACCTACCAGCCCGCAGGCGAACCCTTCCCCGTCACCCAAACCGATCACTGGATGATCTGGACGAATTTCCATAATGAGAAACTGCGCGTGCAACTCTCAAGCAGCGACCCGACGAATGTGTGCGTGTCCTACACTTATCAGAATACACACAATTCACCCGCGAATACCTTGATCGCTGTAACCAACCAGATTCCGCTGACTGCCACAGGGTCTCCCGATGATGGCACAGGAGTTTACACATGGAGCCATTCGCGGGGAGGTACGTTCTCGACAAATGGGACGCATGCAGCCAGCACGGTGACGTATTCCGCCCCGGATCTGGCGTCGGCCACGCCCGCTAATACCAGAGACGCGATTACCGTCACCTACACCTATCATGGCGGCTCATGCTCGACCAACGCCACTCTCAATATACTACGGCCGAAGACATTGGTGGTAACAGGCTACGGCGTTGTCGCGGGAGGTAGCCCGGATTGTTCAGCCACCAATGGGACGTCTTTTCAGACAGCTATCGAGTACAATATCAAAGATCAATTCGGAAACCTCCTGGGAGGGCCAACCGGCAGCATGGCCATTTTTGAGACTTTTGACACGTTTTCCGTGGGCTCGCCTGTCGTCGCTACAAATGGGCCTCTGAGTGGCATTCAAGTCCAGACGTTGGATGGGTTCCCGAATCCACATCTCAATGACATGATTACACCGGGTCAAACAACGCTTACTACCACGTGGTTCGGTGACAAATTCTACCGAAATTCAGTCGAGGCGGGTACCAATGAGGTTTTTTGGAACTCAACAAGCGCAAGTAATCCAGCCTTGAAGATGAATCAGAAATTGACTCTTCAAGGTGCCGAGTTTTCTACGGGGACAATAATCTGGTACTGCGATGGAGCAGCGAGCCCGCCGAGCGGGGCGAAGCTTCTTCGGGGAGGTAGTGAGCCGACCGTAGGTGCACAGATCAACGCGAACAATTAGCGGGAAGGTGTAAAGATGAAGAAGATGATCATCGTGGGAATATTACTATGCACAGCCATCACATATTCTACAATTGAGTGTTGGGGTGGCAATTCCTCACCACCCACTCAGTCTGTCGCATGTGTGATCAGCGTACCGACAAACACCTACCGTATCGGTGATGAGATTTCGCTGACCGTTCACCTGAAAAACACAGGCACCAACGAAGTACAGATCGCCATGCCGGAAAGTCATCAGGGTAGAATCGAAGCCTTCTTTATCCCGGGGTCAACGACAAAACGGATACCCACCGCCTCGCACGCGTCGGTGCAGACAAATGCCGCGTATACGACACTCCGGCCAATGCAGGAATCGCATTTTCAATTGCTTGTCAGTACGGCTGTGAATGAAACGGCTGCAGTCGCAGCCGGCGCTTATGGACTTCAGATCGAATTCTCCTATTCTTCCAGTTCACTGTATACAGGAGGACATGCGCATTTCGCGAATGATTCTACCGCCAAAATCGAAGCCTATGAGCGTGCGGGTGTGCCAATTGTCGAGGAAAAGAAGCTCTGGAAAGGGCGTGTGCAGTCGAACATCGTCGATTTAACACTGGCTGCGGACAAGTGAACAGTGGCTTCGCCCGAGTGACGGGATACGACCGCCATGACAAACTCAGCTAGGATTCCTCGGTAATCGCTTTGCCGAGATGATCGAGCGACACACCCGCGCGCAAGAGTTGGTAACCGCTTGTAGATCGGAAGCCTTGCGAGCTTCAACAGCGCTGACCGAACCTGCCAAGACGCAGCGTAAAGTGGGAATCGCGACCTTGGAGAAACTTTTGGCCAGGGTTGAATGAGGCTCACTCCTCGCAGCATCGTACTGACCGGACAGGTGGGCCATGTTCACCCCCAGTGCTACGACTTGTTTCTACTGATCGCGACGATGGTGATAGAAGCGACGAAGGGTCTGGCGCGGTCGAGATCGGCATAGCGTTTGGACAAAACGCGGACTGTGGCAAGATCGTTGTCGCGCAGTAAGTCAGCCAGCCGGCCGAGACGCCAGCCCGAGATCACCACGTCAGCGGTGGAGAAGGCGAGCGCGAGCTTTTCGGGCGGGGCATTCTTGTTGTCTTCGGCATCCGGGTTTGGTTCGAGGGTATAATCAATCAACTGGCTGGTGTGAAACCCGTGGCGGCGATCCTCGCCGAGATGGAATTCGATGCAGGCGCAATACTTGTTTGCAGCGGTGTAACAATCTTCTTTGGCGGGTAACATGACTGTTTACATGTGAATGCCGCGCGAGCAGCGTTGCTGTTGTTGACGGCTCTGTTCAATACGACGGCGCAATTTCTGTGCAGACGTTTCTTTTGGCGCTATCGTTGGACCGATCTTTTCGGTGGGCTTGACGGATTCGTCTGGTTTGATCTTCTGTGCAACTGCTTCCGTTTGTGTCATGCCGAGGCGTTCGTCGATCCAACGGCGGGCATTTTCGGCGGCCTGCGCGAACCGTTGCACGGTTGACAGCCGCGTGGCTCGCATGAACCGCTTGGAACGACTGGCTCTCATTAACCGCTGACCGTTCTCCTGCGACATCTGACTATCGACTTCCGGTCCCTGCTTTCGCCGAGGCATATAACCGAGCTTCGCCAGATCATCGCGCAAGGCTTGGAGTTCGACAGCGGCTTTGCGTTCGCGTGAATCGGTGACGCGCCTCGCGAGCAACTCAGCGTCATCGGTGAAGACGTGGACACGCTTGCGCCCACGAGAAATGGACACGTAGAACTGTTGCTGATTGACAGCGGCAAACGACCGCGACGACGCGACCAGCAACACCTCATCGACGGTCTTGCTTTGTGACGAGTGCGACGTGACAGCGTAGCCATGCGTGAATACATTGAAGTTGTGGGGCAACACCCGTCCATCTGTTAGTGCAATGCGACCGTTGTGAATACCTTTCACCTGAACGCGCTCACCGTTGATGAAGTCCTTGCCCTGGTTGGCTTGCAGTAACAGCCAATCACCGGCAGCAACCTTCAGCTCGCGGGACTCGCCCACGTCGAACGAGGCAGCACAACTGGCCGGGATCAAATCGACTTCTGTTCCATCCGCGCGGCGGAGTCGCAAACCGTTTTCAATAACAGCCCGGACTTCGACGGTCTCGCCCCGATCAAAGGTGCGGGTCTTTCTGACAAACCGCAGCCGTTGATTCGGCTCGTACTGGTTCGAGTGCTTCTTTTGCGCTTCCGTCCACGAGAGCGAATCAAAGACGGAAAGCGTGTGCTCATCCTTGCTGACGATGCCCTCAGTTTTCAGAGCCTCACGCACCTTCTCGGTTACCGCTTCGATCTCGGCCCACGTGGGCGAGACCAGCAACGCCGACTGTCCTTGATTGACGGCAGACAAGTAAGCGTAAGCCGCCCGCTGGTAGAGTTGTCCATCTTCCGTTGGCGACTCTGTGACCGCGCCGAGTTCCACCAATTTGGCAAACGCCTTGTCGGCATGCTTCGCAGCGGCCAGTTCGACGACCTGCCGAAAAGCGGCGGACTTCTGGCGGCGGATCGTGGTTAGTTCACTGAAGCGGTAGGACGAGTATTGTTCGAGGATACGTAGCGCATCGCCACGAGCAACGGAACCGTGCTGGCCGGTATCGCCAGAGAGCACCACGCGAGCGCCGGTCGCGACGGCAAGATTGAACACCTTTGCCATATCATCCAAGCCGACGGCAGCCGCTTCATCCAGAACAATCACACTCCGTGTCGAAAGCGTTTGCTGCATGGACAGGCTCACCAGCAGTTTGGCAAGGGTGACTGCCTCCAGCTTATCTTTGCGCAACGTATCGGCAGCGGCAGCGGTGGGAGCACAGAATACCGGTTGAAATCCTTCCTTTTCGAGCACGCGACCCAATTCGCCAAGCACGGTGCTTTTGCCGGTCCCAGCCAGGCCACGGAAGCCGGTGAATCGGTCTGGACTGGTAAGCACATGCGCCAACGCCTTGCGTTGGTCCGGGCCGAAGCGTGCCGGTGGTTCGTAACGACCGACGACCGGGGAGAGAGTGTCGATACCGGTGTTCACCGCGCGAATCAGGGAAAGCTCTTTGGTGAGAATGTCGCGGGTCGAGAACTCCGAGCCGACCCGTACCACCTCGGAACGTTCGGCCAGTTTCTCCTTGAGCCGCGCCAGGTTAATTTGTCCACAGCCTCTGACCAGCGCAGCTTCCAGAATCTTGTGCTGCGGCGCGACCGACTGACGCTCGAAAACATGCGCCATGCCGTGTTCGATGGCCTCATCTGTCCCGACCGATGCGGCGAAGTCCTGCGGCTGACCATGTGCCGCTTTCACCACTTTGCGCAGTGCCCGCTTCTCGAAAAAGCCAATCTCCCCAAGCTGCTGGTGGCGGACTTGCTCATCAGTGGCGCCCTTGAGCTTCTTGGGACGAGTTTTGTGCACGATGTGGGCGATTTCATTATGGCTGAGCTTGCGACCGAGGCGTTGTTCGGCGCGAGCGACAGCGGCATCGCGCTCCTTTGACCGCTTGGAGAACTGGTCAATGAGGACGGGCGATACGCCCTCGATCTCGAAGGCCGTGCCGGTGCGCCGGAGCGAGTACCCAAGCTGGTGGAGTCGCCGGGCCAGTTCATTCCGATAGACGGCGGTGCCGTAATGGATGGCGTCAAACATCGCGGAGGTTTGCAGGGCCTTCCAGCGATGCTCGGCGTTGTCCCAGGTGGCGTTGAACAGGACGAAGTGTGTATGCAATTGCGGGTCGAGCGCGCGTGAGGAGGTGTGCACGAACGCCGCGCCAACTAGGTTGCCGGTGACGCGATCCCGGTCCTCGACGCCACCCTTACGGATGCGCGTACTGGCGAACTGTTCCAGTTCCCGGAGGGCGAAAGTGGAGGCTTCCTGATGCGCTTGGATGATACGCCGGTCATTCATCGTGACCGCCAAAATCGACACCGACTTGGGCGGAGCGCATTGGAAGTCGAAGAAGATACGCCGCTCTCGAAACTGTTGCGGTGTCAGTTGCTCTCCGGTCATCGGATGCAGGTTGTCACACAGCCGCAGGAACGCATCTCGCGTGATGGCTTCACCCGTCTGCAACCCCAACTTCTCAGCGCCGAGACCGATCCAGTGACCGGCTTGGGTCACGCCCTGGGTGTAGTAATCGTTATGCGACAGATGTTCGTCGAAATACGTCGTCGCGGCGGCTCGGTGCTTCTGTGGTTTGGCGGTGAACATGGCGGGCAGGTTACCGGAAACCTGATGTGAAGTTGTTCCCAAACGGGGAATGGCACTAAGATAAGGAGCTTTTGGGATGTTTCGAGTTTTTATTCTGGACTTGGTGGCGCAGGCGTCCCTGCCTGCGTTTTCATGGATGCGCGGGCACAGGCAGGGACGCCTGTGCCACT
>Ga0182027_10005645_pt1 | contig 18957 bp, 11 predicted proteins | sample 712E1DmetaG_FD_121300 | JGI IMG/M metagenome (GOLD analysis project Ga0182027, IMG submission 121300) | Permafrost microbial communities from Stordalen Mire, Sweden - 712E1D metaG (Illumina Assembly) | ecosystem: Environmental > Terrestrial > Soil > Wetlands > Permafrost | place: Sweden...
GGTCACGTCGCAGCCTCAACCGGCAGCGAAACCCGCCCGCTCCAAACAGCCAATGTTCAACTTGGGAGAATGAGTATGGACTTGGACAAGGACGACTTGGCCTTGCTTTGCGCCGAGATGCCGGCGAATGAAGTTGATCGAGTCCACCGGCTCTTGCATGAATGGACTGTCGGGCCAGACAATAGTTTCCCGGTGCAACTGGCCTTGCTGACCAAGGCACAATGGCGCATCGCGGCCAATCTGCCGCGTTTGATGAATGATGCCCGGAAATTGATCGAACTGCATCTGGCCGAATACCGGCGTCAGAGTCAGGCAATGTCAGATGATTTTGCCGATACAATGGATGGCCAGAACAAAGAGTTGAAAAGTGCGGTCGAAATTCACGTCCAGGCAACCCGGCAGGCTGCGGAACAAATCAATGTGCAGCTTGCCGATGCGGAAGCGGTAGCAAAGCGGGTTAAATCGTTGATGGAAAGCGCGGTGTCCGAATGGAGAGGCATCAAGGCCAGCACCACGGCTCAATGTGAACGAATGGAGCAGGTTTCCAATGACTTGCAAGACCGTTTCGCGTGGCGGGTGAGCCTTTGGGGGGTGTTTTGGATTTCGTTGACGCTCGGTTTTGGGATGTTCATCGGCCATTACTGGATTCATTGAACTTTGCTCATGGGCGCAGTCGCGCTGGCAAGAACGCGCGCGAATCCAGATTCGATTTTATGTCGCCGGTCGTCGCGTCAATGTATTGCTCGCCCTGTTGCCCTCTGCGCTCCACATTGACCCGCCGCCCGGCTCCGGGGCTTTTGCGTTTAGGATTTCGCGCGTGGGAAATGTTCGTAGAAGAAAATGTTGAAGCAGCCAGACAACACGATGCCATTGCCTAGCTTCAACTTTGCACAATTTCACGGTTTGCGGTCATCACGTCTTACCGCTCGAACGTCACCAGTATTCAAATGAGCGCTGCCGCGAAAAAAACAGGCGCATCTCGTCCGAACTTAAATGTTACAACCGTGTTACAAACATGTGAAATTTGGAAATCAACTTACTTTTTCCTTGAACCCTCTGGTGGCATAGGGGAGACTATTCCAACATCAGACTTTTCAGGAGCTAATTTGAAAACCCTGCCAAACCCGGGTCACAGTGGGCGGCAAAGAAAGAACATGAAAATGTCATTGCGTCAAATTCTAAGCCTGTTTGGGACAACAATTCTTTTGGCAATACCTACGGCGGCATTGAGCGCGCCGCAGTTGGCGGTCAGCCCCAATTCCATCAACTTCGGCACGGTGCTGAACGATGGCGCCGGCGGAGCCGAAGGCTTGGCAACGCTGACCCTTGCGAATAGCGGCACAGCGAATTTGATCGTCAGTCAAAACGGCCTGACGTTTTCCGGCGGGGCAGGCTATAGCGTGGGCAGTGTTGTTTCCTCCACGCGTGGCATAGTTGATCTGACCAGCGTCTCAAACGCCATGCGCACCATTGCTCCAAACCAGGCGGAACTCTGGACAGTGACGCTGGCGTTTGATCCGGCGGCCAATGGTTTAAGTTCAAGCACCTTGAGCATCGCCTCCAATGACCCCCACAGTCCGACGAACATTGTCCTGACCGGCACCGGCGCCACACCCAACATCACCCTCAATACCCCGGCCAGCCAGTTGAATATCTCGGCTGACTCGGGTTTCACTTTTACCTGGCAGACTACCTATCCGCTTGCCAGTGCCGCGATAAACCTCTACTTGGACGCCAATAATAATCCCGCTTCCGGCTTGACACCCATTGCCAGTGGCATTCCCAATGGCGCCGGCAACTCCTACACTTGGCAGGCCAGTCCGGCTTTCATCGGCGCCAATTATTACGTTTATGCCACCATGACGGATGGCACGGTTTCCAACGGCAGTTTTGCCGCCGGCAGGCTGATGATTGATCCCGCGGACACGTTCCAGCTTTTATCCGGCATTACCGTGACCAATGCCAGTTACACCGGTCAATACGTTTACAACGGCGTCATCTACACCTGCACCAACACGCTGGTTTCGGGAGCCAATTTGATTTCCGTCACCAACGGTTCGGCCATCTATCAATTCGTCGTTACGCTCGTGCCGTCGCTGCCCCAGGTGGATGCGGTTCAATACAACCAATTGAACCAGGTGGCCACCACCACAAACCGCAACGGCATTGTCACCACCTGGACCTACGACCAGATGGGCCGGCTCGCGCGCCGGCAATCCAGCAATGGGGCGCTGGTCACCTACGGCTACGACGTGCTTGGCAATCGCACCAACCTGACCGATTACACCGGAACCACGTTTTATAGTTGGGATGCCCTCAACCGGCTGACCAACGTGATTACTTCCAGGAGCGGCGTCAAAGGCGGCAGTGACAACCTGTCTTTGAGCTATGAATACGACCTGGCGGGACATGAAACCGCCATGGTTTATCCCGGCGGCGAACGCATCCAATACACCTACGACAACGCCGGCCGCCTCAGCACCGTCAACAACGCCACGCGAAGCCTGTTTTTCCAATACTCCTTCAACCCAACTACCGGCCAGTTGACGAAACTTACCCGTCCGAATGGCATTGAGACGGACTACAGTTACGACGGCATGGGACGTTTGACAAATATTCTGCACAAGGTGACGAGCAGTGGCGCGCTCGTGGCACAATACGGCTACACCTTGGATGTCATGGGTAAGGCGAAATTGCTCACCACCACACTGCCCGGCAGCGTCACCAAGCTGGAGCAATACTCTTACGATTATTTCGACCGGCTGACCAATGTGATTTACGGCGACAACGGCGTGATTAACAACACCGCCTTGAGCGTAAGCTACACCTACGATGGTAACGGCAATCGCCTGACCATGACCACCAAAACCAACAATGCCGTCACTGAAATACGCTCCTACACCTACGGCAACGAAAACCGGCTGTTGACCGTGACCAACCAGAATGGTGTGCAGTTAGATGCCTACACCTACGACAACGCCGGCAACCGGATTCAAAAGACCGCCACGAACTACACGGCGTTTTATACTTACGACGAGCGCAACCTGATGACCAGTTACGTGGACGCCACCAACCAGATTGCCTATACCTGCAATGGCGATGCCCAGCGCGTGAGCCAGACAGTGAACGGCGCAGCGACAACCTACGTCATTGACCCCAACCGCAGCCCGTTTGAGGTGGTGCAGGAAAGAAATGGCAGTACAGTAACCACCAGCTACACCTTTGGCATAACCCGGCTGGCGACTTGGAACGGCAGCGCGGTGACGTTTGAGCTAAATGACCGGCTTGGCTCCGTGCGGCTGGTGACAGATGTCAACAGGAATATCGTTCAAAGCAACAATTTTGATGTGTTTGGAGCAACAAGATAATCTATGCAAAATAACACTAAAGAATCGAAAATCTCTAAGGCCAAAAAACGGCTAGTGTTTTTGTTGTGTTTTACTCCCTTGATTAGCTTTGTAGTCGTAAAACCAGAATGGTTGGCCAGATTAATTGCAGTGGCTGGCTGTATTGTGATGCTCAATGCATTGATTTTTTGGTATGGTTTTAATCCCAAAACCAACTTTATTTGGAAGCGTAGCAAATGGGCTAGACAAACGGAGCGGACACAACGATTTGGGCAAAGATTTTTTAGAACGCTAACCATCCTTTTTGGTTGCTCTATACTCTGGTTTGTTACTGTGCCGGTTTTGATTGATTGTCTTAAAATAAGCCGTGATGGAGAGAAATGCCTTGTTCATCTTCAGGGACAGGTCACGAGTGACGAGTTCCGTTTTGGAGCATATTTTGTCGTTCAACACCTCTGGATTTCAGAAAATAATATACCTACTGGAGATGTATATGGGGCATTTTGTTTCCCAAGGTATTTGGGAAATAGAGAACAATTGCAACAATTTCTAATCACGCCAAATGCGAAACTCGTGTTAGAATGCGATCCTGTTACCGACTCGCAAAATCAACGTTGAACGATTTTTTATGAAGTATCGTATCTTTATATTATTTTTGATCGGGTGCTTTATAAACTTATCAGAAGCTAATCCTGGTTTTACAGGGCAAAATGGAGATTCAAATGGCCAGGTTTATTTGCGCGCTCGCTATTATGATCCGGAAACAGGCACCTTTATTACAAAAGACCCGCTTGGGATTAACGGAAGTATAAATGGTTTTCAATATTGCAAATCGGATCCTGTTAACTTGCAGGATCCAAGTGGTAATTGGGCTCTGATAGACGATGCGGCATTTACTGGCGCGGGACTTTTGATTGGTGTCGGGTCACAATTATTTAGTGACACCATAAAGTGGATTGGTACTGATGACCCCGTTAATTTCTCTTGGTCAAAGTATGGCAATGCCGCACTGGCAGGTGCGGCTGGCGGTGAAATATCGCTATATTCTTCGCCGGTTGTGGGGGTTCCCGCAGCGACGGCTTACTTAAACTTACAACAGCAAAGTGAGAACAATTATTCTGGTCAGCAAATCGGTTTTAACACGGGATATTTTGTTCAGGATGTTGGTGTCTCAACTCTTCTTGTTTTCGGAGGAGAGATGTTAACGCCGGAGCTACAAGGTATAAATGCCGGGGGGAATAGTTGGTCTGCAATTACAGATTCTAGTATAACAAAACTTGAGAATGACACAATCCAAAACATAAGTTCGACAACTGGCGGAAAGATGTTCGGCTCCCAAGTAATAGGCGGGACTGCTGAAGGTGTTCTTGGTGGTCTATATGATAACAGCAAGGGTGATACTAGCGGGACATCTTCAAGCCAACAATCTCCCGCAGACGCTGCTTGGGGACAGTTTTTGCTTCAAAACCCGTTATATCAAATGGGCATTCTTGGTAATCCTCTTGCTAGTAGTCCTCCCGTCGGCGGCGTTCTCTTGGACAAAGCCGCGACGCTGGTCGGCCAGAATTTGAGCGACATCACGGGGGCGATGTATGACCCGGTGAGCGGGCAGTTTGTGTTTCTGGGCACGAACAGCCCCACGCCGGTCAAGAACATCCATCTGGATTATCTCTACACCGCCCTGCAAGCCGTCTATGGCAGCGCCGTCCCGCCCTTCGTCACGCTTAATCCCTCGGCCTACATCACCTCGGAGTGGTCTCAAACCGTTTCCATAGATATGTATGGCCACACACTTAACGGGACCTGCACCTCGCCATTTCATGACCCCAGCGGATGTAGCACCATGGCTGAATTGACCGGGTCCGGTTACTACGACGGCATCTATTTCGGGAACGGCCTGAGCCTGTGCGAAGGCCAGGACTCAGTGCTGATTGATCCGAACGACACTGGCTATGCCGCCATGCCGTATACTCCCATCTGGCCGGGCGAGGACACCACCGTGGATGTGGAGCTGGATGGGGTTGATTACGGCCCGGAGGTAAATCAGTCTGTATCGTTCAACTGGCGGGCGCGCTTCAATTGCGTTGGCACCAATCTGGTTTTCAGCCAGTGGATTGCCGACTCATTTAACAAAATCCCGCCCTCCAGCATCTCCATATCTTATGCCAAAGGCCAACTCCAGTTGGCGAATGGTCCCGACTTTATCTTAATAACCGGTGCCGCGGCCATCCCGGCGCGGCAGCAGAGGCAGTTTGGCGGGAGGGTGGAGAATACCATGGTGGGCTGGATCATGGAGGAAGCGGACCGGACCATGAAATGCCTTTGCCTGGGTTCAAATAACCTGACGGGGGCCATTTACAACCATTCCACTATCAGTGTGGCGGGATATAAAAACCTGTTCGAGCTTAACGGTAACACTCCCCCAACCAACTTTTTCACCCGCCAATGGTTCACGCCAAAACTGATGACCTTGGAACAATATATTGATCCCAACACCGGACTGGCGAGCATCGTGTTCAGCAATGCCACTGTGCTGTGCCAGACCGAGGCGATGTTGACCGGCGGCGCGTCACCGCCGCAGGAACAGGCCTTCTGCAACAATATGACGACGAATTACGATGCATTTGCCGCGCTGAAATTCCCGTGTTATGACCCGACCGACCCGACGGGCAGCCGCATTATTCAAACGAACATCTTTGGGATGTTGAAAGATGTCATGAAAGCGGTATCGCTGGCGCGGTTCTTCCGGGATAACAACATTCCCGTGGATATGTGGTGGCTCAACTCCTGGCAGCCACCCATTGCCTATACCCCAAAAAGCGTGCCGACCATCATGTGTTACTCGGCGAACAAGGCTTATTTTATCGAGGGTGGGGTGCAGATCCAATTGCCAAACGCTTATATCGCCTCGGTCACCGCGAGCAACGTGGCGGCAATGGTGCAATCCTCCCGGCCAGACATTATGGGCAACGCCAATGGTGACATTCAACAACAAGTCTGGACGAACACCACGACGATCGGAACCTTGACAGCGGTGGCGGTCAATTCCGCCGCCGAGCCGCAGGATGGCAACGTGAATCTGGCCGAGACGGATTTGAGTTTCGCCTCGCCTGGATCCCTCCCGCTGCAATTCACCCGCTACTACCAGAGTTCCTGGCTGGGCGGCGACGCGATGGGGCCGGGCTGGAGTTACGCCCCTTACGAGCTCCAGTTTTCGCGTCCATCCTGGTATGATGATTACGGCTGGATGACGGACAATAATGGAGACCTGCTGCCGGTGTTTCCCGGCACTTCCGACACCGGCCTGCGTTCCGACAACTTGCGGGTGGTGAATTTGAGCAGTGGCGCCACGCTGGACTTCATTTCCTCACTTGTGCTGGGATACGCGGTCGATACCAATAACAACGCGTATGTCACAGTAAATGGCCTCAACGACGATGGCGTGCCAACCTTCACTCCCGGCTTGCGGCAAAATGGCTCGGTATTGATTCAGGCGGACGACCAGCGGGAGTATCAACTGTTCACTCCCGACAGTTCCGTGCTCGTTTTCGATTCCAACGGGAAACTGCTTTATATGCAGGATCGCAACGGATGGGAGCAGGACTATACTTACGACAGCGCCGGGCACTTGCTGAGCGTCACGGATGACGCACAGCAATCCTTGGTGTTTGGCTACGATGCGCAAACCAATTATCTGATGTCGGTGGTGGGTCCCAACGGCGAGCAGGTGAAGTATGCCTACACCACCAACGGCTGTCTGGCCACGGCCACGCACGCGCGCAGCGGCGCGTTCGTCAGCTATGGCTACAACACTAACCGCCAACTCGTTGCCAAAACCCTTTTCAACGGGTTGAACGTCATCCAGTCGCAACCCGACCTGAAAGGGCGGGCGAACACCAACGTGAACGCGCGGGGCAATTCGGTGTTAAAGACCTTTACCCAAGGCCATGCCGGAACGGTAAGAACCAACGAAATTTGGGACCCGCAAATCACCGATCCCCAGTTTGTGTCACGACGCCTGCAACGCGACCGTTCGGGCCGATTGCTGGCTTCCCGAACAGTGACGGGAGCAGAGACCTCCTTCGGTTATAACACCAATTCACTGTTGCCCAACACGGTGGCTTTGCCCATTGCGGGGCGGCCGCCGATCACCATTCAACGGGATGCCTATGGCCGACCCACGCGCATTTCCGATCCGGGCAACATAAATGCCCAAGATGTGACGGCCACTTATGATTCCGACACCACTCTTCTCCAGCAGGTCACGGACGAAGTGGGGAATGCCACGCAATTGTATTATGATGAGAATCAAAACCTGACGGGTGTGCAAACGGCATTGGGCGCGCAGAATGTCAACGTGAATTTTGGATACACTCCCTCCGGGGCGTTATCCAGCATACAAAATCCGCTGGGAATTACCGTGGTGACGATGAATCGGGACAATCTGGACCGGGTGACCAACGTGGTGGATGCCACGGGGGTCTCGATCAACTATCAATATGATTCGCTGGGCAGGTTATGGAAGTTGATTGATCCGCAACTGGCTTCTCCCGTGACATACGTTTATGACAATTTTGACCGCGTCATTGCCATTCAGATGCCAGCCGGCACGAACTATTACAGCTATGATCCCCAAATGGGCTGGCTGACCAGCCAGACCGACATGCTCGGACGCGTGACCCGCTACGACCGTGACCCGAACACCGGTGATATTTTGCAGGTTGTTCAATTGGTTCCGGGCGGCGCCAATCTGACCACGGTGATGAGCTATGACCGGTTTGGCAATCTGGCCGGCATCACGCCCCCGCAATCATCCACCATCGCTTACAACTATGACGGGAGCGGCCGGCAAATCGGCAGCGTTTATTCCGGGGTCAGCATCCCTGGCGCGCCGAACGCTCTTGCCTGCAACAATGCCACGAATGGTCTACCAACAACCTATACGAACTTTGTTTTTTCGTGGTTGCCCCCCGCGAGCAGCGTCGGTGTGGCGGGTTATAGTTACGCGCTGGATCAGATGCCGGCCAGCGTCACCAACACACTCGGAACCAATGCCACCATCAACGGAGTGTCGGTTGGGACCCATCTGTTCCAAGTAAGCGCCCAAGGCACCAATGGTCTGTGGGGACCAACCGCAGACTTCCTTTTAGTTGTGACCAATGTGGCCGGTTCCATTCCTCCCGCCGCGCCACCAAACCTGATTTGTGACCATGCCACCAATGATGTTCCAACCAGCTATACCAGTTTCACCTTTTCGTGGTCCGTTCCCGCCAGTCAAAGTGGCATCGCCGGTTACAGTTATGCTTTGGATCAAGCGCCTTCCAACAGTGTTTCAACCGTTGGAACCACGGCCACATACGCAAATGTGTCCATCGGGACGCATCTTTTCCATGTGCAGGCCCTGGGTGCCAATGGCGTTTGGGGACCGACCTCTGACTTTGTATTATTGGTGGCTCCTGCGCCCACCATTACCCCGCCGGACGCGCCTCCCGGTCTCACATGCGACCATGCCACCAATGGGGTGGTGACATATTATACGAACTTCGTGTTTTCGTGGTTCGTTCCCAACAGTCAAAGCGGTATCGCTGGTTACAGTTATGCCCTGGATCAAACGCCCATTAACACAGTGTTGACCACGGCGACGAATGCTGCGATCACCCATGTGTCCGCTGGAATCCACCTTTTCCAAGTGCAGGCCTTGGGTGTCAATGGCCTCTGGGGACCGCCCGCCGCCTTTTCATTATTGGTGATTAGCCCTCCTGGCGCGCCTCCCGGCCTCGTTTGCAATCTTGCCACCAATGGCTTACCCACAACTTTTACCAACCTGATATTTTCCTGGCAGCCTCCCGCCAGCAGTGCCGGGCTGAATGGTTACAGCTACGGTTTCGACCAAATGCCGGCCAACGTCACCAATACTGTCGGCACCAATGCCGCCATCAACAACGTGACCCTCGGCAGCCACTTGTTCCATGTGCAGGCCCAAGACACCAATGGCGTATGGGGGCCAACCGCTGATTTTAACCTCATCATCTACCAAACACCGCCCGGCGCGCCCTCCGGTCTTATTTGCGACCACGCGACCAATGGCATGGTGACCTATTATACGAATTTCGTGTTTTCGTGGTCTGTTCCGAACAGTCAATATGGCATTGCCGGTTACAGCTATGCTCTTGATCAAACGCCCGGCAACACTGTGTTGACCACGGCAACGAATGTTGCAATCACCCATGTGTCCTACGGAACCCATCTTTTCCAAGTGCAGGCCTTGGGTCTGGGTATCAATGGTGTCTGGGGACCGCCCGCCGCCTTTTCATTATTGGTGATTAGCCCTCCTGGCGCGCCCCCCGGCCTCGTTTGCAATCATGCCACCAATGGCTTGCCCACAACTTTTACCAACCTGATATTTTCCTGGCAGCGCCCCGCCAGCAGTGCCGGGCTAAATGGTTACAGCTTCGGCTTTGACCAAATGCCGGCCAACGTCACCAATACTGTCGGCACCAATGCCGCCATCAACAACGTGACCCTCGGCGTTCACCAGTTCCATGTGCAGGCCCAAGACACCAATGACGTTTGGGGGCCAACCGCTGATTTCACCCTCATTGTCTCCCAACCGCCAAACGCGCCGCCCGGCCTCACTTGCGACCATGCGACCAACGGCGTGGTAACCTATTATACGAACTTTATGTTTTCGTGGTCCGTTCCCAACAGTCAAAGCGGTGTCGCCGGATACAGTTGTGCCATGGACCAAGCGCCCCCTAATTATGTGATGACGCTGGCGACGAGCGTTGCGATCAACAATGTGTCATTCGGGACCCACCTATTCCAAGTGCAGGCCCTCGGTCAGGGCGTATATGGTCTCTGGGGGCCGCCCGCCGCCTTTTCATTATTGGTAATTAGCCCTCCTGGCGCGCCCCCCGGCCTCGTTTGCAACCATGCGACCAATGGCCAGTCCACAACTTTTACCAACCTGATATTTTCCTGGCAGCCCCCCGTCACCAGCGCCGGGCTGAACGGTTACAGCTACGGCTTTGACCAGATGCCGGCCAACGTCACCAATACAGTCGGCAACAGTGCCGCCATCAACAACGTGACCCCCGGCAGCCACTTGTTTCACGTGAAGGCCCAGGACACCAATGGCATGTGGGGGCCGACCGCTGATTTCCAGTTTACTGTTTGGGCTCCGGGCACCGAACCACCCGGCGCGCCGCCGGGCCTGGTTTGCAATGTAGCGGTCAACGGCGAGCAGACCTACACCACCAATAACATCATCTTTACCTGGCAGGTGCCTACGAGCGAAAATGGCGTGGCCGGTTACAGCTATGCCTTGAATGGCACGCCCGCCAATAATGTTAACACGACAGCCACGACGGTGACTTTTGCCAGCGTTGCGGTCGGCACATACAACTTTCAAGTTATGGCCAAGGGCAATAACGGGGTGTGGGGACCGGTTTCCACCTTTCAGTTGATTGTCGAGCCTGGTGGAGGCAATGGTAACGCCGTGGGTGAACCCTTGTTACCGCCCGGGGGAATCGCGCTCTTGGCCATGCTGATTGCCGCCATTGGCTATATGAGCCTAATCCGTCGGCAGCACGCGACTTAATCCGAAGCCATGAACCTGAATCCAACTGGCACCTTGCCCGCGCGCCGGGACGCGCTACGCTTTTTAGGCTGGTTTGCGGCCATCGTGACGGTCTATTACGGTTTGACGGTCATCCCTTGGGTTGATCGTCATTTAATGTATCCCGTTTTGGAGTTCACGGCCGCTGGAGCTTCAAAGCTGCTCAATCTTTTTGGGTGCCCTACCACCCTCAAGGGAGTCGTCATTCAAGGCTCTGATTATGCCGTGGCGGTGCGCCGGGGATGTGATCCGTTGGAACCCATCATGCTTTTTTGCGCGGCCATTGTGGCTTTTCCCAGTGTATGGCGGCCAAAACTATGGGGCATGACGGTGGGCGGCACATTCCTCTACAGCCTCAATCTGGCGCGCATCGTCAGCCTTTATTTGCTGGGCCGGCGCCAATCCGCGTGGTTTTATTCCCTACATCAGGAATGGTGGCCGGCGTTGTACATTGTCAGCGCCATTCTCGTGTGGTTGGTCTGGCTGAGGTGGCAGCAGACAACCGGGCGACAACAATATGATTGATTCCCGCAAAATCTTTTATTTTGCCCTGCGTTTTGTGGTGTGCTTCGGCTTGCTGGCTCTGCCTTGGTGGAATTTTCAGGCATCGTTTGCCGCCAGGTATCAACCGGGCGCGCGGGAGCTGTTAAGCTTGGTTTTCCCATACTGGCAGATTGACGTCGAACCGTGTCACGAACCAGAACATCCCTCGGTGGACACGAAAATTTCCATCGGTGATCCGCAGGAGCGCCGGCCGGATGGAACATTACCGATGAAGGTGATCATAACCGACAGCCGTTCGCTGGGTTGGATGCCCATTGCCATGTTCGTCGCGCTCTGGGGAGCGACACCACTAAAATGGGGGCAGCGTTTGAAAGTATTGGCCGCTGGCTTGGGTGGGACTTTATTGTTTATAGCCGTCACCATACTCGCCAGCGTGTGGCCGGTCATGGTTGGGGAATCTGGCTGGCAATCTATTCTTGCAATGGTAAGCTATCATCTGCTGGTGGATAATCTTTGGGTCAGTTTTGTGGGGCCGGCGTTGATCTGGCTGGTGAGTGTGTTGTGGTTCTGGCCCGGAAATCATCCCTGCCATTCGGAACGGCGCATCCCTATGCCGGGTCACGTTAGCGGACACCAAACGGAATCGGAACACCCCATATGCCAGAGAAAAGCCGGGGGGGGGGGGACTGGAAAAATGACTAGCACTCCTATGGAGCAGGAAGAAAATCACAAAAAAAACTGCGTTGGTCGTGGGCAAGAAACCAAATGGGAAATGGCAATTTAAATTTAAAAAATAATCATATGCTAAACAAAAAGGTCGGACTTATTGCTTTGCTCACAAGTGTTGCCGCCAGCGGGGTCTGGGCAGGCACACTTGCCAATTATGCGGTTGGGGACGTGTTGTTATGCTTCCGAAACGGAGACAATGACATGGTCGTTGACGTGGAACAGTCGCTTTCCACGCTTACCAATGCGACACCCAATCAAAGGATATCCATCACGGGATACACCGGCACCCAACTCGGCGAAGTTGGCATCAACGGTGTCAGTTGGTCGGCCTTCACCTGGTTGAGTGACAACACGCTGTTTGTGACCAAGGCCCGGACTTCCTTGGACGAGCAGGCCAGACCGTGCCTAGCTCAAAGTTCCAGTGTTCAGGCAAACACCGTCGGGCGCATGGCATTAATTCTGCCCGGTGCGCTGGAGGAATTGGACCTCGCGATAAATATCAATAGCACGGCAACCACCGTGATCGAGGAGGACAGCAGTGCCATCAATTATACCGATGGTTACAGTTATCATAATGCTCTGGCTGGTGCGTATGGCGGCCAGTTCAACGGCACTTTTGTGGGCGACCCGGAAAACACCACACTGAACAATTTCACCACGTCGGGAAAGGTGGTTCGCTCTGATTTTTATCAGATGACGCCCACCGGCAGTTATGCGCTGGGGAAATGGCTGGGCTATTTTGAGCTGTCACCCGATGGCGCGATGACCTATGTGGCATATCCGAGCACGACACCGGCCATTGCTTCCATCACCTGTTCTGGCGGCTCGATCACCGTCACTTACACAACTGGCCTCTACGGCACTTATACGCTTCGGGGAACCAACAGTCTGACTTTCGGGACGGCGATGACCAACTGGCCCGTTATTACCACCTTGATAAGTGGCGATACGGCACCACACACCATAACGGATACAACCGCAGACGATATCAAATTCTACACCATCACCGCCCAATAACCAATCCATCGAAACCAACAAGACATTTTTCAAACAATATCTATCAAAAAATAATATGAAAAAAAAACTGCTCCTCACCTTGGCGCTCGGTTTCGCCGGCGCCTTGTCGCTCGTGGCTGGCACCGACGTGTATCTCACCGGGTCCACAGCCTTCCGCGCAAACTGTTATGAAGCCAGCAAAAAACTCTTCAGCGGCGGTACGCCCACCATTTACTACGGCAACGCTGCGCATGGTGGCGCCGATTCAGAATGGAATTCCAGCACTGCCTCATGGGCCATGACCGGCACCCCAATAACTGGACTCACGAATATCGGTGTCAACCTGACCATCCACGGCCTTTTCACCGGCTCGATTCAGGGCATGAAGACGGTGGAACAAAGCAGTATGCTCGTTTTTCCAAATGCTAACGGTACCCCCAACGGACTTTGCAGTACCTATTGTACGAACACTTCTACCATTGCCTTTTCTGATGCGTCTGGCGAGTCCACTCCCTATCCGGCTACTGGCAACTACATTGAAGAACAGGTGGCGGTTCTGCCTTTTGTTTTTACCAAATCAGCGGCTACGGTTGGCGCAGTGACCAATATCAACAACATTACTTGGGAACAGCTTGAATATGGCATCCCACAGGGACGCATTTCCCTTGCGACTTGGACAGCCAAGGTTAAGGACACCAACACGTTTGTTTATCTGATGCAAGGCACCAAGGCTTTCGGCACCCGCCGCTGCGAAACCGCCGGGGAGTATTATCAATACAACGATACCGTCGGCGTCTATATCTACGACTATACCAATAACTTTTTCTATACTCCCACCCAACTTGCCGCAACAGCATATGGCGCTTCTCCCAACGGCGTTGTTGGTGTGGCCGGCCTCAACAATGCGAATTTGTACTGGGGATATGGTTATGCCAGCGGTGGTGCCATTGTTAATACACTTAATAACAACAACGCTGCCAACCAAGCCATTGCCTATCTGTCCATCTCCGACGCCAAGGGCGTGGGCAGTGCCAACTGGAACAATGTGATCTCCTATAATGGTTTGTGGCCGACGACCGCCGGCGCAGGCATCCATGGAAACACCGGCACCAACGATTACTCTCCCATCACTCTTGGCTACTATCCGTGTTGGGGTTTGGAAGTCCTTGTTCATCCTATTGACCCCAGTTTGGTCCCTGGCCAGAACATCACGAAGTTCCAGTTGGGTGACTGGACTACGCCCGGCACGTTCCTAGGCGTGTTCAATGCCCAAACCGTCATCAACGGCGGCTCGCCCCTCGTTGGCAGCATCGAAAACGAAATCGAATTGAGCAAATCTGTGGCCCCCGGTGCCACAGCCATCCGCCTTTCGGACATGTTTAATTCCCGCGCTTCGGTTGGTGGAACGATTTCGCCGCCGTTTAATTGATATCGGTTCGCAGTAAGCGTCATCCGCCGGCAAAATTCAGGCCGATAATACGGACACTAAACGAGTTAAACCTGTGTATTGGGAAGTGAGAGTTAGCAAAAAGTGCCAGCAGGAGTGCCAGCAATACCCGTTTGGTGAGGGTTAAATGGAGTTAAAAAAAGTCGGCTGTGGTTAAGCTTGACACAAAACGTAACCGCCTTATATTCAGGACATCAGCGATGCCATAGGAAGTTGATTTCGAGTGGCTTGTGGAAGGTGGATGCGTCCAATTCCGCCCCCAGCCACCAGCTTGCGCTTTGAACGAAGTGAAAAGCAAAGGCTGCCGCGCCGAAGCATTGCGAAGGCGGGCCAAAGTCAAGCTTCGCCATGAGCTACGGCCCGGCAAGCCAGTCAATCATTTATAGCGAGGACTTTTCACCATAAGTTCCGAGCTACGGATGGCAGGCCGGTTTAATTTTAAGGTTTCGGATTTCAAGTTCTGGCTTTAGGCTTCAATGAACGCTTGAAAACACTGCACAAATATCTGACCGGCCAGGTGCTCGCTTCGTTGTTGTTGACGGTGGCGGTGTTCACCTTTGTGGTGTTGCTCTTCAGCGTGCTCAAGGAAGTTCTCCCGTTGCTGGTCAGCGGCCAGGTGCGGCTGGGGCTGGTGCTGAAGGCCATCGGGCTTTTGATTCCGTTCGGCTGTGTTTATGCCCTGCCCATGGGATTTATCACGGCGGCCCTGCTGGTATTCGGAAGGTTCAGCGCCGACCAGGAGCTTACCGCCGCGCGGGCCAGCGGCGTCAGCCTGCTTTCACTCATTGCCCCCGTGCTCTGGTTGAGCCTGCTTTGTTGCGGTCTCAGCGCCTGGTTTAACCTGGACCTTGGCCCGCGTTCCCGGGTGGCATATTTGAAAATACTGGCGCAACTCCGGGCGGAAGTGGTGAGCGCCCAGTTGCCCGAGGGCCGGTTCATACCCGTTTCCACCAATTATATTTTTTACGTGGACAAAAACCGCGACGGCAATTTGCAGGGGGTGATGATTTGGAAGCTTGAAAGCGGGACCAACGTGGGAACCACCTTGCGCGCGCCGCGCGGCCAGTTGGAAACGGACCTGACCAACAAACAAATCATTCTGCGCCTGTTCGAGGCCCGCAGTGTGACGCTGAACGGGCCGCGGGTGGGGATCACCGCGTTCCCGAAATTGACATTGAACTTTGACCTGAACACGGCGACAAACCAGCTGGGTGATCCCAAGGTCAGCGACATGACGTTCTGGCAGTTGCGGGACAAGCTGCGCAATTTGGAGCAACGCATCGGCCTGGCGCCGGATGCGGCCCTGACTCCGGATGAATTGCGCGCCCAAGCCCGTGAATTTGCGAAAGAGCGAAAGGATTTGACCGAGCCGATTCGGGTGGAGATGCACCGGGAAATGGCGTTCTCGTTCGCATGTTTTGGCTTCACGCTGGTCGGCATCCCGCTCGGCATCCGCGTCCACCGGCGCGAAACCAATGTCGGTATTGCCATGGCGCTGGGCCTGGTGGCCATCTACTACAGCTTCATGCTCGTGGGCAAGGCGCTTTCCGGCCATCCCGACTGTGTGCCGCACCTGATCTTCTGGCTGCCGAATTTCATCTTCCAGGCTGTCGGCGGGGTGCTGCTGTGGCGCGCGAACCGCGGGATTTAAGGATTACCTTGCCGGGCGCCGGTAAATCTTGTGCATCGCCGCCTGATCCACCGGTTTGACCAGCAGTTCGTCAATGTTCACGTGCGGCGGACGGCTGGCGACCCAGACCAGAATCTCCGCAATGTCTTCCGCCGTCAGGGCATGGATGCCTGCATAAACATTTTTCGCCCGGGCGGTGTCCCCCTTGAAACGCACGAGCGAAAATTCTGTTTCCGCCAGGCCGGGATCCACCGTGCCGACGCGAATGCCGGTGCCGTTTAATTCCATTCGCAGCGCACGGGTGATTTGCAATTCGCCCGCCTTGGCCGCGCAATACACCGCGCCGCCTTCGTAGGCCGTGTGGCCGGCAACCGAGCCGATGTTGATGATGCTCGCGCCCGCGTCATGCGGCAGCAACGGCAAGGCCGCGCGCGTGACGCGCAAAACGCCCAGCACGTTCGTTTGCAGCATGGTCTCCCAGTCCGCGTCCCTGCCTTCGGCGACGGTGTCCTGTCCGTGCGCCCCGCCGGCGTTGTTGATCAAAACGTGGAGATTCTTTGGTCCGCCCATTTTCCCCTTTGCCCAGGCGACGAACGTTTCGACGCCGGGCGTTTTCGAAACATCCAGAATGTGAAAATGCGCCTCTGGCGCGCCGGCCTGGCGCGCTTCGGCGGCAACTTTTTCCAGACAGCCGGTGCGCCGCGCGCCGAGCAAAAGTCTGGCGCCTTCCGCGCCAAATGCCCGCGCCGCCGCCGCGCCAAAGCCGCTGGAGGCGCCGGTGATTAAGACCCATTTGTTTTTCAATGGTGTTTTCATGGCTTGATGAATTGATTCAGGCGAATCATGTGTTCTTCCATCTTCGCGGTGTGATCACATTGGTCCGCATTGTGTTCGGCGACGCGCTGCTTTAGGTCAGAGGTGTGTCCGATGCAGCGATTTTCAGGACGGCTGATGCTTTCAATGATATAGGTGTAAAACATCATGCAAATTGCCCAGGCGGGCCTGCCATCCGCAACTCGGAACTTATGGCGAACAGTCCTCCTTCGCCAAGGTTACGGAGGACACCATCCTACGCTCGAAACCTCCAAGTGTCGGTTCCGAGCGTAGGATGGTGGAGCCGACAGGGCTCGAACCTGCGACCTTCTCATTGCGAACGAGACGCTCTACCAACTGAGCTACGACCCCATCCACGTCAGCCGCAAACAGCTTCGCCAAAAAAATCGCCGCGCGCAACTGGTTTGTGCGTGCCCTGGCAACTCCGCCCGTGCCGGGGCGAGAAGGGGCGCATCCGCGGGCACTCCGTTTTTCTCCCTCGCCTCCCCAAAGGAGGAGAGGGAGTCGGGGCAGTGTCAAGATGCGCCTGGCGAGAAGTCGGGATTGGCAACCACCGTTTCTCCTGATACTCTTTTTGAAATGTCCGACACAGTTGTCGCAGCCAAAACGCCCTCGAAGGCACAAGTGTTTCTCCGCCGGTTGATCACCACGGTGATTCTCTGGACAGTGATTCTCGAGGCCTTGTTCTCCCGCAACGCGCTGATTTCCGGCGGTGTTTTCATTCTCATCCTGGTTTTTCTCGCGACGGCCGGGCTCGCGGAATTTTACGGACTGGTCGAGAAACGCGATCTGGTCTGCTTCAAGTGGTGCGGTCTGCTCGGCGGCGTGCTGCTCATGGCCGGCACGTTTTTGTATCTGACGGGGGAAATCTCGGCCGTCACCACGGGCTATGTCGGGGTCTATGATTCACCGGCCCGGCCCAACGACTTTGAAACGGGTTTCATCATCCTGTTTGTGCTGGGTCTGTGCGTGCGGCAGTTCGTTTCGCGCAGCAATACGGCGGGCATGCTGGCCATTTCCACCACGCTTTTCGGCCTGATGTATGTGCCGTGGCTCCTGAATTTCATCCAGAAAATCAATTTTTTCCCCGGCGTGGACGGCCGGTTTTACGTCCTCTACTTCATCATCGTGACCAAATTCAGCGACACCGGCGCGTATGTCGTCGGCTCGCTCATTGGCCGGCACAAAATGATTCCGCGCATCAGCCCCGGCAAAACGTGGGAGGGATTCGGCGGCGCGATTTTTCTTTCGACGGTGGCGAGCCTCGTCTTTGCGCATTTTTTCGGCGGCAAAATGGCCGGGATGAACCGGTTGCACGCGGTGGTGCTCGGTGTTTTGCTGGGCTCGACGGCGGTCATCGGCGATTTGATTGAATCACTTTTCAAACGCGAGGCGGGCGTGAAGGATTCCGGTCGGCTGTTTCCCGGCATCGGCGGCATCCTCGACTTGCTGGACAGTTTGTTGTTCAATGCGCCCATCATGTATCTTTATTTGCGGCACATTTTGACGCACCCATGAGGAGATTTACGATTTGCGATATACGATTTACGCCCGCGTTGGCAGACCATGATGATTAAACATTCAACGACCGAACGGCTATGACTCGTGAGAAAATGAAATCTCGGACGAAGGAATATGCGAATTGCATCGTTCGCGCATGCGCAGCGCTGCCGAATAATTGGGTCGCGCAAACATTGGGCAAGCAGCTTCTCCGCAGCGGAACTTCGGCGGGGGCGAACTATCGCGCCGTCTGCCGCGCCAAATCCAACCCGGATTTCATCAACAAGCTTCGTATTGTCGAGGAGGAATGTGACGAATCGCTTTTTTGGATGGAACTGCTGGTGGACAACAA
>Ga0182027_10005646_pt1 | contig 18954 bp, 16 predicted proteins | sample 712E1DmetaG_FD_121300 | JGI IMG/M metagenome (GOLD analysis project Ga0182027, IMG submission 121300) | Permafrost microbial communities from Stordalen Mire, Sweden - 712E1D metaG (Illumina Assembly) | ecosystem: Environmental > Terrestrial > Soil > Wetlands > Permafrost | place: Sweden...
CCGTTCAAACCCGCTCTGCGCCGCCAGTGTCCGCTGTTTCATCCTCGCCAGCCCTCCGATGCTCTCCTCAATCTATCTTGAACATCAGTGGAAAATGGAGAACTTAATCAGAGTCTCCCTAGCTCTTCCATGGTGCGAAAATCGCATGCTAAGTTCTGCAGTGGATGGTGCAACCGGCAGATGGCCTATCTTGAGCTGACCGGGGAGGGCGCCGCTTCAAGTGATAACACCAACCGCCCATCCCGTTCGCTGGCATACGCGATCGAAGCCCGTTCTTTGCCCATGCCTTCGATCCGCCACTGGCCGTCTTCTTCGACGAGCTCCATTTTCGAGCGCTGTCTCCACCACGTGTTCACTTCACCGGGCGTAGTGATCCACAGTTTTTTTTCAGATTTCAACTGCGCCAGATGAGCCAGCAGCCCATCATAAGTATCTCTGGCCCTCTCGCTAGTGAGGTAATCGGGATGAATGACAACGCTGATCAAGCCGTGTTTCTCCATGATCAGCTCAATCTGGCGCTGCCACAGAGTCGTCGAGTAGTCATTCAGAATATTAAACAACGTGTAGTCCTGCGTCGTGGTCACCGGTATTTCCAAGACTTCGCCGACGAAATACGGCATCACGGTGCAGCAGCCGCCCCGTTGCGGATCCAGATGCGCGACGTTCGGAACTGACATGTCGTATTCAAAATCGAGCATGTGAAACCAGGATTGGTTTCGATAGAGCACTCCCGCTCGAAACCCCGTTGCTCCAAACTTCTTGCCATACGCGTTAATCTTGGCGGCGCGCTCGGCAAAACTCCTCCGGTCCCGAAACAAGTTTCCATCATGATTCAGATCGTGGACAACGACCTCGAATCCGCGGTCTCGAATCGACTGCAAGAATGCCGGGGTCACATGATAGCGCTCCTCCGGAATGACCTGGAAGGATGCCTTGATACCAAAGGAATCGTTAACGTCCATCAGCATGCGGCAGAGATCCACCCCAAGCGTTGTCTCCACGTCATGCGTTATCAGGGCACAACTGGAAGCGGCCTCCGGCCAGAACCAGATAAACGGAATCTGCTTTAGGTTCTGCGCTCGCATCGACAACAGCAGCACATGCTCCAGAAGATTGTCCACCGTCCGATCGACCGGCCACTGCGGAAACGGAATCTTTTCCCAGCCCCGTAAACGCATTTTCTGGAGATGCTTCCGGACGGCCACCGGTAGGATTGGACGCAAGAAATAGTACAGGCTCACCAATGCGGAGCTCGCTCTTCCGTTTCGCCAGTCCTCTGCGTACATCTCAAAGCGAAGACTATCGACGACCTGTGACAGGTCAAAAGGCAGACCGGCCGTTCCATCTTCCAGATGCACATCTTGAAGAGCGTCCCAGAGCGGGCCCGTCGGAGAAACTGCCGGCTGGCGACCAGAGAACTGACCGTAGAGAGTATCTTCGCCAAAGCGAAAATAACCACTCTTCGCCGAGAGCTCGCCGGTCAAAGCGAACCCGGCATAGCGGATTGGGCACTTGTAGTACTCAGTAATGCAATTCGTCACGGACATTAGACCTATCTTGTTTCGCCTGTTGGCCGGTGAGTAAGATCAGCAGAACTACTGCACTTGGTCAGGGGAATGTCTCTGTTGCATGGCAAAATCAATGAGTGCCAGCGTCGAGGTACTAATGAACATTAGTGGTCCTCATTGATATTGAGGCGTTGTACTGGGGTCGTGTTGCGCATATACCGTGGACCGCTCAGCCGTAAGCGACTTATCGTACACTTCCTCCGGCTCATACAAGACAACCTGGCTCCCTCGATTTGAGAAACCGAACGGAACGCACAAGAGCTTTTTCAACCGCATCCTTAAGGCCTCACGCCGTTCGGGTGGCACATAGAACAGCATAAAGCCACCCCCACCCGCGCCCAGAAGCTTTCCCCCCAGAGCTCCGGCGCTTAGCCCGGCTTCGTAGATCTCATCGATACTGGAGGTCGTAATCTTTTGCGTGAGCGTTCTCTTGATCTTCCAGCTCTCATGCAGCAATCGGCCAAATTCATCCAGGGAGCGACCGGGGCTCGTGACAATTGTCTCGGCTTCGTCGACGAGTTGCAGCATCATATCTAGCTCTTTCTTCTTGTGCGGGGTGACGTTCAGCTGCTCTTGAGCAATCTCCGAGGCGATGCGGGAAAATCCGGTAAAGTAGAGCGCCAGATTTTGTCCGAGTTCCGCTAACCTGGTTTGCGAAGTCAGGATTCGCTTTACCTCGAGGGAGCCATCGGTGTGGAAGTTGATGCGGTTGAAACCTCCATGCGCTGCACTCGCTTGGTCTTGCGCACCCACAGCCTCATGGAGCAGTTCCTGTTCCACATGTATGGCGTCAGCAGTCAGCGCATGCTTATCACGCATCCGGTTTTTGAGCGCATACAGACCGAGGAGAAGTCCCACTGTAAATGCCGAACTTGTGCCCAATCCCGTGCGGGCAGGCAGATCAGCCACGTGATGAATCTCCACTCCCTCGTCGATTCCCATGAATTGCAGGCATGCGCGCACTGATGGATGCACAATGTCACTGTTCCTGACAACATTTTCCACCTTCGAATAGGAGACGCGGCTGTGGTACTCGAAAAAAGGCGGCAAGTAGCGGCAAGTGATAAAGCAGCACTTGTCGATTGTCGTCGACAAAACGGAGCCCCCGTGTTCGCGGTACCAGACAGGATAATCGGTACCCCCGCCGAAAAACGAGACGCGAAGCGGCGTGCTAGTGATTACCATTTGTTTCAGCCTTCCCTGTATATGAGGATAACGGCAGCGCGGCAATGGACGCGAGCGCAATCCACATCACCGAAGATTTCAAAAAAATGTCGTTCTTGACATAGAAAAACTGCCCCGCTTTGGGTAACAACTCCGCGTATCGTATTTTCCTACCAACATTTACTGTGCGCGGGAACCGTCGCGGGAGGACTCGCGCAGTATCTGATCGATAGCTTCGCGGAGCGATGGCGCAGTCACATCTGAGTTGCCATTTGCTCTCTCGTCGCTGTCCAGTAGTCGAGCCGTCTTGCATCCCGCGCTTCTGCCGGCTTCTATGTCGATATCAGAATCGCCGATCATCCATGACGCGGCCAGGTCGATGTTATGCGTGCGTGCCGCGTCCAACAGCATGCCCGGTTGCGGCTTGCGGCAACGGCACGGAGGTCTCATCTCGTGCGGGCAGTAGTAAATTGCGTCGATGCTGGCCCCAGCGGCCGCCAGCGCCTCGCAGAGCCCCCCGTGCAGAATTTCAAGCTCAGCCGTGGTAATCAGTCCTTTGGCCACACAGCGCTGGTTGGTCACGACGATCACGAGAAACCCGGCGTGATTGAGTAGTGCGATTGCCTCGGACACTCCGGGAAGAATCTGCATCTCTTCCCAGCGGGTTATGTACTCACCCTCCGGGGGTTTCCGGTTAATCACGCCGTCACGATCGAGGAACGCCGCTCTTCTCATGAAAAATCGTCTGTTCCACCAGCTCTGAAATGATGTGGCCGATCAGGATGTGGCATTCCTGGATCCGTGGAGTATCGTTCGAAGGCGCGCAAATACAATAATCGGCAGCTGTCTTGAGTTTACCGCCTGCCGCTCCGGTCAACGCCACGGTGTGCAACCCCATCTTCCTCGCCACAGCTATCCCTTGCAGGACATTCGGCGAATTTCCGCTGGTCGAGATGCCGACGGCGACATCGCCGGGACGTCCCAAAGCCTCAATCTGCCGCGCGAACACGAGATCGAATCCATAGTCGTTCCCAATCGCAGTAACCGCGGAAGTGTTCACCGACAACGCCAGCGCCGGAAGAGCGGGCCGGTCGAACGCGAACCGTCCAACAAACTCCGCCGCGATATGCTGCGCATCGGCCGCACTGCCACCATTGCCAAACAACAGCGGCTTGTTCCCTTTCTGGAGTGCCGCAATGAGGATTTCGCTGATCTTGGCCATTGCCGAGACAGTCTCGACACTCCTCAGCAGCTGCTGCTTAACCGCGATCGATGCTTCGATCGACCGTCGCACGCGCTGTTCGAAATCACTGCTGTCTGTCATCGGTTCTCCAGATCCCGTTTGCCGTACCACTATCTCCCAAACGCCGCATCGCAGAGCCGATCGCACAGGACTTGCGCCCGTGCGTAGTCTTCCGGCGTACCGATATCGATAAACATGCCGCGTTGCTCAAGCGCGTAAATTCCCCGATCAAGAATCAAGGGGAACACGTTCTTTTCGAGGCTCACCGGACCCTCCGGAATGTGCTCGAAAATGGCCCGGTTGAAGACATATACACCAGCGTTGATAAGACCGGGGCCGGAAGTACCGGCCTTTTCCGTGAACCCCAGCACGCGGCCCGTGGGATCAACCCGCACCGTTCCGTAGCGTCCGGTATCGGCGACCGGCACGACCGCCATGCTCGCCAATCCTTTGCGTTCCCGGTGGAAGCGAACCAGTTGCTTGAAATCTATATCGAGAAACGAGTCGCCGTTCATGACCAGAAACTCGTCAACTTCTTGCAGGTGACGTTGCGCCAGCTTTAAGGCACCGGCGGTGCCTAGCGGCTGTCGCTCCCTAGAGTACTCAATAGTGACGTCCCAAGCGCGGCCATCACCGAACGTGGCTTCGATCTGGTCAGCCAGATACCCCGAGCACATCACTAAGCGGCGGATCCCTTGGGATCGGAGTTGCCGGACCAGTAATTCGAGAAAGGAACGGCTGCCAACTGAGGCGAGCGGCTTCGGGGCGGCTGGCAACACGGAACGCAAGCGGGTACCCATGCCGCCGACAAGCAATACGGCAGTGATGTCGAGGATTGAGCTCATGACAATTTCAGGATATCCCACGTGGCGAAGAGCAGAGATCGCTCCTGCACCTAGTTCATCACGCCGTCCCAATACTGCAGCATGGAAGTCAGTATCTGTTCGATCGTCCGCGTTGGCTTCCAGCCGGTATCCTTGCGAAGTTTCTCGGTACTGCCAAAAATTATCTTTTCGTCCGATGGCCGCATCAGGCGGGCAACTGGCCGGATTCTCGCCTTGACCTTGGAGAGTTGGATTGCAGTGTGAAGAAGTTGACCAATCTCGATGGTTTGATCGGCGCACACGTTGTAAGCCTCGCCACGCTTCCCCTTCATCGCCGCCAGGTAAAAACCACGCACGGCATCGTTGACATCGAGAAATGCACGCCTCGGCTTCAAGTTGCCGACTTCAATGACGGGCGCCTGCAGGCCCTTCTTGATACGGATCAGTTGCCGTACGAAATCCGAAGGCGCGTCGCTCGTCTTTCCTGGGCCAGTCGTGTTAAAGAGCCGCAGATTCACTGCAGGGATCTTATAGTCGAGGAAGTATTCCCGGGCCAAGAGGTCCAAGCATACCTTGCTGACGCCATAAGGGTGCAAGGGATGAAGCGGCTGATCCTCCCTGACTGGGATCGCAGAATGCGGAACATGCCCATACTCAGCGCTGGAACAAGCTGACACAACTATCGGAGGACGCTTCATCTGACGCACCGCCTCGAACAGATAAAGCGACCCCATGATGTTCGAATCGAAAGTTGAAACGGGATCGGCCCATGAAACGGTAGCTAAGCTTTGCGCGCCTAGGTGAAAAACGTGGGTCGGGTCGAATCTCTTCAAGAGCTGATTCATTCGTTGCCGGTCGCGCAGGTCACACTGAACCCAGTGTAAAGTCGGCACTCTCCGGAGTAACTTCGAGTCGTGCGGGAAATATAAACCAACTACTTTCCAACCCTTAGATTGGAGAAACCTGACCAGGAAAGACCCAATGAATCCGGATGCGCCCGTTATCAGCGCAGTTTTGTTCTTTGTTGTTCTCAATCACCTACCATTGTGCGACTATGCCGGTGCTACGTTCTCCCCTTGGGTATCCAAACGTCACTCGCTTATCACGAAACGGTGCCGGCCTGACGCCTGCCTGCACTCAGTGAACAATCGCAGTAAGGCCCGTCGGTGCGGAGGGCGGAGGATCGCCTGAAGGATCGTTCGCGTAGCAGCTTGCCCGGTTATAGGTAAGCACGCTCCCGCTGCCGTCCGGAGGACCGCTCATAACATCCAGATAACAGGAGTGTGCCGGATTCAGATTGGCATGTCCCCCCATTGCCTGCGTGCAACTGCTTCCCGAACCGCATTGAGTGCTCCCCACGCGACAAACGTTGCCGGCATAAGCGCCGCTGGCGCACTGTCCGTAATCTCCATTGGTTACATCCGGCCCAATCGGAGGGAAGGGCTCGCAGGTTCCGCGAGTCGGATTCTTCCACCACGCTAGTCCTGTTCCGCAAGGCGAAGAGGTTGTCGTTGTGGTTGTCCCCGGCAAGAAAAAGGAATTCGGCAACGTTTGGCTTGGCGGGACTGGGTTCACATAGATGCTGGGCGTACCTGTGGTATCTCCGAACGCACTGGGAACTTCCGAAGTGCTCCAGCGAACAGCGCCCGTAACCACATCATAGTTCCCCCAGCGCATGATCGAGTTAACACCCAAGGGATCGGAAGTCGTGACATGAGAACTGCAAGCGGCATTGGCGCAGAAGCTGGCGTTTCCTTGCTGACCGTTGGCAGCTCCGATGTAGTAGACCGAGAGGTTCTGATTCGACCCGCCACTGAGGCTGCCACTGGTGCCCAGAGTGTTGTAAACGGTATCGTAACCAGCTTGACCCAGCACATTCCCAACGACGTTGAAGTAGCGACTGCCGCCGAAGAAGTTCATTGGCGTCGTATTGGAAATGCAGCTCGTCTGCCCCGCACCGCCGCACCCGGAACTCGCCCAGCCACGAGCGGCGTTACGAAAGAAGGTTGAGAAGTGGTGAGTTCCGTGGATCAAGTCGGAGCTGAATCCCGCCGTCGATTCTCCCTCGCGCAGCCAGAAATCATGTCCGGAAGCGTGGTCATAATCGCTGGGCTGAAACCATCCGGTCGAACCAAAGACGTCGTCAATCGAGAAGTTGTAGGCGGCCACATTCCCTACTCCGCCGCCCGTATTCGACGGGCAACTGTCAGTGACTTGTTGGCAGATATTACTCAGCACCAAACTGTTGGAGGTGCCAGACGTGAGCTCCACGGAATAACTCACCGCCTCATGGGCTGTGCTTTGGTACAAGTAACTGAACTCCACCGTGCATTGGTTGCAGCCGTACAGATAAACGTGATTGCGGGCAGCATCGATGGATCGGATGCCGCTCACCCAGCACTCATAACAACTCATCATCACGACCGTTGAGGTTCCAGCCTGTGTATTCGTTAAATCGGCAGACAGGTCTTCCACACCCATTTGGTAGCCGGTTGACGTAGCCCACCATGCACCTGTGCTCTGAGAGCTTCTCCAGTTATTCATGGCAAGCGGCGGAGAGATTGTGAGCACCGTCGAGCCGGAGTTATTGCAGGAAGGTGAACATGCTGTTACCAGAACTGACTGCTCCTGCGAACACCAGCCCACATTAGGACTAACGCTGGAAGAACAGGTATCGTCTGTGCGGACGAAGCCACCACCAAAACTGCCGCAGGCAGCCAGCATACAGTTCCAGATGTTCCCCGTATCTGCGGCTTCGTCTTGCTGATCTAGAACAATCCACGTCTTACCTGCGGTAATGTTCGAGGAATTCGATAAGGTGATTGAGGTCGCGCCCTGACTGAAGCCCGCAGTCCAGGTGGCGTGGTTTTGCTCTCCACCAACATAGTTTGTGCTCCCGCACAAGGAAAATTGAGCGTACTCTCCGTTGCACCCAGACTGTCCAGTGAATACAAGGAAGGTGGAATTCGCGCCCATCCCGCGCACTACGGTCTGATTCTTAAGCGTGATCGTACCTGACAATCCTCTAAAAGTTCCAGCGGGAAGCTGGATGTACTGCTGCGAGGAGGCCGAAGAAATTGCGGCATTGATCGAAGCGATTGTAACTGTTGTTCCCGAACTGACCGTCTTGCAGGCTGTCGTCGTACATTGCGTCCAGCCACTAGCATCGGGCAATGCTCCGGGAGAGCCGGGGACCGCACCCACCTGAGACCAGTTGATCGCACGGCTTGAGGCTAGGACGCCCGACCACTGTTGCGCACTGGAAAATTTGGGGAAAAGAAGCAACATCGAGATAACGGAAAGTCGAAGCAACCCTCTGCGGTTCATTAGCTGTGGCCTCCGACGAAAATGTGTATGTTCGCCATACACAGTCTAAACAACGGAGGCGCTCAGCGGTAGACACGGAAGTACATCCCGCGTTTACAATAAGATGCGGTATTATTGCCCTTCAGTCCTTGGCCATCCGGGTGATCGCTGGTGCTGAATTGAAGATGTGGGGAGCAGCGAACAGCGATTGACTCTGCTGAGTCTGACAGGACAACGGTGGCCACGTCACATAATTCTCATGTATCCAGACTATCCGAAAGCCCCCGGGTTTTCGAGGCGCAAGAGCGTTTTGTCCCAGAACTTTACCAAAGACCACCTGACGCTTGGCAGGAACAGTTGAGCACGCCGGGCGAGACGCCACCCAAATAGCGCCCTGACCCAGGAATACTTCCAGGAGAGGCGCGGGACATCTACTTCTCCTCCCAACTCCTTGGCCATCACCTGCGCTTGCCTAAAAATATCAAGCCGCTCCGGATAAAAGAAAACCATCCAGTTCTGCAGGAACCTCACACATGCGGCCCGGGATCTTTGACTGTCCTCTAGTGACCGGAGATAGGCAATATGCAGTTCCATTGAGCACCACTGAGCTTCGCGTTTTCGGTCGGAGTTCCCAATGTAGCTTAGGCTGCTAGAGCCGGAGGCTCGATAGTAAACCTTCGCTTCCGGAACAAATCGGACACCTTCGCTGGCCAAAAGGACGCGGCAGAAGTATTCGCCGTCATCGTCTCCTAATAACCGAGTGTCCCAAGGACCGGCGGCTTCAGTCAACTCACGACTCACGAGCCACGACGCGGTTTGCATGTAAAGATTCTGTCCCATCTTGCGTATTAGCCACTCAGCCTTGGACAGATCACTCCACAACGCAGTTGGAATGAATCGCGCTCGATGAGGTCGATGCAGGAACCGTCCCCAACTTCCAGACAGCAAAGTCAACTTGTTTGAAGAATCGCCCAGTGCCTCCATCTGTTTTGCGATCTTGTCAGGAGCGAGAAGATCATCGGCATCCAGCCACTGAATGTAGTCTCCCTGGCTCAGTGAGAAAGCCTTGTTTCTTGCCGCGGCAGCGCCCTGATTCTTCTGCGTAACAACCTTCACACAGTCCGATTCAAACTTTCGCGCCACAGCCAGAGTTTGATCCTTCGAACCATCATCAACGACGATGACTTCCTTCCGCTCCCACGTTTGCGCAATCGCCGACCGGAGGGTGTCGGAAAGCCATGCCTCTGCGTTATACGCAGGGATTAGAATCGATACCAAAGGTTTCATGCTGGATGTCTCCCTAACAATTCCGCATACACATTCCGGGTCAGTTCGGCGACTGCGTCCCATGAATGATGAACGTCTGCATAGTCTTTTAGCTGCTGCCGCCGCGTGCCCAAATTCCGGTACAGATAACTTGCGAAATAAGTCGCGATGGTCCGGGCTAATTCCGATGGATCGCCAGGCCTGCATAGAAAACCTGTCTCGCCTTCGACGATTTCTTCCCGGAACGAGCCCACGTCGGTTGCGATCACGGGCAAGCCGAAGCTGTATCCCAAGAAAAGCACTCCGCTCTGAAAGATTTTGTTATAAGGGAGTACGAGAACGTCCGCGGCTTTGAGATACACCTCCATCTCCTCGTCGGGAATGAATTGGATCTTCAGGATAATCTGTCCTCGATCAAGTTCACGACGTACCACCTGTTGGATCTCAGCCAGGTACTTCTCGTTCCCTTTTTGTACCTCGCCGGCAATAATCAACCGGTAGTTCACATCACTGATCACGAGTTTTTGAAATGCAGCCAATAGGTGTTCGAGACCCTTATAAGGCTTGATTCTTCCGAAGAAAAGAATCGCTTTTTCGTCGCCCTTGATACCCAGCCGGAGCTTGGCTGCAGCTGGCGTGAGATCCGTGTCCGGAAACGCATTGTTAATGGGATGGCGTATGACCGTGACCGATTTTTCGCAAACGCCAAAGTCCTCGACGAGTTCATTCTTCATTTTCCTGGTATGAACAAACATGTGATCGGCGAGTCGATACTGAATTCTTAGCGTGACGCGATTGAGCAGCGAGTCGTTTGAATCCCTTCGACCTTGATTAACATTGTGGACGGTGAGAGCGATCTTCTTTCCAACTAACTTGTAGTACAGCATCAGCAGAGTCCGATCGAAGAACTGGACTTTACTGTTCCAGAGGATATGAAACACCCTGGGCTTTGCGCCTGCCGCGTATCGGATGAGACGCGCATAGTGCGTCAGAACTCTCGACATCCTGGCTGCCCGCGTCGCCTTCTTTCGTTGTGCGGGCCACAAATTGAGAAACCTGAGTTTGGGACTGGTATGCATCTCGGGACTGTCCACTTCGTCGCTGCCAATGACGTCGAGGCAGACGCTCTTGGAGATAAGCGCCATCGCCAAGCCATACGCATACGGCCGGTCAAATCCGCCAGTGAGCAGTGCGGCATTGAGTTCAGCTGGCGGCGTGAGGCCGGGGACGCGGGTGGCGACGTCTTCGGCGACGGTAGACACTATGCACTTCCTTGCGAATTCTTCAAGTGCGACCGCCTCTGTCCGACGCTGCCGACTACCCGCGCGCAACTCGTTCGGGCACGGCCAGCCATTCGACGGAACTTCTTAGCTCCACGGGACAGCAGTGTGGCAATAACTGCTCCATAACCGTTCTCCATTTCTTTGGCGTCGTGAAGCTTCCGGAGCGCGGACCCAAGCCTGAACTGGCCAGCCTTGGCTATGGCGTATTCGTAGTGGGTAGATAGCAACATTTCCTTGATCACAGCTCGGTGCAGAGAGGTGAGAGTCGGCGGAAGCGCCAGCCACTTGCTATACATTCGTTCGAGGCTGTCGTACACGCGATCATCCTTGCTGCCATAGAGCTCGCACAACCCCACGTCCCGCGACGGGGTCCGGTCAATCCTGACAAGCGGTTCAGCCACGAAGCAAACCTTCGTCTTAAGGGCCAGTCGAAATAGTACGTCTGTGTCCTCAGAGACCACCATAGCTTCGTCGAATCCGCCAAGCTCCTCCATCAGAGAACGCCTAACCAGAAGGCACTGGACGAAAATCACTGGACGCCGCGCCAGCACGTATCTTGCTGCATCATCAAGTGCGCCGAACTTCGAGGAACTCTCGAGTCCAGCGTATTTGAAGGCGGACAGCCTCATCTCTGCGCTGCCCTCGAAAACCGAATCTGTAAAGCACGCGCCAAACTCGCCGACGCCCAGCGTGGAGATCGCATCGAACTGCTGCTGCAGCTTCTCCGGCAGCCACACGTCGTCACTGTCTAAGAACGCAAGCCAGTCGCCATGAGATGCCCTAAAGCCGCTGTTGCGCGCGGCGGAGACCCCTGCATTTGCCTGGCTAAGTACTATGACGCGCGACCCGTAATGGCTGCGAATCGCCTCCGCCGTGCCATCGGTGGAACCGTCATCGACGACGATGATCTCATCGACCGGCAGGGTCTGAGCAAGGACACTGTCAATCGCGCGAAAGGTATGCGCCCGGCGATTATAGGTCGGAATCACGGCGGAAACTCTCACAATGCACTTCCCTCTTTCCCGGACAGCTCCGCGTACGACGTTGCCCCGAGGACACCGCGACTGCGCCGTATCTTAGCCAGCTTGCGTCGCAATAAAGTGGTAAAGACCGAGATATAACTCTCCCCCATCGCACTAATCCGGCCGATCTCGCCAAGAGCCGGACCAATCCTGAGCTGGTGAATTTTGGCCTCAGCGGAGTCGTACCGGAATTCGCGCAACGTCTCGCGAATCGGTCGCTCGTATTGAGTTCCCGCCACCTCGGGCATGGCCAGCCACTTGGTGTACCGGCGCTCGAAGCTATCATATTTTCGGTCGTCTCTCGTGGTGTACAGGTCGCAGAGTCCAATGCGGGACGGAGTGCGGTCAACCTCGACAAGCGGTTTTGCAACGAAGCAAAACTTCGTTCCAAAACTCAGCCTAAACACCATGTCCGAATCTTCCCCGACGATCAGAGTCTCGTCAAATCCACCAATATCTTCAAATAGAGAGCGCCGAACCAGCAGGCTGGAGGTAAAGAAGGGTTCTCTGCCGGCGATCAGACGTTTAGTCGGTTCCTCAAGCGGGCCGAGCCCTGGTGCCACCTGAAAGCCGGCTTCCTGAAAGACGGATAGTGTCATGTTTGGGTTCCCGGCAAACAGGTTATCTGTAAAGCACAGCCCGAACTCACCGCCAAGAGTGGTTAGCGCTTCGATCTGGCGCTCGATCTTCGCCGGAAGCCACATGTCGTCACTGTCGAGGAACGCGATCCATTCGCCATGCGCTTCCCGAATCCCACGGTTCCGGGCGGCAGAGACCCCCGCGTTTTCTTGTCTGATTACTGAGACGCGCGATCCGTGGCGGCCGTGAATTGCCTCCGCCGTGCCATCGGTGGAACCATCGTCGACGACGATGATCTCGTCGACCGGCACGGTCTGGGCGAATACACTGTCAAGCGCACGCAACACCTGCACGCGTCGATTGTATGTCGGGATCAGAGCAGAGACGATCACAGATCTTCTTTCTCTTCCTCTCTTACTTTACTGGGCTGCCGCAGCAACGGTCACGGGCTCGATATTTTTCAGGCTTTTCTTGCCGCGCACGGCACCCAACAACTGCTTCCGTTCGAGGGGATTGAAAACAAAGAGCCAAGATCCGGCGGCATAGATTCCCGTGGCGCAGCTCGCGGACGCTACCAACCAGAAATAATTTGCCTTTAAGCCCCAGGCGGCCATAGCAATCGCTGCGGCCGCCACGCCAGCGCTGCGCAGCAAGTTACCGCCGAGAAATTTCATATAGTCCAGGTAGTGGAATCCGCTTACTTTGCACACCCACCACGGCTGAAACGCAATCCGAACAAGAAACGCCCCAATCAACGTGCCCATGGCCACGCCCGCAATGCCAAAGGGCCTAGCCAGCGCCAAGCTGAATGCTAAGTTGAGAATAGCTTCCCCGCAGTTTATATAGGCATAAAATCGGTGGTTGAAGGTGGCATATAACAAATCGGCCGACGATTTCTGGCACACGTCCAGCAGGACGGCAAGCGACAACAGCACCAAGGGCAAGTATCCGTCTTCGTATCTCGCGCCCATCCAATGAGCGATGAAGGGTTTTCCCCAAGCGATAAGAGCAAGACAGATGAAAACCGAGATGCAACACGAAAGCTTCGTCCCAAAGAAAAATACTTGTTCAATGCCAGATCGATCCCCGGCGCCGTGAAGCCGGCTGAGAACGGGCAGCAGCATGCCCACCGAGACGACGATGATCTGAAGATAGTATTGCGCCAATACACCAGCGACTTTGTAATGGGTTACGGCGGCCAAACCAATCAGCGCCGTGATCACCACCGTGTCCAGTTGAAAGCGCACAATGTCGGCGAGGTAAGCGACGAATGTATAGACACTGTAGGAGAAGAAGTTCTTTGCGACTTTCGATTCGACCGACCTATTTTCAATTCGCGCCCACGGGGCCTCGCGTCTGGCAAACCATATCTGAAGCGCCACGACCGGCAGGGTCGCAAACAGGGTCACCCACGCCAGGGCTAGCAGCCCACCACCGGCTAAGATCGCCCAAACAATGAGGCCGGTGCGCAAGACCAGTGCGAGATTGGCCAGCCAGGACTGAATATCGAACCGGAGCTGCGCCTCCAGCACAGCCCAATAAACCCTCGCTGGAAAGCCAAGGGCCGCGTTGATACCCAGGATGATTATGACTTTGCGGAAGAGATGGACATCCGATGGGCTATGGCAAAACCACGGAGTGGCAATCGCAATTACCGCGGTTGCGAGCAAGGCGACGCTGCCCACCAGCATCTGCAGGCGCAAGGCTGTGTTGAAAACCACACGGCACTCGGCTTGATCCTTGCGCCCAAGAGCTATACATATGTATTGCGATATCGCACTGGAGAGTCCGACATCCAGCAGGTTGTAGTAGCCGACAAACACGAGCGTAAAAGACCAGAATCCATAGATACGATCGCCAAGATGATGCACGATAAACGGCATCAGGAAGAAAGAAGCCAGGGCGGATCCGACCAGGTTGACCACACGCAGCGCCGACCCTGAAAGCAGCTTGCGGCCTACCGAACTGGACTTTTGGATCATAAAAATAGGGACTACGCGTTCCAAACCTTGGGAAGAACGTCACCAATGGTCTCCATTGTCCCACCCTGCGAGGGCAGGTCGAGTTCAGGTCGGGATGACCGGCCGCGGAGTCGGCGCGTTCTCGCACTAGGAAGCTGCGGTGCTCTGCTCCGTACGAGGCCGGCGGCAGTGCCGCCGGCAGCCACTAACGCCAAGAGCAGAATGATCCATATTGGGGCCAGCGTCCTGAAGCCAGCTTCGGTGACGCTGTAGATCGCGGAAGTGGCGACGTAGGCCAACATCAGTCCACCGATAGCCGGATCACGGCGAAAGGCGGCAACGGCGCGCTGATAGCCGCTGATCAGAACTAGTGAGATCAGGCACACGCCCACCCATCCTAGATTCAGGTAAATCTCGATGTAGCCGTTGTGCGCTGTATTGAGACCTTGGACGCCATACCAACCCGAGAGGCTGCGCCACACCTTCTCCCGGCTGGGCGAGATCCAGAAGCTCTCAAACCCGGCACCGATGAGTCGGTTCGGAACCGCAGGAATCACGGCTTTCCAGATGTCCGTACGACCGGTGAGATTCGTCTGCCTCCCCATCGCGTGCAAGACGCTCCCTTCACCGCCAAAAAGCATGGTGATCCCGCCAGCAAGCAGAATCGTCAATACCAGAGCATGCACCGCATTGGGGCGACGCTTAATCGAGGGCAAGCCGGTCGTGAGGATCAGCACCGTGCCAAGCGCAAAACACGCGACGGACGTGGCGGAATGAGCCATCGTCAAGAGTGCCACACCGAAAGCCAGCAACGTACCTTGAGCCAGCAGTCGCCGACCGCGGTTCGGCTCGCCTCTGGCGCGGAGCAGTGCGCGCACAGTCCATAGCGTCCCCAGCGAAATAACGAACGTGACGACGCCAAGCGTGTTCTTGTTGGTCGCTACCCCGGTATTCATAAAGCCCCCGTCGGGGTCGTATCCCCGGCCCAGATCGGAGTACCTGATGAACAAAACGGAAGCGGGCAATAGGATAAAGCCGACGCGGGAAAAGAACCGCCGAAGCGCTGCAATCGGGTCGGCCTCCGTTACGACGACAAGAACCATCACCAGGTCACCGATGGCTTTGATCCAACGCTTGAACGCTACCGCGGGGAACGGTGCCCAGGAAATACTTACAAGACAATAGATAAAATAGATGAGAACAGGGAGACTCGCTCTTAGCACAGCGGCCGTTCTGGTCTTCCGGCGGAAAAGAACCACAGTGCCTGCCGCGAGAATGGCCAGGAAAACAAAAGCGTCGGTGGGACTGCCATCGAGTTGTTGGTTGGCGCCCGATTCAGATTGAACCCCGAGCCACGAGGAAACGGGTCTTGAACCGACGATCCAGAGCCAGCTGACTGGCAACCACAGGGCCTTGGAGGTCCGGAGAGCCTTGTCGCGATTAAGGTAGAAAAGCCCCGCAATTCCAATGATGCAGACGACGCTGGCGAGTAAGAAACTCATTTTATGCTGTTTCGGCGTTGTATTCGCGCTGACTCCAAGAGCTCATCGGGCGTCCAGGAAAAGCCTATGCAGCAACTCCAGCGAGAGGAGTTTGTGAATCTCAGTTGCGTAGTTGCGGTTCCCCTTGAGATGGCCCTGGACGATGGCCTCGACGCCCTTCCGCTCCAGATAAGGGCGCACCAGTGTGCGCGAATCGAGTAACATCTCCTGGACATAACCTGCCAGGAAATCGCGATACCAGGCCCGGTAATGGTACACCTTGTGCCTACCGAGGAAGAGACGCTCCAGGCGCAGCGGCGAGAAGAAATGATCGAGCCCAGCCAGCCACTGGGGCATCCCGTAATCATATGCATACTCGGCCTTGAACGTGAACTCGAGGAAATTCCGCGCTGCCCAGCCACCAAGACCTGGGTTCCCGGCGAAACCGCGATCAGTCCGAATCTGTTGCAGAGTCGTGTTGCCATCGCCAATTAGGCGTACGCGGAGATCGTTGTTCGCGGTGACCGACTGGGGCGCACGAAACGCCGTTCGGACAAAGTCGTTATCGAGGAATGGCGTTCGCACCGCCAGTTGGGTTTGCTCCAACGACAAAATCCCGTAGTGGTGCCACGGTGCCTGTCGAAAGGCAGCAAAGGAGGTGGGATGACCCTTAATGATTCGCGCGTAAGTCTCGCGAGCGGCACCGACGTGTGGAAGAAAACTCGGACTAAAAAGTCCCGGCGCCGGGTCCCCGGGCTTGAATGCTCGAACCTGGGGGCGTTGTATCTCGTCCCCGTAGAGTCCCGTCATCCTTACCGGGGCGATCTCGCGGGCCTTCTCGCTGAGGTACAGGTCGGGGGATCGAGTGACGTCAACGCCGGCATCCGTCAAGTACATGCTGCGCTCGGCGTAGTAGGGAAATCGTGCAAAAAAATCGTTTCCCAAGGAAATCACCTGATGGGATTGCTGGCATTCCCGGGCAATTTGGCGCGCCACCACAACATCGCGGCATTCTCGATCTGCACCCCCGTAGGTATAGCAAGGCAGCGATTGGGGTGGGAACCTCTGCCAAGCCATCACCACCCGCGTATCCAGCCCACCGGTTAGTGACACCCCAATCCGCTCCCCGCCGTTGAAGTAGCGGGGAAGATGGCGCGAGAAGATCTCTCGGATCTCCTGGTGATAGGATTCCGGATCCAGAGGATCTTGTTGCTCCCACTCTCGCGGCTCAAAATACGCTTTCTTTCTCTCGACCTCGCCTGCCCGAAAGGTCCATGCTGACGCGGGGGGTAGCAGGTGGACTCCCTCGAAGAGTGTCCTGTTCTCCAACACGCATCCGCAAGCAACGAATTCCCCCAGGCCACGCGGGTCGGGTCGCCGAAGTTCGGGACGAACGGCCAAGATAGCCTTGGCTTCCACAGAGAAGTAGAACGCCTCTTTGGACTCGTGATAGTACAGACGGTGCATCCCGTAGCGGTCATTGAAGAGCGTCGTTATGCCGCGAGCACGGTCGGATAGGAGTCCCTGAAAGCGTCCGTTCAGGCCCTTTGGGTAAGAGGGATCTTCCTCGTAGAGATGAACTAGATACGAAGCTCCCTCCGCCTTAAATTCATGGCCTTGCTCTTTGAGGCGCCGACCGGTCTCCGGCTCTGGATATTCCTCTCCAGAAAAGACGAGAACGACGTCGCCCTGCTCGTTTTTGACAGGCATTCCGGCGGAGAAAGAATTCTCACGCGCCGTCCACCCCACGTAAACTCCAGACGGCTCATCAATCCAGGTCCCCGTCACATAGAAAGACTCGTGGCGGAGGACCTCGAGCATGCGTAGCAGCTGCGGCTCAGCCCATTGGCGCGGTCTACGAGTTATGAGACCAAAGATTCCTGGCATTTAGGTTTTTGTTGAAACTAGAAGGTCACTGCGAGATGTTGCAACTTGGGTGTGGCGACATCGCACTTTGCGATTGCCTGCGAACTGCCGCTTTTCAGCGGGTTAGGGTGTTGGAGCCGGCGGGAGGATTTGAACGCCCCATCTGCCGATTACGGTTCGACCGCTCTAACATTGAGCTACACCGGCTCATCCTTTTTGCTTGAAATCGTACCACATTGCTCGCGCTCGTACGACGGCTGTGATCACACGGGTAGGCAGAATCCCTAGAAGTCCGCGGTGCAGCTTCATTTTCACGCAAAGCGATCCCCACATCGTTAGAGGCACAAAGAACTTCGGAACCAATATTTCTTCGAAACCATTTCGTATCTTGAAGTCCCGCAGTGGACTATCCCGTTTATTGCCGTAATTGAACATCCCGTACGTCAGGTATGACACTCCTTTTGCTTCACAAAGCTCAATCGCTTTAGCAACCAACGCGTTGGCAGGCCTTTTGTCATAATGACTGCTTTTCGGAAGTATCTGAAGTATCGATGCGACTTGTCCCCTATAAATGATCTTCATAAATCCGATTAATTCGCTTCCGACGTAGGCACAAATAAAGTCACTGCGGTCAAGGAAAGACGACTGATCTTTTTTTACCTGTTCGAACGTCTTCCCATAGTGAGTAAACCGTATTCTTTGCCGTACCGGCGAATCGTTATTGACCTCTACGATTCCCTTTATTAACTCGTCGTCGAGACTCTTGACATTGATCACTACATTACGCTTTTGCGATCTCCGTACATTCTTGCGGGTTTCTTGCGGTAATCCCTCCCACCACTCCTTGAATGTAGTGATCCGAACAGCGGCCACACTATGCCATTCCATCGGGTAGCTGTACTTGGGTGAAGTCGCGGGTAGTTTCTGGGTAAAGGTGAAGATGTCGGGGCGCAGCGCTGGCGACTTTTGCTCTTTTAATCCTCTGATGCATGACTCCGGATCTTCGACCTCGGACTCCAGCCACTCCTCACAATCGACTACGCCTTTCCTGATCCACTTTCCTTTAACAATTATATTTTTTCCATCCACAGACAGCGCTGGGACCCTTTGCCACTTCCCTTTGATGCTGATTTCGATGCTATTGATTGACGTCTGTTCGTCACTATAGGTTGCAACTGATGAAGACATTCCCGACTCTCCGGAAGCAAGATGTTTATCCATTGTGAGGCATTAAAGTCTCGATTTTTGCTTTTAAACGATTGATTCAACCCTAGCAGCCCGTGGCAGAACTACTGAAAAATCGCGAGCGGTGACGAGGTGTGCGGCAAGGCCACGATGGTTCTCTTTGCGGGCCGGCGGCGAGAGAGCGCAGCCGGATCTGCGAAACAGCC
>Ga0182027_10005647_pt1 | contig 18952 bp, 28 predicted proteins | sample 712E1DmetaG_FD_121300 | JGI IMG/M metagenome (GOLD analysis project Ga0182027, IMG submission 121300) | Permafrost microbial communities from Stordalen Mire, Sweden - 712E1D metaG (Illumina Assembly) | ecosystem: Environmental > Terrestrial > Soil > Wetlands > Permafrost | place: Sweden...
GAGAGGGTCTCCCATTGGGCTGAGAAGCCCGCCTGGGCTTGGCCGGAAGCCGCCTCCTGTGCGCTTATGGGGTCGGCGGCGGTACATATAGTGGAACTTCCGATGTCGATGTCCGGTGTGCCTGGGCATTGCGCGGCGATCTCCTTGGCGGTCAGGGCAACTTCAGAGATGACCACTCTCGCCTTGCTGGTGTTCTGGACGACTACGGCGAAAAGCAGCAGATCTCCAGGCCCGGCCCGGCCATCCCCATCGAGGTCGCGGAAGGAGAGCAGCGATGGACTCACCACAACCGCATCGGCAGAGGCGATCACGTTGCTCGGATCGTTCGAGGCGTATTGGGGCAGACCTGAGAAGCTCGGAGTCGAACAAGCTGAGACAAGGATCAATAGGGGCGCCAGCCACAGTACCCGTCGGGGAAAGATGTTTCGCCTGCGGACCATACTGATTTTGCCTCTATCGGTTTGTGACCTTCTCTATCAACCTTGGCCGCAAGCCTGTTCCGTCAACTTTGTGGCGCGGTCTTCTGGATTTGCCCGCTCTGAACCAGGTTCTGCCGCCATCAGGCGGACTCGAGGCCGCTGCGTGTGACGACCTCGGCCAGCAGGGCAGCCGACATCTCTCATGTTCGTGGTCGCTCACCGTACTGGCTCGCCGGCGCTAACTAGCGGAGACTCCGAGGCTACGGTCCGCGCCTAAGACTTGCCGGCCTGGCGAGCCCGGTCGGCGGCAACCATTTTGCGCCAGCGAGCGTCTCCGCGGCGCTTGTCGGCTCGAAGCAGGGCGGCCAGACGCGTGTTGTCTGCGGGCTTGGCCAGGCGCCAGCCCATGGCCCAGGAGTCCGTCAACAGCCCGAAGATCCAGTTTTCGCCATTGGCGTCAGACTTCGCGTCGGCGGCCAATTGTGCCAGGGCTGCGCTTTCGCCATCCCGGTCAGCTATGGCGATGAGGCGGACCAGATCGCTCCGGAAGGGCTCGGGCCATCTGTTGGCGTGCCGGCGCAACTTGTCGGCGAGGCTCATCCCGTAGGTGCGATCCTTCTTCATATCTCTTGCCTCTAAGGTTGTGATGGCCGCCCAAGCACATGCGCTACTACCAGCCGCGTTCGCGGTCCTCGTCTGGCTCATCTTCATCGGACGCGCCGGGTTCACGCTCAAACCAGTGATCGCGGGCCGTGCGGGCGAGGACGTTGGCGAGGGAGCTGGCGAACAGGTCGTCCCGATGGCCGTGGGTGGTTTTGTGCAGGACGGCAGTGCCCGACGCGAGGTCGACGTCGATGCCATAGACGCCGAACTGTGAAGATGTATGCTCGAAGACCGGGACATAGGCGGTCGTGCGACCATCTGAGAGCTTGCCCAGGAGGGTGAGCAGGCCTGCGCTCAGAGCGTCTACGCTCTGACCACGGGTCAGCATCACGCGCGGCGCGGGGAAGACTTCGCCCCTATTGCCGTCCTTGCTCAGCCACTCGATCTTGTAGATCTCCGGGGCAAAGGTCTTGGCATAGGCGTCGAGCTTATCCGAGGCGGTCGAATTGCCCTGGCCACCGTCCCAAGCGGCCTGCCAAAGGGCTTTGAGACCCTCATCGGTGCCCGGGTCGAGATGGGCGGCGGCCTGCTCGACGAGCTTGCCGCGCTCCTCGTAGAGCAGGCGCAGGCGGGCATCGATGGGCGCCTTGGCGGCGAACAGCTCGCGCTGCTCAGCCTCGATGGCGGCGATCTGGCTGGCGAGGACCTCTGGGCTCTGGGTCGGAGTGGCGTTCTTCTTCATAGGACTATTCTATGGTCATCGGGTCTTTTTGGCAAGGCCCTACTCAAGCGCCACGGCCGCCCCAGAAGGTCGTGGTGACGATGCAATCGGCGATTTCGTTCTCGTAAACTTCGACAATGACGCCGTCCTCGAAGCGGACACGATAGGTCCGGTTGTTGGCGCCCACGACCACGCACATCTGGCGATCATGCGCCATACGCGCAGCTTTTTGGGCGGGAACAGGGTCGTATTGGCGGTAGAGGAATTTGCCTGGCTTGTATGGCATGATATCAAATCCTTTGATGAAAGACAGTCGCAGAGGCTCTTCTCCCGAGCCGATGTCAAGGCGGGATCTGCGATCGGTGGGCTTGTTGATTTAGACGATCGGCCTGACTGGCCAGAGACTAACTGCCCTGCTCCGCTCTGTCAAGACGCGTTGATGCGAATGCGCTTCCACGGCCATCGCGTGAGTCGGTGCGACGAGGCGCTGGCCAACGGCCGAGCTTGACGAGCGGAGCCATCGGGTGATAGTGGGTGTAAGCCTGCCCTGATGAACATGAGGAGAAAGTATGAGCGAGACCTTCATCCCCTGCCCGACCTGTCAGCGCTTGCTGGCACAAGCGGCAGAGGCCCCGCAGTTCGCCTCCGAGGCGCCCGCCCACGCCCTCTCGGCCCACTTGTCCCAAGGGCATCCCCGTGAGACACTGGCCGCGGTTGTCTGGCTGGCCAACACCCTGGGCCCGGCGGTCAAGGCCGCGCGCGAGCGCCGGCGCAACTAAAGCGCCAATATCAGAGCGCCACCAAGGCTTCTCGCTTTTCGGCGCTCGGGTTGCGCCGACTGCCCGCCGAAAGTCAGCTTTTCGCAAGAAAGTCGGCCCTCTTGACTATCGGGTGCTAGCGCCGAACCTCGTTAAGAGATAGAATGTTGATAGGTCCAGCGGACTATTTGCCAATTACCCTCTCCTGTGAAAGAGCCCCATGCCTGCTCTTGGTTCGGAACAAAAAGCCACGCTGTTGCGCTATGCCGCCGGCACCTGGTCCTCTTTGGCCGCCCTCACCGACCCCGGCAGCGGACTGCCCGCCGACAAGCTCTACCGTGATGGGACCACCGATATAGAGACCTCGATCTCCAACATCGGCGCGTATCTGTGGAGCGTGCTAGTGGCCGCCCGTCTAGGCCTCCTTTCCCGCAAAGAGGCAATCTCACGCCTGGAGGCGACTCTGGGCAGCGTGGCGGACTTGGAGCGACATCGAGAAACCGGCCAGTTCTACAATTGGTACGACCACCGGACCGGTGTCAAGATCGCTGGCAACCCGGTTATCTCTTCGGTCGATAATGCCTGGTTGGCGACGGCGCTGCACCTGGTCGCACAAAGTGTGCCCGAGGTCGCGGGCAAGGCCGCGGCCCTGTTCGAGAGCATGAATTTTGCCTGCTACTATCAATCGTCGCTGCGGCAGATCGCCGTAGCCTATCTCCCGGGCGACCCCACCTTGATGCGCCATTATGACACCATCGTGAGTGAGAGCCGTATGGCCACTTACCTTGGCATCGCCACCGGCCAATTGCCGCGCGAAGCCTACTTCGGACCACGCCGGGTTTTCCCTGAGGACTATGAGCGAATCCGGCCCGAGGGCAAGGGCAAGCCTCTCGGCTTCAGCCAGAACCACCTTGGCGTAGAGGTCTTCGAAGGGTCCTACGCCTACGCCGACATGCGGATAGTTCCCAGCTTTGGCGGCAGCATGTTCGAGGCTCTGATGCCAGCGCTCTTTGTCCCCGAAGATCGCTGGGGTCCCAAGAGCTGGGCCATCAACCACCCGCTCACCGTGCGAGCCCAGATTTATCATGGCTTGGTCGAAGTGGGTTATGGCTACTGGGGCTTCTCGCCCTGTGCCACCCCGCAAGGGGGCTATAGCGCCTATGGGGTCGCCGGCATTGGGATGTGCGACGGCTACCCGTCGGCTGGAGTGGTGACGCCGCATGCCTCGTTCCTGGCTTTGCGCTGGCTGCCCGAGGCGGCCCTCGCCAATCTTGCGCGCCTCGAGCACGACTTTGCGATGTACGACCGGCGGGGCTTCTGCGACTCGGTGGATGTCCGCACGGGGTGCGTGGCGGAGGTCTATCTCACCCTCGATCAGGGCATCATCATGGCCGCCATTGGCAATGCGCTCCGAAGAGATATGTTGCGTCACGCCTTTGCCACCCCGGCGTTTCGCGCCATCTTGGGCCCGCTCATCGCCCTGGAGAGATTCAACGTCGAGCCGCCCGCGGACCAGATGCGATAGAGTGGCCACGCCATTTCTGTTCAAAGGGACAGTTTGTGGCTCGAGCAACCTCGACCTCTGAGCGCCTGTCGACTTAGGCGCGGACGTCGATGTGGCGACGGCTATCGGGCGCCACAGGCTGCCCTTCGCGGTAGCGGGCGTTCGCGTTGGTCTGAGCGAAACCCGGATTGTCGCCGCCGGGCCGCCCGACCCTGCCCGAGGTGGCAGAAGGGGGCGCTGCTCGCGTTGGCACCGGCGCGGGTCGGACCTGGGCAGGGGCGAGATTATGGGCCGACGCCAGAGCTTTTTTGTAGGCGTCGTTGATGCGGGCCATGACTTGCGCGCCATTGGGGTCGCGAGTGAGGTCCGGGTGGAAGCGCTGGGCCAAACGGCGATAGGCTTTATGGATCTCGTCGGACGAACTTGTCGGCGAGACTCCCAGTAGCACGTAAGGAGAGATCTGCTTGTCCATGTCTAAAACTCTGAGCCGAACCCCTATTTTGTCAAACCGGGCACGGGCACAGCGACCCCATCACCAGGGCGGCTCAACCCCAAGAAGGGCGCGGGGCCAGTCCCAGAAGAACACCTGCGGACGGCGCGCTCCAAGAGCGCCCTCATAGACGGGGATGAAGGCGGACAGCCCGGCCGGGTTGAGTCGCGCTGGCAAGGCGGCCAGAGTCGGCAGGAGCGGGCCATAGGTGAGTGCCACGGCGCCCGCCAGGGATTTGTCTGCGATCGGGGCGGTCAGGCGCGCCAGATCGGCCTTGGACCCCAGCGCACCAGCGAGATACTCGAGGGCCTTGGTGAGCTGATGGCCCCGTCGGAAGCAGTCCTGTGAAAGTGCCCCGAATAGCGCTGGGGCGGGAGGTTCAGGGCTTGGCAACCCGGCCGGATCATAGGCAGCAACGAAGGCTTCGAGCGCCGCGCCATAGGCGCGGGCACAGGCTCCGAGGTTCCCCGGAATGACCAAGCTAGCCATGGCCTCACGGTACTCACAGACTCCCGCGATTCCCGGCGCTGTGTCCTCGAGCAGCTCCCAGAACATCCGCTCGGCGAGATATTCATTGTCGTCTCCGCCCATCTGGCCCACCACTACATGCCCCAATTCGTGCCCCAAGACGTTGAGCAGCCGCGGATCGCGGGCCTGGGAATGGAGCTCAATTTGGTATTGACCGGGGCTCAGAGTTTTGGTGGTGCCTCTCGATTCGCTATCACTGGGCGCCCAGCGGACCGTGAGCTGCCCTGGCAAAGGACAGGCGTTGGCGACCAGGCGGTCCGCCGCCGTGCTGGTCAAGGACTCGAGCGCGGGTCGTAGTTGGACTCGAGCTCCGGGTGTGTCGAGAATGCGGATAGGGAAGGGGTAGCGCGCCATGGCCGCAAGGTTGGGCGAGATCTCGCCTGAGTCAACCCTCAGATGGGCCGAGACCTCCAGGAATGCCCTCTGGCAGAAGCAAGAGACCGGCGCGCCCATCGCGCCGGTCCCCATGAGGCTACCGTTTAGAGACTATTTCTCCGTCTTCTCGGCCCAATGCTGGCCGCTTGGGTTCTGACCGTCACCCGACGGCTCGGTGTCGCTGCCTTGATCGGGCGCCACGTCCACCGGTTCTTCGCCGGCCCACTGGCCTTTATTCCAACGCGGAGTGGTATCTCCGTTGGGGTCATCCTCTCCCGACCATTGCTGCCCGTCCCAATTCGGACTGGTTTTGCTTTCTCCGCCCATAACGAACTCCTAACTATCGGACCATCATGATCCGTCGCCAACTGCATTAGCGCCCAAAGAGCCCTCTTGTCAAACTGGGACGGGATTCAATTGCGTCCTAGCTCTGGCCGGAGAGCGAACTGGCAGAGAGCCCATACTAGTTCTTGGCCCTCGCCTTTAGCGGCGATGCCCGTGCGGCCCGCGCTCGCTCGCCAAGGCCCGCGAACAAACCTTACAGTGCAGGCTCTGGTCGCAGGTATATGAGGCCAGTTTCAGGCTGCGGGATGCCATGGACGGGCAGGCCTCGAACATGAGATCTCCGCCGGCTGGATTGCCGTTGATGATGAGGCCGCACTTGGCATAGATGACGACCTTGGAGTGGGTCTCGGTCGTGCCCACTTCACCCAGATGGTAGCGCGGGCTCTTGCGCGCGGGCGAGGGGGAACGCAGCCAGCGATCGACCCAGTAGCCGTAATTGGGGCTGATCATTCGCGCCTCCTATCCTTGTACTTCTTTGTCCTTCGGGACCAGATGATATAGCACTGTCGCGTGGACGCCGCAGATCTCACAGAGACCAGTCACACCCACCCGATAGGCGTTCAGGGCGGCCACATTGTTGTCCGCGATGGTTGCCGGATGCTTGTCGCAACGCCGCAAGATGACTTTCGTGACTTTCGGGGTGGCACTCATGATATCCGCCTTCCTGCTCTGGTTGGATGGGGCGAATATAGCCCCACGATTCTTGGCCGTCAAGCCCGTCCGGCGCCAAAGCCTGAGTCCCGGCTATCCGCCGGTTGCACCACGGACGATCGGGGCAGGCAGAGCATTGCGCGCTTAAAGCTTGTCAGACGAACTGGACCCAACGGCCTTTAGCCCAAGTACAGATTTCTCTCGTCCCCATTGAGTCGGCGCAGCTCGGTGGCTTCCTGCGCCACCTCGTGGCCGGCCGGGCCCTTGTGGCAATCGCAGGCCACGATCTGGCACCAGCCGGCCGCGGCCAGTTCCAAGATCTTGGGCCAAGCCAGCGCTCCGAGGTGATCGGTCGGGTGCACCCCGTCGAAAGCCCCGATCTCCGGCAGGATGACGAGCGAGAGGCTGTCCAGACCGATATAGTTGCGGAAGCTGGCAAGTCGGCGAACCCAGTGCTCGCCCGCGAGATAGGGGCCCAAGTGCGGCGCGTAGACGGCGCGCACCTGATCGAGTTTGGCAACACGGGCGGGCAGGTCGAGACCGCTTTTAGGGGTGTTGGTGAAGAAGAGCAGATCCAGCTCGAGCTTGGCAAGCGCCGGTCGCAGGGCCCAGCGCAGCAGCGGCAGGCTGCGCACATGCAGCTCCGGGCCGGCCAGCGCGCAAGCGAGGGCATGGACGCAATCGGCGCGCTCTGCCGGATCATGGAGGTCTGAGAGCTTGGGGCTGATCGCAAGGTCAAAGAAGGGACTGCGGCCGACCGAGGACGGCGGCAGGGCGGCCTGCCAAGCCGGCAGCTCGTCGTCGATGGGCTCGACGTGCCAGCGATCGGCAATGCGGGCAGCGGCCTCCCGGGCGCCGAACACCGACTCCTTGTGGGCGGTGAGCTTGTTCTGGCGGGCAGACGCACTGTGGGCGGTGAAACGGATCTTGGCTGGGCCGATCAGGTGCTCAGGTCGATCGATCAGGATGCCTTCGACGTAGTCAGATGTGGCCATGTCGCCCTCTTTGGTTCTTTGCGCTAGGCTCTCATTATAGCGCAAGGAGACCTTGAGCGCAATTTTGGCCTTCGCAAAACCACTTGATCCATGGCAAAAAGAGCGGGCGACGCGTTATCCCGACCCTACGGCTTGGGCTTGACTGTTTTGCCGGAGCCGGGGCAGAGAGGATTGGCGCCTTGGGGATAGGTACCAGTCACCCGCTTGATCCGGAACAGGGCCCCGCCGCCATCTGGGCTAGGGTTGTGATCCCAGAGGCGGTTTCGCTCGTCCAGGGCAATGTTGCGGCCACATTGAGGGCAGGTTTCTCGTGGATATGCCATGATCGATCTCCTTTGACTTGGACCGAGGGTTTGGCGGCCGGGGGCGTTTCTAGCGGGCTCCGACATCCTGATTGTGCTGATTCACTTCGACGCGGCAACGATGGCAGACCTCGCCGGGCACCGAGGTCTGTGGGCGCACGGGACCAATGGCTTCGAAAGGCTGTCCGCAGAGGGCGGTCGGGTGCGGATCGTGGGCCCAATACTCAGAGAAGGCGTGCCATTTGTTCGAGACGGGCTGTTTGGTCGTTTTGCTGATGGGCTGGGCCCAACCGGCCAATTTGAGGAAAGCCACGGATGATTCCTCCTGTCGGGATCGCCCCGGCGACCCGGTCTGCGCCTGGAGCTTGATTTGGCTTAGATGGACTTTAGCTTGACTCATGATCTTACGAGATCATGAGAGCTACTCTGTCCCGTGGGGCCAGCTAAGTCAAGTCTGTGGCAGATGACCGCCATGCCGCCCTGCTGATCTGGAGGCCCTCGTCCTTGCCGCTGCTGGCTGGTACATGTTCCACTAAAACGGGCGCCCGAGCAAAGCTAACCCCGCCAGCTCCGGGCACCGTCAAGCTCAGATTGACAAAGGCCCCTTCTGACTATAATGACAGCACTCGTGTCATATTCTTAGCCAGGAGGCCGACCAATGTCTATTCACACCACACCAGATGAAGGCATCATGGCGACCGCCTTTGTCAACCGCGCCGATCCGGCGCGTGCCCTGGGGCTAGACGGTCGGCCCGCGCTCAGCCGTCGCGCACCAATCTTCGTCGACGTGCCCGATGAGCGCTGGAATGATTGGCGCTGGCAGCTCTCCCACCGGCTTAGTAGTGTCGCCGACATCGGTGCCGTCCTGGATCTCACGGACGATGAGCGGCTCGGGCTTTCGGCGCCCGACAAGTTCCGCGTGGACATCACCCCTTACTTCCTGTCTCTGATCGATCCGACCGATCCCGCTGACCCCATCCGCCGCCAGGTCATCCCCCTCGCCGCCGAGCGCGAGGCCTTCACCGCCATGATGGCGGACTCGTTGGCTGAAGACCGGCACTCCCCGGTCCCGGGCCTGGTCCACCGCTATCCAGATCGGGTGCTGATGCTGGTCACCACCCAGTGCGCCTCCTACTGCCGCTACTGCACCCGCTCGCGCATCGTGGGGGATGCGAGCCAAAACTTCAATCGCGCCGAGCATGAGGCTCAACTGGACTACCTGCGGCGCACGCCGGCGGTGCGCGATGTGCTGATCTCCGGCGGCGATGGCTTGACTCTCGCGCCGGCCCTGCTGGAGTCCATCTTGCGCGATTTGCGCGAGATTCCCCACATCGAGGTCATTCGCATAGGGTCCCGGGTGCCGGTGTTCCTGCCCCAGCGCATCGACGACGAGCTGTGTGCGATGCTCGCGAAGTATCACCCGCTCTGGATGAACATCCACGTGAACCATCCCAACGAGATCACACCCGAGCTGTCGCGCGCCCTCGACAAACTGAGCCGGGCCGGCATACCGCTGGGCAACCAGTCGGTGCTGCTGGCCGGAGTGAATGATTGCGTTCATGTCATGCGAGCCCTCGTCCACAAGCTCGTCGCCAACCGGGTGCGACCCTATTACATCTACCAGTGCGACCTAGTCGAGGGCTCGGGCCATTTCCGCACCCCGGTCGGGGTGGGCTTGGAGATCATGGAGGGGCTGCGCGGCCATACTTCTGGTTACGCTGTACCGACCTATGTCATCGACGCGCCCGGTGGTGGCGGCAAGATCCCGGTCATGCCCAACTACCTCATAAGCTACAGCGATCACAAGGTGGTCCTGCGCAACTTCGAAGGCCACATCAGCACCTACGAGGAGCCGCTGGCCTACGTTTCGCACGACAAGGCATCCTGCGCCTATTGCGCCGCGCCCCGACCTGAGCCTGGCCAGAGCGGGGTCGCCGGATTGCTAGCGGGTGAGGGCTTGTGGATAGAACCCGAAGGTTTCAGCCAGACGCATCGGCGCGGCGCACTTGGTGATCACCGCTTGTCCGATCCGGCCAAATGGATCCCCTATGGCGTCGGGCCGATCGAAGGGGTCGCCAAGAGGCTCGAAGGAGTCGCCAAGAGGCTTGACGGGGCCGCCCAGGCGATAGGGTCGCCAAAGGGCCTCCCCGTAGCTAGAGCCGAGGGGACCATCCTCTTGTCGGGGGTGGGTGAGGAGGAATCTGCGCCGGAGGGGGTTGAGTCGCCCGTGCCCGCCTATGGACCCGGGGCTGAGCCTCGCCCACGTGAAGGCGAGCCGACTGGCTGGGCCCACGGCGAGTTGCTGTGAGATGACTGTTTGGGTCGCCTAGCGGTTGAGCAAGGTACCGGCGGCCAAGACGCAGAGCCGGCAATAGCTCTTGGCGTCACCGCGCAGGACCGCCAGATGGGCCGCATCGAGGGTCCGGGTGCCAAAGGGCGCTTGGCGCTTGGTGCCGCGTCCGCACATGGTCTTCGGCGGCGTCTCCTCGTCGGCGACTTCGAGCAGGTCGAGCAGATGGATCCGCTTATCAAAGGCGACCAGGGCGACATTGACAGTCTTGGCTTGAGGCATGGTATCTCCTCGCGATGAGTTAGCGGATGTAGCGCCCGTTGACAATGCGGGCGTTATGGGCCGCCTTCATCCTCGGGTCGGAGGAAACGGTGCGGTCGAAGTTGACGTCACGGTCCCAAAAGTTGATTCCGCAACGCACACACTGATAGCCGACGTTTGCTCCACTCAGGGATTGCAGGCGGCGTATCTCTGTTCTTCCGCAGCCCGAAAGCGTTCCGACCTTGGCGCCATAGCGATAGATCGGACAATGGATCAGCGCTCCGTTGAGTTCTGGCATAATTAAGACCCTTCTCTTCTCGCTCAAACTAAGGTGGATTTGGCGGCCCTTCGATCCTGGGGAGCACTCAACGAAGGTCAAGCGGACCGGATGTCCAGGACTGCTCTTCCGGTAGGGCTGCGGCCGGGCCGGGCCCTCGCTAGACGAGCGGCTCGTCGAACAGAATCTCCCGGTCATTGTGGCTGCTGTAGTCCGGTACCGACCGCTCATAGGCGCCACTCATCAGCGGTGAGCTGATCATGAAGTCGGCGGAAGCCCGGTCGCAGGCCACCGGGATGTTCCACACGACCGCGATGCGCAGGAGTGATTTGACATCGGTGTCGTGGGGCTGGGGCTCGAGCGGATCCCAGAAGAAGATGAGCATGTCGATGATCCCGTCGGCGATCATGCCGCCGATCTGCAGGTCGCCACCCAGCGGTCCAGACTGGAGGCGCTTGACGGGCAGGTCGAGCTCGCGCGCCAGCATGACACCCGTGGTGCCGGTGGCGACCAGGTCGTGGGCAGCGAGCATCCCGCGGTTGAAGCGGGCCCACTCGATGAGATCCTGCTTCTTGTTGTCGTGGGCGACAAGGCCAATGCGCTTGCGGGCTTTGAGGTTGAGGGTCATAGATATCCTTCTCTTAGCTGTTTCTCCGGTGGGAGTCTAGAGGATAGGCGGGCAAAGGCCGCCTGTCAAATCGCCGCGTCCCATTAATCTGATTGCCTGAGGTCATCCTCCGTGTTAAAATGAACCAATGGGAATCCAAGAAGTCCGCCAATTCAATGCCTGGGTCAGCTATGAGCTGGCCGCTGACGGCCAGGTCCGCCACCGGGCGCAACTGGAGATCGACGACATCGACCTTGCCGACTCAGAGGATGAGCCTTCACAGGTGGTCTTCGCAGCCGGCGATCGCGTCTTGTCCCAGATGAGCACGACCCTGGGATTTTGGGGTCCGAACTGGGCTGCTCGCGCCATAACCCGGTCCGGCCAGGCTCCACGCGAATGGGTCTCAGTGCAAATCCATGCCCTGCTCGAGGCCTATGACGATGCAACGGCCTGCCTGATGGGTCACGCGATCATCGCCCGCTCCTCGCGGGGTCATCTCTTGGCGATGGAGCGGGGCGAAGTGGTCCCCAGTGTGAGCCATGACATCCACTTCGAGTCCGGCACCCACGACGCCGAGTCAGCACCCAGTGGGGCGGAGATCGAAGCGACGCTGCGCGATCTCAATGCGGCTTGTTCCGCGCTTGCTTGATCCTAGTTCGTTCCCGCTGACGCTACGAGACATTGACGATATGGGCACCAATCATGTAGTGTCAGCGCGTCATATTGCCACAATTTGTCAGGCCGCGGCGAACGGCTTGGAGTTCATGGTCGAGCAATAGTTGCACCAGGCGCGGTCTGTGTCAGGCAGGACCGAGAACTGCCGCCCACAACCGCGGCAGCGGTGGAACTCTTGAATTGGGCCAGCGTAGGGGACGGGCTTTTGGCCGTGCGTCTGGGGACTGGGCGATCCAGCGGAGTTTTTGGGGAGCGAAGACTTGGTCATGACGGGAGACCTCAAGGTATAGGGCGGACTCTTTATATCTTCTCAAGGGCGGTGTCGTGGAAGGAGACCACGAGCGGCTCATCGAGCTCGACATAGTAGAGGTGCCGGTTGATGACTTTGGTGATTTTGCCGGTCGAATGGCTCATAGTCCCAGTCGTCACGGTGTGACCTCGAAGCCCATTGGTCGCTGAAATGCCCGAGGCGCGGGCTTTGACGCGCACACGGTCTCCGACAGCGAGCAACGGGTCTGCGGGGCCTTTGATGGCTGGCATAACGTCTCCTCCAATCAAAATTCCGACAACTCCCTGATACTGAGTAGCCGGGCATCCTGTCAAGCCGGCCCTGTCATTGAGCACATCAAGGAGATTCTAGGCAGCCAAAGGGTGGGTGTCGGTTCCGAAAATCAGATAACCTTAGGCACGACCGATGTCTGGAACATCGCTCGATAGCCTCAGATCAGACACGTTTGCCGGCGCACTTGATCTGATCGGCTCCGCCGGAGAAATTCATCGGGCTCTCGGCGGGGTCGCGCAACAGCAGAAACCCTTGGCAGCCGGCATTGCGGCAACGCGATATCCAGCCGTGAGCCGAGCGCGGATCTTTCACCCACTGCCCCATGGCATGACCATGGAAACGGGCTTGCTCTAGCGGCCGCTCGCGGTTTGTATAAACAGCCATCTCTCAACCCTCCTTCTCTGCCGGGCAAGATTGGCCGGCCTTCTAAAGAGCACTCTAGCGGGGATGCCGGGCTGTCAATGTTGGCCTGGGTCGAAGCCTTTGCCGGGACTTGACTCGAAGACAGTCTCGCTCATAGTCCCGCTCGTCAAATCACCGACCCAAAGGTCCCTCATTTGACTTGGATGGGCGCTTGGCTCATATTCCGAACTGCCATCATAAGAATCGACCGAAGATACCAGGGGAGATGACCATGAACAGATCTCGTCTTCGCTTGAGCGCCATTCTCGCTGTAGCCCTGTTGGTGGCTGCCTGCGGCTCTGCGGGCCCATCGGTCCTGACGGCCCCGCCGGCGGGCATGAAGGACCTGCCAACTGCCTCGCCTTCCCCCACCGCCACGCCCGCTCCCACCGCCACACCCCTTAGTCCTGACACCCTGTTTGACCGGGGCATCGCGCAGGGACCGGCCTGGCAGTCCTTCCACCTCAAAGTCACATTGGACGGCACGATCAAAGCCTCTTTCCTGCGCGGTTTGGGCAATCCGGACTGGGCCAAGCTCGCGAGTGACGCCGTCCTGGATGGCACGGTCATCGAGGGCGACGTGGATGCCCAGAATCTGGCCTTCGCGCTCTCTATCGCCGCACCGGCGGGGCCGCTGCTTGGGCCGGCTTTCAACGGGAACCTGGTCATCAAGGATGGCTACCTGTATCTGAAGATGCCCTCCCTGGGTGCCAAGTACTACAAGGTCAAGCTTGGCACTTTCAGCAAGGATCTGGGGCTGCCGGTGACCATCCCCTCGCCGGGACCAGCCGCGCTGACCGATCTGTCCAACTTGACGGGCGACCTGCGCAACCACCTGGAATCGCTCGGCGTGAGCCCGACCCTGGCCGGGACTGAGGATATCGGCGGCCGGCCGGCCTACCGCATCAACCTGACCTTCCCGTTGGATGTGATCAACTCGGATATCGCCTCTTCGATCGCCTCGATGTCATCTGCCGACAAGGCGGCCAAGGCGGCGCTGTCCGGGATCAAGATTGACAGCCTCACCTCGAGCATCTGGATCTACACTGACAACTACCAGCTCGCCCAGGTCCAGATCGCGGCCGTATCCTCCGCCGTGGGAAATCTCAACTTCACCATGACCCTGACCAACTTCGACGCCCCGGTCCAGATCACAGTCCCGCCAGCTTCGCAGATCCAATAGGTCAATAGGCTCTCGTCGCCTGACGGTGGCCGAGAGGTAAACGTTGCACCGGCTGGGGTGAGCTCAAAATGCTCCTGATTTGAGGTGCCCCAAAATTGACATATCCGGATAACCGGCACAATGGCCTGTGAGCGGAAAATTAGGGAGATAGGTCAAATCGGCTAACCACCGATCTCATTTTTGGTTTGACATCCTGGTCCATTGAGGGTCTCTTTGCCGCCGATCTAAGTTCTTGGTGCTCAAACTTCCCATCTCCGTCAAACAGTCGATCAAAATTGCTCCTGTTTTCAGGGTCAGGGCGGAGGGGGGTGGAGATGAGTCAGTCTAGAAGCACCACGAGCACGTTTGTCTTTACGCCAGCCACCGATCTGGCGGTCTCCTTCGCTGCCGGGTTCATCCTTTCTTTCGTCGGAGTGGTCCTGGATGCCACCGCCCTTCTTCTTTGGTCGGCTCTAACGCAGGAGGCCCCCATTCGCGCGGCGCGACGCGACCATGCTATCGCGGCGATCTGTCTATCTGTCTTCGGCGCTGTTCTGCCCCTGGTTATTCTTTTCTTCTGGGCAAACTCGCCGTTCCAATCGTTCAGCCCTGGCGGCCTGGTATCCCTGCTTTTGAGCACCTAGAAGACGCCCAGAGAACGGCGAGGCCGGCCCCTGGCATAATCGGCGACGAGTGTTCGTTGGCGACAGCTCACTTTGATTGCCTCCTGTGGCCGATTCGGCTATTCGACAAACGCGGACGCAGCTTCAATGGCTTCGATCTCGGCGGGCAGCACCAGCGGCGGGAGACCATGCAGATCCTCTTTGGGCGGCAGGTCGGCAAAGAGTTTCTCGAGATCCTCGCCCTCCATGGTCTCCTGGGAGATGAGCAGCTCCGCCAGGGTCAGGAGCCTCTCCTTGTGCTCGATCAAGACCGCGGTGGCCCGAGCAAGGCCCTCTTCGACGAAGGTCCGGACCTCGGAGTCGATGAGTTCGGCCACCTTGTCCGAATAACTGCGCGGCTCAGCGAAGCCCCGGCCCAAAAAGAGCGTCTCGTCGCGCTTGCCGAAAGACAAGGGGCCCATTTGCTCGCTCATACCCCACTCGGTGACCATGCGCCGGGCGAGATTCGTGGCCTTCTCGATGTCGTCGGCGGAGCCAGTCGTGGTGTCACCAAAGATCAAGCTCTCGGCGGCATTGCCGGCAAGCAAGCTCGCGAGCTTGTCCTTGAACTCAGATTTGCTCGCCAGGTAGCGGTCCTCGCTCGAGAAGGTCATGGTGGATCCCAAGGCCAGGCCGTGACTGATGATGGCCACCCGGCGCACCGGGTCGCACTTGGGCAGGATGCGCCCAACCAGGGTGTGGCCGCCCTCGTGGATGGCGATGATGCGTTTCTCCGCATTGCTGATGATGCGACTGCGTCGCTCGGGACCCGACACAATGCGCTCCAGGGCTTCCTTGAATTCGATCATGCCAATAGCCTTGCGGCCACGCCGTCCGGCGATGATGGCGGCTTCGTTCACCAGATTCGCCAGATCGGCCCCGCTCATGCCGGCGGAGGTGCGGGCCAGGGCTTCGAGGTCGACCGTCGCGCTCAAGGGCTTATCTTTAGAATGGGCTCGCAGGATGGCCGCCCGCCCGCGCAGGTCCGGGCGGTCCAGGATAACCTGGCGGTCGAAGCGGCCGGGACGCAGCAGGGCCGGGTCCAGGACGTCGGGCCGGTTGGTGGCGGCGAGAACGATGACTTCAGTGTCGGTGCCAAAACCGTCCATCTCGACCAGTATCTGGTTGAGGGTCTGCTCGCGCTCATCGTGGGTGTCGCTTGCGCTGGTGCCGCGCAGACGGCCCACGGCGTCGATCTCGTCGATGAAGAGGATCGAAGGGGCATTATGCTTGGCCTGGTCGAAGAGGTCGCGCACTCGTTTGGCCCCCATCCCCGTGAACATCTCCACAAACTCGGAGCCCGAGATGGAGAAGAAGGGCACCCCGGCCTGGCCGGCCACGGCTTTGGAAATCAGGGTTTTGCCGCTTCCGGGCGGTCCCACCAGCAGCACGCCGCGGGGGATGCGGGCGCCTAGGGAATTGAACCGCTCCGGATATTTGAGAAACTCCACCACCTGCTCTAACTCCGCCTTGGCTTCATCGACGCCGGCCACATCGTCAAAGGTGACGTCGGTTTTGTCGCCGACGAACCGCCGCGACCGGCTCTGACCCAAATTCAGGATCAAGTTGTCGGCCCGCTGGCCCCGGCGCACGAAGAAATAGATCAACCCGATGCCCAGACCCAGGGGCAGCACCGTGGTGGCCAGCCATAAGAACCAGCTATTGCTTGCCGGCGGCGACACGGTGTAAGTCAGGGTTTTGAGGTTTGGCGGCGCCCAACTTCGAATGGCCGCCCACTCTCCGGCCTGGGGTGAATCGGACAGTACGGTGTATTGGCCGCCACCGATCTCGGTGATCGTCAGGGTGGCATCGGAACGCACGATAGTGCTGACATTGCCGGCCACAACGTCATTTTCGAAATAGGAGTAGCTCTTGGGGCTGACCGCGCCCGGTTGCGCCCGGATATAGGCAGCAAAGAGAAAGGCCACCGCAAGGATCGCGATCAGGACCAAGCCGTTGCGCACCAGATGTTGTTTCAAGCCAAGGGCCTCCGAATATAGAATCGGACCAGCGCTATCGCCTTGGCTTGCGAGCCCGGGCGGTCACACCCCTTGCCGGCGGAATCTCCAGCCCTCCCGATTCGGCTTTCATCTCGGCCGACTTCATTCTTGGGCAAAGACCCCACTAGTCAAGATGCGGCCCCTCCCGTCTGTCTTTTGGCAGGCCTGCGCAGAATCGCACTTCTCCTGGACGCTCGGAGCGACAAGGCCAGGGCGGTTTAGACGCTTGTCAGGATCTTGGTCACACGCTGGTTCACAGCCGGGCTGACCTGGTCGTCGCGGCACTTGCGAGCGACGTCCGCGGGCTCCATGCCGCCAAAGTTGCTGAGCATGTTCACGGCCATACCCAGCAGGCGGATAACATCGGCGCGGTCTTGGGCCGACAGGTCGGCCTCGATTGAGCGGTCGGCGACCATCTTTGCGCGGTAGCGGAAGACTCGATCATGAAAGACAGCCATGGGATGCTCCTCTTTTGGTTCAATCCCGCGAGTTCAACCTCGATGCGGGATTATATCTACTGCTTATTGCGGTCGCAGTTCTGACAGTTGACAGGATGGTCGAGCGGCGCGCCGACCGGCAGCTTATAACGATCGTCACGGAAGTAGCGGCGGCCGGAGCGGCTGCGTATCTCGGCTAAGCCGCCGGCGCCATCGGCTCGAGCCGAGTGGGCAACCGACTCCCAGTTGGCCACATGCATGGAGCTGCCGTCGGCGAAGACCGCGAGATATGGGTATTTGGGTCTGGGCTCGGCCATCAAAGTCCTCCTGTACCTATTTAGATCGTTGTCTTACCCGCGCGCCGGGCCTTTCGCAGGGCGGTGACGAGGCCTGCCATCTTATCGTATCGGGCCAGTTGATCGAGGTCCTGGGCGCTGCGGGGACAGGCCTGGCTCTCATCCTCGTGCTCGTGGAGCACCCGACCGCACCAGTCACAGGCAAAGTCGCGGTCTCCCTGGAACGTTTGCAGATGCTCTGAAAGGCTATTGATCAGGGTCAGCACCTCGCGAACGGTGAGTGGGCGAATGACCTTCTTAGCGTTCTGCGGCATGTCAATCCCCTCTGATTTATGACTTTATGCCTTGATTTCAGGCTCGAAGCTGTCCTGATTCTCGGCGCGCAAGATGACCTCGCCATCATAGCGCACATCCAGGAATGGGATGGGGTTTTTGCCAGCCCAGACCTTCTCGACGAGCCCGGCCTGGCCGAACTGGGGAGATCGGGGATTCTTGTTGCGGACACGGACTCCCACTGAGAAACGGGCTGACTCCCGGTATTTCATGTCTCATCTCCTGTGCGCGGGTGTAATGGCCCCCGTTGGCGCCATGGAGACATCTTGGGCGCTCATCTCGCCCTGGTCAAGTAAGACCAGATGGGCGGGTGTCGCCCACGGGATTGAATCGGCCGGCGACCTCGCCGAATCAAAAGAGGCCCATCAGATGACGGGCCTCCTCTTTTTGATCTTGAAGATCAAGGATTGTTAGGTTATCGCTCCGCTTCGAGCGTCGTCCTATCGACGCTGATGGTCAGAACATCGCCCAATCGCCCCCGACCCAGGCCATAGGCGACGACCTTCCGGAAGGCGGCAGCGATTGCCTCTTGCGCCTCTGTCGCATCCTGGGCGTTTGAGACCTCTTGTGAGATCACGACCGACACGGTGACGGTCCGGGTCGTGATTCCAGGTGCGACCGGACGAGTGGGGTAGGGTAGGATGCTGAAGGTGTAGCCTTCGATCAATGGTCTTGCGATGACCGTGCCGTCGTCCAGCCGGAATGGGCCGTAGCCGTCATCTCCCGCGATCCAGCCCTCGCGTCCGTCAGCCAGGCGGGCGCGGAAGATCGCGCTCCAGGAAGTCTCGCAGCCAAAGAGGGCGCGGCCATCGTCGAGGGTGATTCGCGACATCTGGCCGTAAACCGGGTGGGCGATGGCCTCGTCGGCCCAACCCAGAGTGCCATCGCTCAATCGCGCGCGAGTCTGGCCCGAGGCGGCGATCGCAGCGATGTCGGCCTTGATCTTGGCCTGTAGGGCGAAAAACGCGGCGCGGGCCGCGACATCAGCGGCGCTCTCATAGATCGCAAAGACCTCAGACGCGAGCCCCCGAGCGCTGTAGCAGGCGGCCACCGCCAGGACATCTTTGGAATCAGGCGACCCTACGACGCTGACCGAGGCGGCGATCTTGGCATCTAGCAGCGCGCCGACCGCGGCGATGGCCTTGGCCCGGCTGTTGATCTCGGCGGTGAAGAGAATGTCCCGATCGCTCTCGTCAGACACTTTGACGCCCTGGGCCGCCAGGACCTGGTGGAAGGCGGTGGCTTGAGCGGCGAGGGTGGCCACTTCGTCCACCGGCTGATACGGATCATAGGAGAA
>Ga0182027_10005649_pt1 | contig 18944 bp, 20 predicted proteins | sample 712E1DmetaG_FD_121300 | JGI IMG/M metagenome (GOLD analysis project Ga0182027, IMG submission 121300) | Permafrost microbial communities from Stordalen Mire, Sweden - 712E1D metaG (Illumina Assembly) | ecosystem: Environmental > Terrestrial > Soil > Wetlands > Permafrost | place: Sweden...
GCCGGGGTCCAACGGGTCGGCGCTGTTGTACAGGTTGAACGGCGGCCCGGGGTCGGGTTGCGGCGTGGCGTACGTGACGGTCCAGATGTAGCTGTGCGTGTAGTCCAGGCCTACCGCGGTGGGTGCCACGTCGATCGGCCCCTGGGGACCGGAGTTGAAGGCCGGCGTCGATGCGAACGTCACGCCGGGGGTCGCGGTCGGATCCCAGAGGGCGTTGGTGACCGCCGGCCACACCAAAGGCGGCGCCCAAGGAGTGACGATGTTCACCGAGTTCCCGAGCACGTTCTTGACGACCGCCATGCGGCTCGGGAAGTCCTGGTCCACAACCAGGGTGTACGTCCACGTCGTGCACAACTGAGGCTGACCGTCGGCCTGCGCCAGGAGCACGCCCGCCGGGAACAGCGCGTAGTGAGGAAGGCCGATCGTGGGCGTCGGCGTCACGGTGGGGGTCTTGGTCGGCGTCTTCGTCGGCGTGTTCGTCGGGGTAGCCGTCGGGGTAGCCGTCGACGTAAAGGTCGGCGTGAACGTCGGCGTGATCGTCGGCGTAAAGGTCGGCGTGATCGTCGGCGTGAACGTCGGCGTAATCGTCGGCGTGATCGTCGGCGTGATCGTCGGCGTGAACGTCGGCGTGATCGTCGGCGTGAACGTCGGCGTCTGCGTTTTCGTCGGCGTCAGCGTTGTCGTCGGCGTGAACGTCGGCGTGAACGTCGGCGTGATCGTCGGCGTCAGCGTTTTCGTCGGCGTCGGCGTGATCGTCGGCGTGATCGTCGGCGTCAGCGTTTTCGTCGGAGTCGGCGTGATCGTCGGCGTCAGCGTTTTCGTCGGAGTCGGCGTAATCGTCCGCGTCGGCGTGATCGTCGCCGACGGCACACCCGTCGGCGTCTTCGTCGGCGTGTTCGTCGGTGTGGGGGTCTTGGTTATCGTCGGCGTCGGCGTCGGAACGGTGGCCGTCGCCGTCGGGGTCTTGGTGGGCGTCGGCGTCGGAACGGTGGCCGTCGCCGTCGGGGTCTTCGTGGGCGTCGGCGTCGGAACGGTGGCCGTCGCCGTCGGGGTCTTCGTGACCGTAGGAGTCAGTGTCGGCGTCGGCGTTTTCGTCGCCGTCTGGGTCGGCGTGCTCGTTGGGGTGGCCGTCATCGTCGGCGTGATCGTCGGCGTCGTGGTTGGCGTCGTGGTCGGTGTCGTGGTTGGTGTGACGGTCGCGGTCGGTGTGGCGGTCGCGGTCGGCGTGACGGTCGAGGTCGGTGTGGCGGTCGTGGTCGGTGTGGCGGTCGGCGTCGGGGTCGCGCAGGTGTTGGGGTCCGGCGCGCCCACCCAGCTCATCCGCGGGTTGCCGTCGTAGTAGGCCGGGGCCGATCTTGGTTGGGTCCCCGTGCTGTCTGCTCCGTTCCACACGATGTTCAGAATGTCGGGTGTGGCTGGATTGTAGATGTTGAGGTCGTTCCCCCGGTAGTCCCAGGCCATCGACCCGCTGACGTCGAGGACGATCAGGATGTTGGCCTTGGCCTGCTGGAACGTGATCTGCTGCATCAGGTCAAAACCCTCGTTGGTCGGCTTGAGCGTCGCGGCCCACCCCCCCGCCGCCACCGTCACGGCCAGCACGATACCAACCAAACACGTCCTCGCAAGCGTGGTCCGAAGCATCGTCATTTCAACCTCCGCACTTCAACTGCACTGCGATCGCCGTGAGCGTCGTGGCCCATTTTCGGCGATCAACCGGTCATTCGACCGCTCCAGAAACCTGAGCATGTGCCGCCCGCGTCCTTGCACTTCTGGAAATCTCCAGAGTTTGGGGCGCCGACGAGATTGAGCTCTTCCTCGATGATCTTGACGCCAACGACCCGGGCATTCCCGGTGGCTTGATCCACCCCCTGGGAGTCGGTGATGAACCCGACCGAGATCAGACGCATCCTGGGGTCGTAGTTCAACAAAGGGCTCACGACTCCGCTTGGGTCGAGATCGTCCACGTTGTTACGGACATAGACGCTGTAGTAGGCGCGGATTCGGTCAAAGTTCGGGCCGTCCACGACCAGCTCCGTGACCTCCTGGTTGGCCACTTCCTCGCCGGCGCCGGGGACCGTCGTCAGGTACGTCCCGAGATGCTGGAGATCCCACTGGGGCGGCATCGAGGTCGGCGGCGGCACCGGTCTCTGCGGGTCCGATCCCGACGACGGCGGCGCCCCTGCGGTCCTTGCGACCGATGTGTGGTTGAAGTACGTGGTCAGGGTGTTGGAGCTGTAATTTCCCTGCAAGGGCGCGAGGATTAGCTCGCCCCTTCGCAGACCGGCCTCGGACGCGTAGAGGGCCGCCTTCTGGAGGTCCTGGCGCGACGAGGTCTTGTCCTCCTGCGTCATCATCATCACCGCGGTGATCCCCAGCGCCGAGAGGATCAGCAGGACGAGGATCACCATCACGAGCGCCACGCCGCGCTCTTTCTGCCCCATGCGGACATTCCCTTCCCCGGCCATGGTCAGTATCCCGCCAGCCGGTTGCGCAACAAGGCGAGAGACGAGAGCTGCGCTCTGTAGTAAGTGTCGGCGGTTGCGGCTACCCCCGGGTCGTGGTCCTCGGCCACCGGCGGCGGCGCCGGGGTCTTGCCGCCGCCCACCGTCACGGATGAGGACGCGCGCGCGGTGACCGTGATCCGGATGGCGGTGACCCCTGTGGAATCGTACGTGGGCGGCGGCGCGTTCCCGGTTGTCCCGATCGCGATGGGGACCCCTGCTCCGACAGGGATCGTCCCACCCAGCCACCCGTTCCAGACTGAGCCATCGTAGAAGATGTAGGCGAACTGAAGATCTTCGACATTGGGGAGGAGAGGCGACCAGTTCGCCTTGGTCACGTAGGGCGGGAACGTCGCTCCCGCCGACATCGTCGGACAGTTGGCGTCGGTACTTGGGTCGAAGATCCCGTCCTTCTGCTCGAGCCAGCCGTCGCACACGCGGAACGCCGTAAACCGCACGTTGACGAAGAGAGACAGCGGTCGTGTGAGGGATCGCGTCTGCCCTGGCGCGTTGAGGCCGGTGGCGCCTGGCTGGGCGATGACTCCGATACATGCGGTTGGGGCAGCCGTTGACGGGTCGAAGCACCAGGCCGGTGGTGTGACCGCACAGGAGGTATTGTTGGCGCCATCCTGGTAGTCGGTGATCTGGTAGAACGCCCAGTTTCCCTGGCTCGTGACCACCATGAGCGGCGCGCTCTTGCCTGTGGCGCTGCCCCCTGTCAGGTTCTTGAAGAAGGTGAGGTTGGCGCCGGAATCCGGACACCCGAGGTTGAACGACCAGCTGCTCGGCTGGTTGATGTTCACACTCCCGGCCCACGCGAGGCCCCTTGATGCGCCGACTGACTGAACCGTCGACTGGCCAACGGCCACCGTGAGGATGTCGGTCCCCGGTGTCGCCAGCGTGGAGTTGCCGCCGTTGGCGGGCACGTTGTTGAACGAGGTCTGGACGCACCCCGGATCCAGGCCGACGGTCGGGTCGCAAATCGGGTTGTTGCCCGTCCCGCTGCCGTCCCCTTTCCAGACATAGGTCAGGAAGGCCGCCGGCCCTTGCACAGCTGCGGCTGTCACGCGGTTCATGTCGTTGGCACCGCGGATTTGCATGCTCAGATAGTCCAAGGACGCCCGCGCGGCCTGGCGGGCCTCGACCTGGAGGCGCTGGCGCTCGGCGGCCTGGCGCATCGGGAAGAGCAGCTGGCCGACCATCCACAGGATCACGCCGAGGGAGGCGAGGGTGACCAGCACCTCCACCAGGGTGAACCCGCGGGCGGCCCCGCTCCTAGAAGTTTCGCAACTGCACGACATAAACCACCACCTTGGTAGCCACCGGTCCCAGGTACAGATAGTTTCCGTTGGCATCCTTCAAAGGCACGGCATGAACCGTGACGCCGAGGTTCGGATTAATCGTGTAGTCCAGGGCGAAGCGGGAATCGCTGTGGAGGATGTTGGCGCCGCTGGCACCCCAGAATTGATCGCAGTTGTTGCTGATATAGGTTGGATCCACGTTCGAGATCGTCATCGATTGGTTGATCCCGATCGGGCAGCAGTTAAGCTCCGTGGCGGTCGGCGTCGCTTGGAGCCAGTAGTACCGGAAGTTGAGGAGCCGAATCGTCTCCACGACCTGTTCCGCCTTGTACGTCAACTCCGTGCGGACCATCGACCCCAGGTTGACCAGGTACGCCATCGAGAGGAGCTGGAGCACTGCCAGCGTCACGACGAACAAGATGAAGAACGCCACCAGCACTTCGATGAGGGTGAGACCGCGCTCCTTCCCACGCCCTCGTGCCTTTCGGCTCATCCTGACCTTTTTCATAGCAGCACCTTCTGGTAGGAAACGTTCCAGAGCGGGAAGATCTGGACGTCGAACCGCGTGTTCGGGGCGAGCGATCCGTCGAGCATGCTTGTGTGGGTGATCGCGAGCGTTTTCACTTCGCGTGCCTGCGAGCCGGCGGTTTCGTTCGGGGCGCACGTGGCGCCTACCGGGATGAACGTGAGCCCGTCCGGGGCGCAGACGAGGCTGCGGATAGCCCCTGTCGCAGGCCAGCCTCCGGCGGTTGCTGCGGGGTTGAGGGTCGTGCAGTCCACCACGTCCGGGAAGACGTACGTGGCGGGTCCCCTGAGAGGCGGCGGTGCGACTTGTAGCTGCCACTTCCCGGAGACCTGCTGCATCGAGACCGTGACCAGTGTGTGCTGGTTGACGGCCTCGGTATAGGCGATCTGCAGGAAGTTGCGGATGTCGCCCGCGGCGGACTGGAGTCGTGATCTCTGCCAGTAGGAGTTGATCGGAACCGTGACGACGGCCGCCACCAAGCCGAGGATCGCCAAAACGACGAGCGCCTCCAGCAGTGTGACCCCGGCTTCACGCCGACGGGCAGAGCTTGGCACACAATCCACGGGCAGACCAAGAGCAACTCGTGTGCCATGTTGGCGATCTCTTGCAAAAACATGACATACGCGACGCAGCCTTCGCCGCATTACCGTGTCCTCCTTTCAAAATGCGAGAAGCGTGTGACACCTGGGAACACTCCACGATCGATCGGACGAGGATTCATCCCGGCGCCGAGAACGTGCCCCAAGACCGGCCTGCGCCAGACTGGATCCACCGGGAACCGAAGCATCACGTCTAGTTTACCGTACAGAGCCATGCCTTGAGGTGGGTGCTTTCCGGGCACTGCACCGACACGGGGTGGTCGGGCCCTGCGCCGCGCCGCTCCAGCACCGAGAGCCGGCGGCGGGCGTCCGCCGCGGCGTCGGCGAGCACGCGACCGAACTGCAACTCGTCCACCAGCGCAGAGCACGAGCACGTCAAGAGGAGGCCGCCGGACCGTACGAGCTGAATCGCGTGCAGGTTGATGTCCTTGTAGCCGCGCAGGCCGGCGCCTATGTCGCTCTTTCGCTTGACGAACGCCGGAGGGTCCACGACCACGAAGTCGAAGCGCTCCTCGGCCGCCACGAGGGCTCGCGCCACTCGGAAGGCATCGCCGACCACGAAGTCCGCGTCGCGAACAGGCAGGGCGTTGAGCTCGTACGCCCGGCGCGCGAGTGCAAGCGCCGCTTCCGACGCATCGACGTTGAGGGCGCGCTCGGCGCCACCGACGAGCGCCGCCACTGCGAACCCCCCGCTGTAGGAGAAGAGATTGAGCAGCCGCGCGCCCCGGGCCACCGTGGCAACGCGCCGCCGGTTCTCGCGCTGGTCCAAGAAGAAGCCGGTCTTCTGTCCGCGCACGAGATCAACCGGGAATCGAAGCGGCTCCTCCCGGACGACCACCTCGCCGTCGGGCACGCTTCCGCGCAACGCCGCAGGTGCCTCGCCCGTCGTGTCGCCGGATCGAACGAGCACACCGGCAAGCCCGAGGTCGCCGCCCAGCACGTCCGAGATGAGCGGGAGAAAGGGCTCCCAGGCCCGCTCGAAGACCTGACACACGGCGGTCGTCGAGTACCGGTCGATCACGAGGCCTGGCAGGTCGTCGCCCTCGGCGTGCACGAGCCTGAAAGCGTCTGCCTCGAGGCCCAGCCGCTCCCGTAGGCGAGCCGCGGCGAGCAGCCGCCCGCGCAGCGTCGCGGCGTCCCACGGCTCTTCTCCAAACGCGAGCATGCGGAGGGCGAGGGAACGTCCGGAGCCGCCGGGGAGCCCGATGCCGAGCGGGCGGCCCCCCGCCGCGACGACACGGACCGGTCCCATGCTGCCGGGAACTGGCCCCGCCAGGGCTCCCCGGTAGACCCAGGGGTGGCGCCGGACGACCGACGCCTCCCGACCCGGCTTCAACCGCACGTCGCCTGCACACGCGAACGGATCGCTCACCGCTCGCCGGCCCTACGTCGGAGCGCCTGGACCAGGCGTTCGGCGACCGGCACGCCGGTCGCCGCGGCGAAGTGACGCCACCCGGGAGAAGGGTTGACCTCCGCCACGACCCACCGGTCCGTGTCGGGGATTAGATCCACACCCGCGAAGCCAAGCCCGACCGTACGCGCCGCGCAGATCGAGAGGTCCCGCATCTGTTCGTCGGCCGCCACCGCCCGGACGTTTGCACCGCGGGCCGCGTTCGAGCGGAATTCGCCCGCCGGTGCAAGGTGCTCCGTCGCGCCCAGGACCTGGCCATCGAGTACGAGGATCCGCCTGCTCACCCCCCCTGGGGGGCAGAACCGCTGCACAACCACCTCGTCGCCGACGCGCCAGAGGGAGTCCAGCACCGCCTCCAGCTCTGCCCTGCCCGCGCAGCGGATGACGCCGATGCCCTCTCGGGAGCCGCGCTGCTTGACGACGCACGGAAAGCCGAAGGCTGCCGCTGCTGCCGCCGCCAGCGTCTCGGGCTCCGAACCGGCCACGGTCTCGGGGTGCGGCAGTCCGGTCGCCGCGAGCGCGCACGCCGTCTCCCAATGATCGCGCCCCGCGCGGATCGCGCCGACCTCGTTGAGCGAGGCGACACCCGCGCGCCGCAGCGAGGTCAGGACCGCGAGCACCGAGTCCGGGCGCCAGTTCCCGACCCTGGGCAGCACGGCCCCGAGGCCGGCGGCCGTCTGTTGACCGTCCTGCCAGCAGTGGGGGGGCGCGTCCAGCGCCGCCAGCCTCAGCGCGTCGAGGATCCTCACGCGCACGCCCAACATCTCGCCGGCCTTCTCGAGCTCCTCGTAGATCGCGAGGTCCGGCTTGGCGGTCAGAACGGCGACGTCGCTCACGGCGCCAAGTCTATCGCGGCAACGCGCCGCGGGGGTGAGATTCGATGGCCTCAGAGAGGCAGTTGAGAGTTAAGAGTGAAGAGTCAAGAGTTAACAGCAGGAGCCTCCTGCCCACCGCATGCGCGTTGGCGCTGCGGCACCGGCCCTCTGTCTCTCAACTCTTCACTCTTCACTCTGAACTCTTAACTCCGGGTGCCACAACCCTGCGGTGTGAACCTGCGAACGGTTCCAGGCTCTTCACGCCGTCAGGCGGCGCAGCAGCGCGAGCAGCTCCTCCTCGTCGAACGGCTTGGTAATGTAGAAGTCCGCTCCGGCCGCACGTCCCTTCTCCTGGTCGGCCGCCTGGCCCATTGCCGTGAGCATGATCACCTTGACGCTGGCGAGTGCCGGGTCGCCCTTGACGGTTCGGCAGACGTCGAAGCCGTCGCGTCGCGGCATCATGGCGTCCAAAAGCACAACCGGCGGTTTCAGGGCACGGATCTTCTCGAGCCCCTCTTCGCCGTCCACCGCCGTCTCCACCCGGAAGCCTTCCATCTCGAGGATGAACGAGATCGTCGCTCTGATGTTGGGCTCGTCGTCCACGAGAACGATGAGAGGTCTAGCCATCGGATGTGGACCTGTCTCCGGGGACGGCCGCGCAATTCGCCGACGACTTGCGGCGACGCCCCGACCGGCGTCGAGCGGCGGTCACGCCTGCCGAGCCACGGCCGTGGGAAGGAACATTGCGACGACCGTACCTTTCCCCTCCTCCGAGGAGATCTCGAGCGTTCCGCCGTGGTTCTCGGCGACACGCTTTGCAACAGCGAGTCCGAGGCCGAGACCTCGGGGCTTGTTGGTGAGCCTGTTGCCTCCCTGCCAGAAGACCTCGCAGGCGTGCGGCAGGTCCTGCGCGGGGATGCCAATGCCGGTGTCCTCGACGCGAAACTCGACGAAAGCCGAGGCGCCCCGCCGCACCGGCCGCATCGTCACCACGACGCTGCCGCCGTCCCGGTTAAACTCGACGGCGTTCCTCACGATCGCCCGCAGCGCCGCCTCGAGCTGGCTCTCATCGCCGACCACCTCGTCGAGGCCCGCGGCCACCTTCACCTGGACCGCGAGGCGGCGGTTTGCGATCTCCCCCTTGAGAGGGGCCAGGACCCGCCTAAGGAGATCGGCCACGCCCATGCCGATGGGCGTCGGCCGCCCTTCCGGGATGCCGAGCACCGCAGCTTGGAGCGAGGACGCGATCAGGTCCCCCAGGCGCGCCGATTCCTGCGTGATGATCTCGACGAACTTGACCGCCCTCTCGGGCGGCATCTCGTCGTAGCGGGCTAGGATCCTGCCGGCCGTCTGGATCGCGGTGACGGGGGTGTTGAGCTCGTGCGCGATACGATCCAGGAGTTCGCCCTTGAGACGCTCTAGGTCGCGCAGCTCTTTGTTGGCGGTCTGGAGAGCGAGATTCCCCTCCTCGAGCTGCTCGGCGAGCGACTTCGTCCGTGTGAGGGCATCCTGGAGCTCGTGCGTGCGCTCCGCCACGGCGCTCTCGAGGGAGCTGTTGAGCTGCTCCAGCGAGCGCCACGCCCGGGCGTTCGCCAGCGCTGTGGCCGCGTTGGCGCCGAGGACGCTCGCGAGCTCCAGCTCGACATCCTCGAACGCGCCCCGCGTGGCGTCCGAAAAGGCCGTCACCAACCCGAGCGGCCGATCCTGCGCGAAGAGCGGGACCGCAAGCACACCGAGCAAGTTCAGGCTTCGGACCTCCTCCATCCAGTGCGCGTCCTGCAGCTGGGCCGGCTCGACCTCGTCGAGCCGCGCAATGAGCGGCTGTCGCGAGGCCAAGATGACTTCCGCGGGTGACTGGCCCGACTCGTCGCGCCGGGCCAGGGGATCGGCGGCCAAACCGCGTCGCCGCACCTCGATGAGCTCGCCATTCTCGCCGACGAGGAACAGGGAGCCGCACGCCACCTTCAGCTCGATGAGCAGGCGATCGAGGAACCCCGCCGTGATCTCCTCCGGCTCACGGGCAAGCGACATCAGCCGTCCGAACTCGTTGATCGAGTGAAGGTTGGCCACCCTCCGCTCGAGCTCGCCCGAGAGCTGATCGAGACGGACGTTGAGATCCGTCATCGTGAGGTTGGCGCGCACGGCCTCCGCGAGCAGTTCGTCGGCGCGCAGGTCGTCGCCCTTGGCTGAGGGATGGAGGATCACCGGACCCTCCACCTCGGCCGTCGATACGCGCCGCATGAGCGGCTGCAGCGCCGTGTTTACGTTCTCCACGAGCCGGCTGAGGGCCTCGGGCTGGTTTGCCATCCCCAAGCGGTCGGCCACGGAGAGCACCGTCGCCTTCGTGATGCCCGTGAACGCCTCCACGACACCGACCCCCGAAGTGGCCACGGTCTCGAAGACGGGGACGCGACGCGAGTTCAGGGACTGGTCGAGCTCCGTGCGCGAGAGCACGTCGGGCAGATCGCGCTTGTTGTACGCGAGGACCAGCGGAACCTGTTCCGGGTTCAGCCCGTTGGCCTTGAGGTTCTCCGCGAGGTTCGCGAGACTCTCCTCGTTCGCCTTGGCGAACGACTTCTGCGAGTCCGCCACGAACATGACCCCGTCGCACCCCGCGAGCACCGCGCGTCGCGTCGCGTTGTACTGGACCTGGCCCGGCACGGTGTAGAGCTGGAGGGTCAGGCGATAGCCCCGGACGCGGCCGAGGTCGAGCCCCAAAAGGTCAAAGAAGAGCGTCCTGTCGGACGCGGTGTTGAGGGTGTAGAGCTTGGTGCGCCGTTGCGGGTCAGTGACCCGGTGGAGGTATTGCAGACACGTGGTCTTCCCGCACAGGCTGGGGCCGTAGTACACCACCTTCAGCTTCACCTGCCGGTACTGGTTGTCAAACTGAACCATCGCCCCCTCGCACCACGTCCGGCAGTTCTACTACGAACAGGGCGCCGCTCGCCCGCCTGGGCTCGGCCCAGATGAGTCCCCCATGGCGTTCCACGATCTGGCGCGAAATGGTAAGGCCCAGCCCCGACCCCCGACGCTGGTCGTCGAGGCCGAGTTGCTGGAAGCGCCCGAAGATCTCCTCCTCGCGGCCCGCAGGGATCCCCGCCCCTTCGTCCTCGACCTCCAGCCGCACCCCGCCACCCGGGCGAGGCCGATACCTCAGGCGAACAACCGCACCATCCGGCGAGTGCTTGATCGAGTTCGACAGCAGGTTCACGATCACCTGGATGATCTTGTCGCGATCCAGCGTCACTACGACAGGGTCGGGCCAGCCGTCGACCTCGAGCACCAGGTTGCGCTCGCCCACCAGCGCGCTGAAGGACTCCTCCACGTCGCGCACCAGCGCGTCCACCGCCGTTGGCGCGAACACCCACTCCACCTGACCCGACTCGATCTTAGCCAGGTCCAGGTGATTGTTGATGAGGCGGGTGAGGCGCCGACCCTCCTGATGAATGACCTTGGCGAAGCGCTCGACGGACTCGGGTCGCGTGCTGCCGTAGCGCATGAGCACGTTGGCGGCGGAGAGGATCGCGGACAGAGGCGTGCGGATCTCGTGCGACACCATCGAGAGGAACTCGGTGTGTTGGTGGTAGAGGTGCTCGAGCTCGGCCTGCCGCTCGGCTTGCCGGCGGACGGTGCCCAGCCGGCGCAGACCGGCGTGAACCCGCGCGATAAGCTCGTTCCACCGAACAGGTTTGAGCACGCAGTCATCGCCGCCGTGCTCCATCGCCGCATAGAGCTCGTCGGGCCTCGTCACGGCGGTCATCAGGATGACGTACGTGCCCGCCACGCGCTGGTCGTCTCGAACCCGGCACAGGAGCTGCATCCCGTCGAGTCCAGGCGTGCTCACATCGGTGAGCAGGAGATCGACGCCCCCGTCTCGAACGACCGCCCATGCGGCTTCACCGTCAGGAGCCGAGCGGATCTCGATGTTGGGAAACTGATTACTGAGAGCCGTGGTGATCGCCAGACGCAGCTCGGCGTCGCCCTCGGCAACCAGAATGATCGGTCGCCGTCCCGGGGGTTCAGGCAACATAGAGAGATTGTAACAAGATGCGACTACGTTTGGGGTGAAGCCGGCGCGCTGCCGTGCCGTCAGGCGGCCAAAGGGGTCAACGGGAGCGCCGTGTAAGTCCATCGAGCGAGAAGCCCGACACCGGCAAACCAGGGGGCACCGACCGCGCAGCAACGCGCCGAAGCGACGTCGACTGCGCGCTGAGCCCGACCGGACTGATCTGAGCCTCCACGGTCGTGGCGTCCCCGGTGGCCCAGTTCACGACGGTGGCGTAGGGGTACACGATCGCGTCGCTCGGTCCGTTCAGAATGTAGGCGGCCAGAGTGCCGCCCGTGATGCCGTCCTCCAGTCGCCACTGCAAGTGACCGTACGGCGGGATCAGGTGGTCGTGCCGACCGATGATGTTGCCGCTCTCGTCCTGGACGTCGACGCGGACCGTGACCCATCCACTCGTCCACGATGCCACCCCGACATTGGTTCGGAAAGTGCTGTCGTCGGAGATCTGGGGCATATAGGCGATCACGGTCTTGTCAACACCCAGGCCTGCGGGAAACCCGGGAAAGTCCTGACCGAACTCGCCATCCGAGCTGTAGGGGTCGGGCGTGTAGTTGCGGGCGAACGCCGCGAAGTCGCAGCTCGTGTCGCCCGTGGTGTTCGGACAGCCGCTGGCTGCAGTGTCCGCGTATACCAGAAGCGCTCCGGTCCAGCCGCGCGCGTTGAATCCGTTCGGGCCGAGAATGTCCCAGAGGTTGAGTGTCTGCCATGGCTCGAGAGCGATCAGGGGCAGCTCGGGAGCTCCCGCGCTGTTGTCCTGGCCGGAGGGAAGGAAGAAAACGTCGATGTAGAGCAGCTTGCTCTGGGGGTTGTAAAGGGTGAGATCGGTGTGCCAGTCCGTTCCCGCAAGCCCCGCCTTGTTGGCGACCGCCGTGATGACGTAGGCGCTCGTCAACTCCCTTGCAAAGGCCGGGGCAACCACCGCGAGGGTCGCGACTACCACCATGAGTTTCCGGACCATGCGCCACCTCCGCCCCGGGTCTTTGCAGAGGCCGTGCCAAACTCCAGCCCATCCTCAGAACCGCGCGCTCGCGGAGTGTCACCGCTGACGGTCACCGCCACGGTCGGGTGTATTGTTTGGGTAACGGGAGGATCAAGTGCGATCGATCTTCGCTCTCGCCGGCTTGCTCATCGTGATGGTCGTGGTTCTTATCCTAGCCACACGCCAGACCCGTCAGGACCTCGACGCGGTCAAGAGCGTGACGTTCGCCACCCAGGCCGAAACAAAAGCACGCACCTTTGACGACGCCGCAGCGGCGCGGCTCGCAGAGCGACTTCGGAACCTCAGCCAGCAGTTCCAGCTCCCCGCTGAGGAACTGCGGGATGCGGCCCAAATGGCCGCCGCCTGGGCTGCCGGTCTCGCGCCGGGGACCGCCGAGTACCACTTGGCCGTCAATCTCCGCGGTGCGGCAATCGAGTTGATGGCGGCCTCCGATTCCCTGTCCGACCCGCACCGAGCCACTGCCCGCCGCCTCCTGGAACAGGCCCAGGGGGGAACGGGAAATCCTCCCGGCGCTCCGCCCGGGCCGATCGGCGGGATCCGCGACAGGCTTCAGGACCTCCAGCAGTCGCACCAGCAGCAACTGCAGGAAACGGAGAAGGACCAGCACTGACTGCAAGTTCGGAGTCTTCGAGGTTTGGGGAAGAAAGTTAAGAGTTGAGAGTGAAGAGTTAAGAGTTAAGAGTTAACCACAGGAACGCCCGTTCTTGGACCTTCGTCAAGGCAAGTCTAGGCCGGCCCGCAGCCTTTCAACTCTTCACTCTTAACTCTTCACTCTTAACTTCTCCGCCTGAATTCCGGCGCGGGCGAACCTTCGAACCTGGCAGAAGCCGCGGTCAGAGGAGGTGGGCGATGTTGGTCGTGGCGACCTCGCCTGCGCCGAATGCCGGAAGCTCTTGCGCAACCTGGGCCAGGAGTCGCTTCACCCCTTCGGTGCGCTCCACGGGCACCACGGGCCAGAGGTGCACCGAGGTGATGTCAGCACCGCGCGTGACGAGCAGAACTGGATGGAGTGGGCGCCCGTATTCGACCACCACGCCCGCCACGAGGAGGGCCGCGGCGTCGAGCCCGAGGTAGCACCCCTCCACCCGCGCCACCGTGGTTCCCCAGCGCCACGGGCCGCGGGGGAGCTCCCGCCACGCCGCGGTCAGATCCGCGAGCCCCGACCGGATAACGTGAGGCATGTGCTACCAGCCGAATGCGAGACCCACGTTGGCGGTGAAGATCATGGGTTTTTCGTCGTGTTCCGTCCGGTTCATCGCGATCTCGGCCGTCACCCGGCTCCGACGGGTCAGAGTGAACCACTCGCCGACGCCGACGTACCATCCGAACTTGCTATCGTTGGATCCTGCGGGAGGGTTCTTGGCCTTGAGGTCGAATCTGTACGACCCGAGGCCCGCCGACACGACGGCCTGGCCGAACGTCCCGTTCATCAGGTAGTCGATCCCGCCCGTGTACGCGCGGTACCGGCCCGGCCATCCCACCCCGTCGATGACCTTGATGTGGGGTAGGTCGGCAGCCTTCAGCCGGAATAGAGTGTCATCGTTGAGCGGCAGGGCGATGAAGGCGGACGGTGCCCCGTCCGGGCTGTGGAGGAAGTTCGTGCCTGGCGCCGAACTGGCCTGCCACTCCCAGCTCGCGCCCCACGAGGCGCCGAACCAGGCCACCTGACCGCTCGCCGCGCTCGCAACGCCCAACGCTAGAAGGACCGCAAACGTCCACCGCATGGTTGCCTCCCACCGCGAGTATACGAGGGTCGCCGACTGGGCGTTGTTGCACGATGGTCGGCCAGCGAGAATTCCTCGTGCAAAGCTGGTACCATTCTGGCGCCATGGCGTCCTCCGCCGAGGCCCTCGCCTTGACCTTCCTCCCCTCCACCTGCGCGACGTGCCGCGCCGCGCTGCCGTGGACCGGGAGCCGCGCCGGGATCTGCGCCGGCTGCTGGGAGCGCCTGCCGCTCCACCGCGGTCCCTTGTGCCCGGTCTGTGGGAGCCCCGAGGTGTCCACCGGGGAGGAGTGCCTCGCGTGCCGCACCGAACCGCCTCCGTGGCGCGCCGCTGCGAGCCTCGGACCGTACGAAGGCACGCTGCGGGACCTCGTGCTGCTTTTCAAGAACCGGGGCCGGGACGAACTGGCCAAGCCTCTCGCGAAGTTCCTGGCCGGGAACCTGGAAAGCCGGGGCTGGAAGCGGCCCGATGCCGTCGTGTCGGTACCGATGACGTGGGTGCGTCGCCTTCGGCGCGGCTACGACCAGGCCGGGCTTCTGGGTCGAGCGGTAGCGCGAGAGCTCGGGACTGTGTACGTCCGGGCGCTGCGGCGCCACGGTCGCGGAGCCCAGGTCGGCCGCAGCCGGAGCGAGCGTCTCCGGCTCGCCGCTGACGCGTTCGGTGTGCGGCGGCGGGTCGCGGGGCGGGTTCTGCTCGTGGACGACGTCATCACCACGGGTGCGACGGTCGCGTGTTGTGCCCGCGCCCTCACCCGCGCAGGCGCCGATGAAATCTACGTCCTGGCGATCGCCAGGACTCCGCAACCCGGGAGGATTCCATGAGCTTTTTCGACTCGATCGTGCGAACCACGTTGCCAATCACGCCCAAACCGATGGTCCACTTCTTCGCCCGCAGGTACGTTGCCGGAGCAAAGCTCACGGACGCCATTGCCACGGTGCGGAGGCTTTCGAAGGAAGGGTGCTGCGCCACTCTCGACGTTCTCGGAGAGAGCGTGAGCGAGCGCCAGCACGCCGCGACTGCTGTCGCTGCCTACCATGAGGTCATCGAGGCCATCGCCGCCGAGGCGCTCCCGGCCAACATCTCGCTCAAGCCCACGCAGATGGGGCTCAACATCGACTACTCCTTCTGCCGGGACAACGTAGCGGCCGTGCTCGAGCGGGCCTCTGCAAAGGGGATCTTCGTGCGCATCGACATGGAGGACTCGCCGACAATCGATGCGACGCTCCGTCTGTACCACGAGCTCATCGCCCGCTTCCCGAAGGGCACCGGCGTGGTCATGCAAACTCGGATGCGGCGCACGCTTTCGGACTGTGCCGCCCTCGCGGCCGAGGGCGCCAGCGTCCGGTTGTGCAAGGGCATTTACCGTGAACCCCGCCCCGTCGCGTACGAGGAGCGCGAGATCATCCGCCGAGCGTACGTGCACGCGCTTCGGATCCTCCTCGTCGGCGGAGCGTACGTCGGCATCGCCACCCACGACGAGATGCTCGTGTGCGAGGCACTGGCCATGATCCAGGAATTCGGCATGCGGGCGGATGGCTACGAGTTCCAGATGTTGCTCGGCGTGGACCCGGAGCTCCGGCGCATCATCACCGACGCCGGCCACAAACTGCGCGTCTACGTCCCGTTCGGCTCGCATTGGTATCCGTACTCCGTTCGGCGCTGCCGTGAGAACCCGAGCATCGCAAGAGCCGGGATCGAGGCTTTCCTCAAGGGCCGGATGGAGTCGTAGAGGCGGGGTTGGGGGTTTCGAGTCCGGCAACCAAGGTGAGACGGTAGAAGGCAGAGGGCAGACGGAAGACAAGGCTCAGGCTCTGCTCTGCGTCTTCCCTTTGACTCGTTGATTCTCGGTGCCCTGTCGTTACCGGCGGACCAGGAACTTGACCTCGTCGTTGCCACGCGGGTGCTGGACTGCTACCACTAGGAGCCCCTGGCCCTTCTCCAGCTTCGGGATCGTGCCCGTCAGCTTCACGCTACCAGTCTTGTCGCTCTTCCCCTCGGCGAGCTTTGTGGGTTTCATCGCGGTGGAGAGGAACCGGGCGCTTGCATTGGCTCCCACGACTGGCGCGTCCCCGGGCGTGATCTGGATGATGACCTCGAGAGCGAAATCGCTTCCGTAGGTGAGATCATCGCCGCCGAGCACGCGCAGGCGAACACGCTCCTCGTGCTGCTGCTCGGCGAGCCAGTCAGCGATAACCTCGTCGAGCGTCTTCTGAGAGAGCTTGGCCGCGTCGATGGGCCCGCCTGGCATTCCGGCGAACGGCGACCGCCGACTCACTGTCGTGTCGGCGGCGTTGCCGACTGGTGGCTCGGTCAACAGGTCGATGCGGCCTGTCCGAACGGCATCCACGATGGTCCTGTGCTGCCGCTCCATCAGAATCTGGATCGCCGGAGGTTTGGCGCCAGCTTGAAGAAGATCGCCGTACTCGGTCCTGCGCGTGGCAAGGATCTCCCCCTTGACGTAGACGAGCGACTCGATGAGCGGGTTGGCGACACCACGATCCTCCGTCTGGACGTGGTACGTCACGCCGTCGAAGTCGATGTCGGTGTTGTACCCGGTCAGCACCTGTTGCCCGCACTTCCCACGGTTACCGATGCTACGGGAACCGTCCTCACACTGTCAATTTCGCCGCGAACGGAGCTTGGAGATTCGACCGCGAGTTAAGAGTTGAGAGTGAAGAGTTAAGAGTTCAGTAACACGACCTGAGCGAGCGGAGCCTCGGCCCCGCCGGGAGGCCCAGCGGGTGCCAGGCCATTCATTGTCGTTCAACTCTTCACTCTCAACTCTTCACTCTCCACTCACCCGCTCGAGCCATGAACCTGTGAGCCTTGGATTGCTCCTCTGCTGCTCCTCTCCTCTGCCCCTCACCCAGGTCGTGCAGGGTGGTAGACTTCGCCGGGCGGAACACGTGCGCCGGCTCATTCTCTTCGACGTCGACGGAACATTGCTCTCCACCAACGGCCAGGCAGGCCGTGCGATCGGTATGGCCATTCGGGAGACATTCGGCACGGCCGGCCCGATCGAGGGCTACGCGTTCGCCGGGAAGACCGATCCACAGATCGTCTTCGAGCTCACCGCCCTCGCGGGGTTGAAGCGCTCCGAAGTCGAGCCGCGCCTGGCCGAGGTCTTCGACCGGTATTGCTCCCGCCTCTCGTCGATGCTGACACCGGTCAACACGCGCGCCCTGCCCGGCGTGCGGGAGATCCTGGCGGAGCTGGGGCGCCACGCGGACGTCGCGGTCGGTCTGCTCACGGGCAACATACGCCCCGGTGCCGAGATCAAACTGCGCGCGGCCGGGCTTGGAGGCCGCTTCGCGTTCGGCGCCTTCGGCTCCGACCACGAGGACCGCAACCGCCTCGTCCCGGTCGCGAGGGCGCGCGCCCAGGATCTCTGGGGCGCCGATTTCGCCGGTCCCAGCACAGTCGTCATCGGGGACGCCGAGGCCGACATCCGCTGCGCGCGCGCCGGGGGGGCACGCTCGGTGGCCGTGGCGAGCAGCAAGACATCCAGGGAGCAGCTCGCTGCACTGGCGCCAGACGTGCTGCTCGACTCGCTGGATTCGCCGGCGGCGCTCGAGGCCCTGCTCGGGACGGGTTGACGACCCCGAGGGCGCACGGAAGATTGGTCGTTGCCCGCACCGGAACCACATCTTGGCCACGGGAGGATGCATGCAGGAGTTCTTGAAGTTCCTCACAGGAGAAATCGAGAAGCTGCACGAGGCGCGCACGTTCAAGGTCGAGGTCGCTCTCGAGGGTCCGCAGGATCATCGCGTGAGGGTCAACGGCCGGGACGTTGTGATGCTCACTTCGAATAACTACCTCGGGCTCGCGAATGAGCCTCGTGTCCGCCAGGCAGCGACCCGTGCAATCGAGGAGTGGGGCGTCGGGATGGGATCGGTCCGCTTCATCTGCGGCACCCAGGTGCTGCACAAGCAACTCGAGAACACCATCTCAGGCTTTTACGATGCCGACGACACAATCCTGTACAGCTCCTGCTGGAGCGCCAACGAGGCGTGCCTCACGACGCTGACCGGGTCCGAGGACGCCATCGTCTCCGACGAACTGAACCACGCTTCGATCATCGATGGCGTCAGGCTCGCCAAGGCCAAGCGCTACGTCTACAAGCACAACGACCTATCGGACCTCGAAGCCAAGCTCAAGCAGGCCCGGACCGAGGGAGCCCGCTTCATCCTGACCGTCACGGACGGCGTCTTCTCGATGGAAGGCGAGCTCGCGCCACTGCCCGAGATCATCGCTGCGTGCGAGCGGCACTACGCCGTGCTCGTCGTCGACGACTCCCACGCCACCGGACTGCTCGGCGCGAGAGGCCGCGGCACCGCCGAGGAGCTCGGCGTCTGGGGAAGGGTCCCGATCCACACCGGGACGCTCGGCAAGGCGATGGGCTCGGCGATGGGAGGCTACGTCACCGGCCCCAAGGCGGTGATCGAAACGCTGCGGCAGCGCTCGCGGCCCTACCTGTTCTCGAACTCCCTCGCCCCGGCGGTCGCCGGTGCCGCGATGGAAGCATTCCGGATCGTGATGGAAGACCCCTCGCGAACGATGACGGTGCAAGCCAACGCGCGCTACTTCCGCGACCGCATGGGCGCGGCCGGGTTCCGCATCCCCCGCGGCATGCACCCGATCGTTCCCGTCATCGTGGGCGACACCGCCCTCGCCATGGCGATGGGCAAGGACCTCCTCGAGCGCGGCGTCTACGTCTCGGGCTTCGGCTTCCCGGTGGTGCCGCAGGGGCATGCCCGCTTGCGGGCCCAGATCTCGGCCGCTCACACGCAGGAGGACCTCGACCTTGCCGTGTCTGCGTTCTTGGAGGTCGCGAAGCAGCATGGCGTTCTACAGCAGTGAAGTTCGAAGGTTCGCACATTCGAAAGTTCGGTTCATCCGGGAAATGAGAGGGTGAGGTAGCGTCGTCGCCAAAGCGGTCGTACTTTCGGACTTGACGAGAGAACGAAAGGAGGCTGCGATGGCGACGACGAGCTTTTTGTA
>Ga0182027_10005650_pt1 | contig 18941 bp, 13 predicted proteins | sample 712E1DmetaG_FD_121300 | JGI IMG/M metagenome (GOLD analysis project Ga0182027, IMG submission 121300) | Permafrost microbial communities from Stordalen Mire, Sweden - 712E1D metaG (Illumina Assembly) | ecosystem: Environmental > Terrestrial > Soil > Wetlands > Permafrost | place: Sweden...
AGATACTAAAAAGGTGATACGATAACCTGCCCAATTATCGTATCACCGTTCTAGGCTCCAAATATTGATATAAAAATATCAATCCGTATCAAGTAAATCGATTAGTTTTAGCTTCCTCAATTTTCCTTGACAACTAATTATTTATTTGCTATTAACAACAGATAGGTAATTAGTATTTCCCTGCCTAAAGGACTAATTACCCTTTTTCCAAGAGCATTGCTTATCGTACAAAAGAGCTTATTATCCGAGTAACGAAAGCGATGCTCTTTTTTATTGCAAGGTAATTATCCTACCTTACAATAAAACCACAGGTACATTAATCCCTTTTTCCAACAGCTTTTTAAACTGTTCTCTTCCAGCTTTTACAAGAATTTCCTGTTTGTAATCTGTAAATGTCTTCACTGTTTTTTTCTCTCTGAGTCCGAAAAAGTTAAATTTCATATCTAGGGGAATTGTAGCACACGTTGTCAATACTGTCAAACCTATAGCACTAAAACAGGTAAAAATATACTAATCTCATAGTAAAATATAGGTAATTTAGATTGATTTGGCGGGCTTTTTAATTCAATATCAAAAAATGTGGATAACTCGGGGAAAGGTCTTGACAAGATTTGAAAATGTTGATTTTTCCAAAATTTGTTGATATACTCTAGGACAAAATGAGTACAGAAACAAGACGCGATAAGCAGAAGGTTGATCTCAGGGATTTAAGGGTACAAAGAATTTTGGACGGCGAAAATGAGGATGCGATTTTAATTCGAGAGCTTAAATCTCAACTGGCAGCGGCTAATAATGCTTTGGAAGCTAAAGATACAGCTTTAAAGTTAAAAGATCAAGAGATTGCTCGTTTAAAAGCAGATGCTAATATAAGAATGTCTTCGGAAATGCCAGGCGATCCAGATGGACACTATCGAGCTTTAGGATTGCATCCAACATTTGCTCAGGGTCTAACAGAAGAACAGGCTAGGGAAATAGTCCAACGTGCATGGAAATCATATTCACAGGTTTTTCATACTGATCGCGGAGGCAATCTTGAAAGAATAAAAAGGATAAATGCCGCGCGTGATGTGCTTGCTCCTAAGCCAAAACAAGGCAGTAGTTAATATTGCAGATGTATTTTAACAAATAAAGGATAGCTTAGCTGGAAAATGGGCTTTCTGTAACCGGACTACATGAAATGCCTGGTCCCAGATTGCATATATTTTTTAAATCCGCTGCTGATGGTGGCCTCAGAAATGTATATTGATAAACTTTTTTAAAAACCCAATTCTTTTTGTCATTGTAATGCGCTACATCATCTTGAACAAGTCGATCGACATCTCCCGTAATCCCGTTTTGAACCGTAACGCCACCCTTAACGGCAAAACTATTATAATCCAAGATTATTAACGCATATCCAGAATCAACATTTATCTGCTGTGGAAAATCTGAATTTGAATAAACATCTTTATAATCGGCATCTAGAATAATGCTCTGGTCGTGAATGATTATAATTCCATTGCTACCATAAGTTATATCACTCGCTTCCATGTAGCCATCGCTGTATTTATAAGGTGGCTGTAAAGCATTGACTGTCCAACCAGCCGCTGCTGAACATAACGCGAGAGCTCCTAGAATTGTTAATTTTCTCGGAATATGTCTAGATTTTTTTTCTTTCGCGAGAGTTATTGCCACAGGGGGAGTCTCTTCTACAAAAGTAGTTCCCACAGGATACCAATTATTGCTTAGCTCAAATGAATCACCACTATTTTCCCATTCGGCCCATTTCCCTTCGTGAATTTTTTCCCACTCTCTTGAGTGTAAATAAAGTTGGATTTTAGTTACTTTTAAACCTGAATTAAGACTTGCGCCTACTCCTCCCATTGCTGTAAAAACTTTTTGTTCGCCGGAGTCTTCGATATAGATATCAACAAGAGATTCTGGTGGAAATTTGAAATTATGACCTTTTAATTTTCCGTTTTGATCAGGTTCATTAATAAATTCCCATGCTCCTTTGATAGGTGCTCCAGCTGCGGTTATTCTTTGCCAAGAGTCTTTTGGTCCACCGATTACTTCTCCTCCGATGGAAAATTCTTCTTGTCCATGGTTATTTCCGGCTTCAGCATTGCTCATAGTAGAGCATAGTATATAAAATATTATAGGATAAGTCAAACTAGAGTGATTAGAATTCGATAATCGGGGAGAAGAAGGAACGGATCGGGGGTGTGTAGTCGTACAAAGCCTTAGACTTAATCCAAAGCTTAGCAAGTGAAATAATATTGCGCTTAATATCGGAAAGGTAAATTTTGGGGTCGTTGCGGTGGAAGTGGAGGAAATCTTCGAGGTTGGCAAATTTGCCATAAGGCATAAGCTTCATAAACATGTCGCTATAAATAAACGGATTTGAACCTGTATGGAAGCGCAAAACGTCTTTTGGAAGCATAGTTTTACTAATTAAAACAGTTTCAAATTGCATAGATATTCCGTGTAGTGGATTTTCGGAAATAAGCGTGTTTTCGGTTGGGAAGTCGCTTCGGCCAATTTTTTTGTTTTTTTCATCAATAAAAGTACACTGTGATCCTACAGCCACAACGCTTGGATTATTTAAAAGAAATTTAAGCTGTTTTTTGAGCCTATTTGGGCTGGAAAAATCATCGGTGTCCATAAAAGCGATAAATGTGCCTTTAGCCTTTTTAACAAGCCTATTGAGGGTCACTGCAAGGCCGTAGCGCTTCACATTTTTATAAACGCGGAGTCTCTTATCATTCTTTCTTAAAGCGTTCAAAATAGAGGAGGATTTGTCGGATGATTTATCGTCAATGGCGATAATTTCGATATTTTTGTAGGTTTGGTTTAAAAGACTTAAAACACACTCTTTCAGCGTTTCTGTTGAGTTATGAACAGGCAACAATATTGATATTAATGGTTTCTGATTATTCATAAAGATTAATCTAGGGGTAGTTAAAAATAGCTTAGTGTAGGGCAGTAATCATTTTTAGATTGTTAAAGTCTACCATAAAAGAGGCTGAAAGTCAATTCAAGACTCCTTTTCGCAGTACAAATTGCAATAGGTTGTGTGCTTTAGGATTTGTTCTAAATTCTCTTTGGAATAGGGTAAAACAAGGCTGCGGGACTCGTCAATTATTTGTTCTATTTTTAAATTAAGATCCAAAAGAGTTGTGATCAAAAGATCAGGATTGTTGCCAAAGCCTTTTAGGCTTGATGGATTAAATTCGATAAAGAGTTTTAGATTTTTGTACGAATTAAAAAAGTTCTTACCGCCTTTTAGAGCTAATATTTCCGCACCTTCAATGTCCATTTTGATAACAGCGGGTAATAGGTGATTTTGAGAGAAAAATAAGTCAAGAGTTGTGCTTGTGATTTCGGTTTTGCCGTTTTTGGAGATTGCGGATTCTCCCTTGTTGTTTTTCTCCGTATTAAAGAGAATGGGACCGTCAATATCCGAGACTGCTTTATCTATTGCTTCAACATTTTGACAATTATTTAGCTTAAGATTCCCCTCAAGCATTGAAAAGTTTTCTTTATCCGGTTCGAAAGCAACAACTTTGCCTGTTTTACCGACTGTTTTTGAAGCTAAAAGAGTGTAGTAACCGACATTTGCACCAATATCAAAAAATATGTCTCCTGTCTTTAAGCTTTGCATAAAAAGCTCTGTTTGTTTGGGTTCATATTGCCCTTTTAAAATCAGCGGTAATCCAACTCCGACATCTTTGGTAAAGACTTTTAGCTTCAAATCAAGAGGAATAGAAACCGTTTTAGTCAATTCTTTTTGCAAGGAAGCGTAGAGCTTTTGAAATAATGGAATTAGAAAGGGAAAAAATTTATCAATAAAACCTTTTCCCAGAAACAGTTTTGATAATTGTTGTAATAATTTAGTCAGGATTCTTCTTAACATATTTTATCGACCCAACAATGATTATAGCTATTAATAGAATAAATAATATTTCTCCTAAACACTGAAGGGATTGGGGAAGATAAATAAGCATAATTGTAGAATTTTCGTCTGTTTTTTCAATTTCCCAGCCATTTTCCCAATTATTCACTAGAATATGTTGTTTAATTTCTTTGCCGAATACGAACGGGAAAGTTTTATTTAATAAGTTTATCTTGTTTGCTTCATAGGCTTTCCAGCCGGAATCAAAAGATTGAGAAAGAACAATGGTTGAATTTTTTGTTACACCGGGTTTTATTAGGTATAAGCTCTCGTTTGGATGTGCAGTTTCAACGGTGGTTGTTGCCTTCGGATCGGACATCTTAAGATTTGTATTTTGCGATAAAGCTAAAGAGGAAATAAAGTTATAAGGAATAGGATAAAAAGAAATATTGCCCAAAGCGTTTGCCGTTTTATCATTTCCAATTGAAATATTATCAAAATGCAAAGAGTAAGTTCTGCCATAATTTTCCTGAGGAGGAATAACAAAAGTTGATGCCTGCAAGACACTTCCTGTTTTAAGATAGGTATTAATTAAAGAATATCCTTCGTCTTCGTTTAATAGCCAAAAGTTTAATGGTAAGCCCTGTAGATTTTTACTATTAACTAAAATTGCATAGCTTAGGCTGTGAATGGGTGTTGGCAAAAGTATTGAGGTGCAGGCGGATGCATTTTGCGAAGAAAGCATTAATAATCCATTATTTACGCTCGAAGAGTAATGTCCGTGGTTAAAGCTATCGCAATTTTGCACTTTTTCCATCCGGCTATCCGGCTGAGTTATCTGGAAACCTTGATCAGCGGATATTTTAGGAATTTTTACCATAATTTGCGAATCTTTCTTTATTTGCCCAAGATTGACTGTTACTTCTCGATCAAAAAGGGAAGTTAAGTCTTTGCTCGCAATAGTTTTCTCTATTGTTTGATTTTTAGATTTTAGGAAAATCAAATTATCCTGCTTTAAGGATAGATAGGTTGTTTTTTGCTCTATCTCCTTGCCGGATAAATTGCTAATGCCGTTTACGTCCAACGTGGCGTTTTCGATAGAAAAATCAGCTGGCAGATTAAAAAGCGGAAGTGCTATTCTATTTGAGAAAACCTCGGTATCACTTGACGTACTTAGAATATGGATTTCAAGCGGGTTTATTAAAAGTGAAATAGTACGACTCTTATCGGAATTTGTGCTCAGCATAAAAGAAACAGGGATAATTTCTTCATTATTAGAATAGGATGGAATAATTAGATTCGTATTGTTGCTCTTGGGAATTGGATTTGAAATATCAATAAAATTGGCTTCCTGCGTCATTTTGTATTCCAAGTTCTCTTGATTTTTGTTAGATAAAAGCGATCGGAAGGGGAAATAATAGTCGTAATTGGAGGTTTTATCGGTCGCATAATTTAAAATGCTTGAATAAGCCGTGTCTAAATTGCTCCATATGGAAGAATTGATTTTTGGAAGTGCTTGCGTTAGAAAAACAAATTTATCCGGCTTTGTTTTTAGGCTAACTTTATAAATATCAATACCGCCAAAGGATGCAGCTTTCGTAATTGCGCTATCTTGACTTATCATGCTCTCAATTTCTGGTGTAAAAACAGCCTTGGTTGAAGACACTTCGACCACATTTTTGTCTACCAAAAGCCAGGTAACTTGATATTTATTTAAGACTTGCTCAAAAAGATTAGGGTTTTTGGAATAAATAGCCTGCGCCATTTCCCAATAGTAGTTTTCATCATTTTTTGACCAAACGTCAAAAGCGGTATCAAGAATTGGCTGCTGTATGCCATGCCACAAAAATCCTGATCCTCCATAACCCCAGTTATAATAAGTCCAACCCCAGAAATTGCTTAAGGGAAGATCGGCGATTCTCGTATTTGGATCTTGGTTTTTGAAAAAATCAAAGGTCTGGAAATACTCTTTTGGTACGGAAAGTCTTTCTTTGGAGTAAAACAAATGACCGCTAAATAACGGAAGAGAGAAGACAAAAAGCAGTAATATCATAAGTGCTGTAAATAAATATCCTAACTTGTTCTTAAATTTGCCAATATAAGAAGAAATTTTATTTACACCCAGGGCGAAGAATATGGCATAGGTTAGAGAAGTTAAAATAGAGAATTTAGTAAATGGGAATCTAAAAACTTCGTTAAAAAGGGGAATTTTCCGAAAAAGGATATCGAGCCAGGAGAAAGGCGGAGTGTCGGTTGCAAGCATTGTAAACGAAAAAATAAAAAGAATTGCAAAGGCGATTTGAATAGGTTTTTTAGCTTTAAAAGCATGTATTAATCCGATAATTATTATTAAGAAAAACATTAATCCTAGGGCTACAATAAGGGGATTTGCCAGATAATCTCTCCAGCCAGAGAGCATATAGGTAAAGCTGCCGTGCAAATCCGGATTTACATTATTAAACCAAAACCCTTTTAAAAGCATGACGTCAAAAACATTGCCAAACACCTTGTTTTGCAAGAAAATGGTAGCCGTAGCCAATTGATTTATCTTGGCATTGAGTGCCACCTGCGAGCTGGTAAGGGTAAAATAAAGAAAAGGCAAAAGCCAGAAGGCATTTGCGCTAATAATAATCAAAAACATCTTGGTAAAAGACTTTAAGCTAAAAGCATCCCGCTTTAAAAAGCTTAGCGAGGTAATAAGAATTAAAAGACCAATAATATAAACCAAGAATAGAGTTGGAAGATAGGCTTGGGGCGCAGCTAAAAAGAGAATAATTGTTAAAATTAAGCCATGCTTAAAGGTTGGTTTTAGAAAGAATATTATAGAGGAGAGTAATAGCCACGGTAGGGCAGCAAAATGAGTGATAAATGCTTCGTAAGGAGCAGAAAAAGTTTGCATGGTTGATAGATTTAGTAAGTAAAAAAGACCGGCAAGTAGCGAAATCAACTGTAGCTTAATCTCGGATAGCTCGCAATCTTTTAGAATCAGCTTTTTAAGTAGAAAATATGCACCCGTACTGCCTGTAAAAAGCATTAAGAATGTCCAGGCGTATCTTAAAAGTTCCATTGGCATCACGAAAGATAAAATTAATAGGCCAATCTGATGGATAAACTCCGAAGCATGTCCCATTCCGCCCAAAAGTCCTAAACCTTGATATTCTTGCCAAACAGCTACAAAAGACCTTTGGATGTTCAATGGAAGATTGAATTCAGGCATCAAATTATCCCAGCCGATTAGAAAAGTATGCGGCAGATAATTTTGTCTGAAAACAATAAGTACTGTTCCCAATAGAAAAAGAATCGGCCAGTTTTTTATCAGTAAGTTTTTAATTTTATTTTTCATTTCAATTGATAAACTATAGCAGCGTTGTCTTCAAAAATTTTCCGGAATGTTTGCGGGTAGGCGATTTTAGGAGAATTATTATCGGCAACATATCTATACCATAGCGAAAAGTAGGTATTACTAGCCTGAACTTGAGAGCTAAAAGTAATTTTCGATCCAGCCTTAACTTTTACGGCAATTGAGTATTTGGGTGAAAGCTCCAGAGAATGGTCATAATTTGCAGACCATGAGTAACCACTTAAAGGTTTTCCGTCAACTAAAATATCAAGCTTTTCAGTATTTATCGATGCGGTATAAATTCCGTCTAGATAAACTTTTCCATCATAAGGAACGTAAAAGTTAAAACTTGGTTGCCCATCCCAATATAAGCTATTTAATTGCTTTTCAACTGTTGGAGAGGTGGTTTCAAGAGGAATAAAATCTAAGGAAATAAGCCTATTTAATCTCTCCCGCACATTTTTACATTCCGGATACCAAAACTTATCATCTTTATGGATAACAAGCGTCTGAATACCATTTGCTTTTAGAAGTGAAATCATTTGCGAGTCCAAAGAGGCTTCATAAGCATAATCCATTGGTTTTGTTTGCAAATAATCCATTCCCGAACATGTATATCTGGTGAAAACTCCACTTTTGTTTAAAATAAAGCTTTTTTCTCTGGGTCCATCGGAAGCCCAATGAAAGTAGCCATTTACAACCGCCTTCTTATAATAGAAGGATAGGAGATCATAATTGGCATAAAAAATATTGACCGGCAAATCCAACACGGCAATGCCCGGTTGTTCTCGCACTATTTTGGTATAGTTTCCGTATAGTGTTGGGACAGTCATTATTTTCAAAGGAACTCTTTCCAAGAGAATAAGTAAAGTAATTAAAACAAAGACAACAGTAAAAATTCGCTTATTTGCCTTAAGGTAATTAAGCATAATTACTACGGCAGCGGACATAATTAAATAGAAAACTATAAAATATCTGTCTGTCTCGGCGAATACTTTAAAAAGCAAAATATTCTTTAAGAAATGATAGGGAAGAAGAGGGAATAAATCCTGTTTCCCGTAGCCAAGCGCAAGCGTAAAAGGAATTAAAAAGGAGGTCAGGATAAATAGCTTAAATCTTGTTTTTATCTTTCTATTTAAAAAGAATAACACGAATATTAAAAGCTCAACCCAGCCGACAAAAACAAGACTTTCAATTGAGATTCTGGAATCGCTTTTGAAAACACTTGATAACAGATTAAGGTATCTATTTGGAATTATGAAGTCAACGATTGCCGGAGTAGTAACAAACAATGTATCTTCTCTTCCTGTCAGATAGAATTGGCCATGAATTATGGCGTTAATGTAAGGCAAGAAAACTGCGACTAAAGATGCAGTAAATACAATAATTGAGCCTAAAACCAATTTATATGATGTTCTAAGCTTGCTAAGAATTAATAATGCGGTATTTTTATAAAAAATTATCGTTATCGCAAAATAAATAATCAAAAAAACTATTGCCAGGAGAAAATATTCTTTGGAGCCCAGGGCGATCAGCAGTAAAGAAAAGAAAAACAAAAATAATTTTATTAAGTTAATTTTTGGTTCTTTTACGATTCGTAAAACAGCATATCCCAAAAGCGGAAAACCGCCTACAAATAAAAGATTAAGATGCGATTCGGCTTTGGCTAGGGTGTAAAAAGAGAAGCCATACATAAGCATGCCCAAAAATCCCAGGGATTTAGATCCTGTTAAGTATCTGAAAAAAGCAAAGCTAAATAATCCATTTAGCGCCATTAGGATTATTACCGTTATATTGTAGTAAAGTGGAGACGAGACGAAAAAGCTTAAGGCGCCACCTAAGGTCACCGCAATGTGGGAGTCAAATGATCTTGCAAAGTCAAACCCGACCGGATACCTCCAGTAATTTGTAAATCCAAAAGGAAAATTGCCATCCGTGATATTTTTCTTAAAAAGCATCATGTAAGATGCGAATTCATAGTTGTCTCCTCCGTCACCAATAAAAGATGAATTGAGTTTAGGCAAGGCTGGGTAGAGTAGTGCCACAGAAATTATAACGGCGAAAAGCGTAGCTAAAATATAGACTTTAAAGTTATTTAAGAAATATTTCATGATAATATTGTTTCCCAATTTCCTCCCAGCTTCTCTTATTAGCTAATATTTTAGATAGCTCTTCAAGCTTATCTCTAAATTGCCCATCTTCTTTTACTTTCATTATTTTGCTTTGAATGTCGCTTTCTTCAAAAATTAAGTCGTTTTTGTCAATCCCTAGATCATTTAAGGTGTTTTTAATGTCTTCGGTTTCAAACATATCCGCAAGCGCTTTGGACACGAGAAACGGTTTATTAAAAGATAAAGCAATCGATAGTGGTCCTGAAGCTGACATTAAGGTTCTATAAGGTAAAATTACAATATCTGAGGCTATAAAATATAAAGGAATATCTTTTTCTTTAACAAAGCCGGTCAAAAGAATATTTTTCTTGCGGCATTCATTTTCTATTTTTTGAACGTAATATTGATAGAAAGCTTTGCCTATGTGATTAGGATTTGGGCCGCCAGCTAGAATTAGCTTAATTTGGGAATTATCGAATTTTCTATATGCTTCAACTAGTAAGTCGGCACCTTTATACCAGGCAAGATAGCCAAAATATAAAAGAGTAAAGTCATTTTGGGCCAACTTAAGCTTCTTTTTAGCCTCTTTTTTATCAATATTAGTTTGAAATATTTCAACTCCATGAGGAATGATCTTTATCTTATTTGCATCTGCGAAGTTGGATAATTTATCTTTTAAAATTTTATCGAAAACAATAATACGGCTGGAAAGTAAAGATAATACTCTATAAAAAGTATGAATACATAAATTAAGTAAATAAGTTTTTAATTTACTGTTTAAATTTAAATGTCCGCTTAAATCGGCAATATTTGGAATTACCTGATGGGAAACAATAGTTATTTTTTTGCCCATTATTTTTAGAAATAACAAAAAAAGCGGGAAGGGAAGAAGATAGGCAAAATTTCCAAACATGGCAACTTCAAACTCAATTAGAATATTCTTAGTATCTTTTATACTCAAAATTTCTCGCAAGAGATGAGGGAATAGTAAAAAAGATCCTCTTTTCCAAGTTCTTTTTACCGAAATCCCTTCGTCTTCATAAGCTTCCTTTCGGCTTAGTATTTCGGCCAAAACAGTTATCTCAAGCCCTTTTTGAGCGCTTTTTAAGGCTAGAAGTGTATTTTTAGCGTATGAAGCGATTCCAACAACAGCTTCATCATGAATAATACCTTTTGTAGGGAAACTTGTTATGACGACCAGTTTTTCAGGAATCATTTTAAATAGATACTTTGTACCTATTTATTATATGGAGGTTTTTAGGGATAAACAACAGTACAGGCATAATTTCATGATACCAATAGATCAAAAACAACTCCATAAATGTTTGCGGAATGGCTTTATAGAGTTTAACCTTGGTTTCTTTGTCGTTTGACCAGGTCACAGCTTTTTCTTGAATAGCGAATTTGTACTTATTGGCCAAAAAGAGAATTTCCGCATCGTAACCCCAAGTATTGATTTTGCTTACTTTAAAGATTTTGTTTTTAGCTTCTTTTGAAAAAGCTTTAAAGCCGCAAGTAAAATCCGTAACGTTTAATCTAAGAGCAGTTTTGGTGATTAGAGTAAAACTTCGTCCCAAAAGTTCTCTTAATTTTGGTTGATGGACAATAACGGTTGATTTTCCGTTTTTTCTGGTGCCGATTATGACATTTGCCCCTTCTTTTATAAATGGTAAGAATTTGTTGATTTCGGAAAGGGAAGTAGACATGTCTGCGTCAAAAAAGAGCGTATAATCCGAATTTGAAACTAACATTCCTTGTTTGACCGCATATCCTTTGCCTTTATTTTGTGTGTAGGAAACTATTTTAACGGTTGCCTTTAGTTTTTGTTCAATCTTTGATTTTTCACTTTTGATAATAAACTCCGATTTATCAGTTGAGCCGTCGTTAACAAAAATTATTTCTTTAAGGCTTAACTCTTTTGGTGCGGAAAAATTCTTTAAAGCTAAAAAAGTTTTACTTAGTCTTTTTTCCTCGTTATAAATTGGGATTACGAAAGATAATGTTTTCATAAGCTTTTGGAGAAGAGCAGGGTAAAAGATGAGCTATTTTAGAAAATCCTTGCCTGAGATCTTCTCATGCCAATGCTAGTATTTCTGGCACTTGGGGCGAAGAAGACATCTGCTCTTTTGGCAAATGTGCCACGAGATGTGTTTCGGTCATAGCTAACCGGCGCTACGCTTGGTGATGCTGTTGGTGTTGGACCTACGCTTGGCTTTTTGACTATTTGTGATTCACAAGCTTGGGCTATATAAACTCTCGGTTGTCCACCATCTGTTGCTTTTTTGCCTTCCTGTACAGCGAGTTGTTCTTGAGCGATATTTACACGTTCAGGAGTAACCTCCACATAATCAAGGTCATTTACATCGTTGCCGCCCCAATAAAGCGTTATCTTTTGTGCGGCTATGAGAGTGTCTGGCCCTACGGTTAATCCAAACGACTGGAAATGAGTCGGTATGTTAATATGGGCAAAGGTTTGTGCAACCGAGTTTTTTGTATTCAAGAGCGTGTCTTGACCATTCTTTTTTGGTATAAGAGTTGCGCTTCGTCCGCCGTCTGTAATTTGCCAGCTACCTTCCAATTGTCCGTAGGGATCTTCCGGCACTCCAAATTCTGCTGCCGCTTGTTTTTTAGTTATCAAATGTGAGGTCCAATCGGGAACATCATTTGTTTCTGCTTGATATCCCTCAACTGCGTGAATTACTTTACAAATTTTTAGAACAAGAGTGCCATTTTGCTTTTTTAACTGATCTGGAGTTTGTTCAAAAGTCATTTCGCCATCAAAAGCTGTTTGTAACATTTTATCCATCGCTGCTTGGTCTTTTAATGTTGATTTATCTAATTCGTAAAAAGACGCTTGGCTAACGAGAACTTTTGTGTTTGGCCCAAACACAGCACCGATTGATTTAGAGGTCCAATCTACGGGTTGATCGTTAATAGATGCTTGAGCAACGAAAATTCTTCCAGATTTAGTATCGCCAGTTGAAACAAGTGTTAATTCATGGTTTGGATTTTTGGCTAGGATTACTCCAATAGGTTTTCCATCCGTATTTGATATTACCGTGTAGTTGGCTGCAGTTTGTGACCATTTGTCTTTTCCAATAACAGCGATAGCGTCTGCCTTAAACTGTTCAGCGGTTCGTGGTGCTTCGGTTGGCGCTGGCGTCGCTGTTGGCGCTTCAGTTATCTTCGCTGTTGGAGCATCGGTTTTTACGGGTTGCGTTGGAGCACCTGTTGGATTTTCAGGTGAGCTAGACGCTGATGCTACCGGTGCGCCCCCACCATTTGATAATAATATTGCTATTGCTACAGCTCCTAGTCCCGTAACTATAGAAGCTGGCAATAATATTCCATGTCCTCGATCATCGTTTTCTTTACTTTTTCGGGTATCGGCTCTTCTACGTCTATGTGCGGGAACATTTGCGCGATCAACATTACGGGTTACTGGTCTAGCTGCAGTTCTTGCCGGTCGTCTTGCAGGTGTTTGAGCAGCTACTGCATCTGGCGATGGAGGAGTTACGGGTGTAAATGCATTATCCACGGTTTGTGGAGCTGCAGGTGTTTGAGCAGCTGCGGTCGTATCCAGTGCTATTGGAGCCGGTGTTGCATCGAGTCCTATCACGGGTGCCGGTGTTGCATTTGGTTCAAGAGCGGTATTCACACGCGGTCTTCTTTGATATGTCGGAATATCAAGGGTTGAGCGAGTTCTTCGTCCAGTAACTCTATGCGCTTGGTTTACGGAATAATCTGATTCAGCCTGATCACCGGCATGCAATCTGTCTGCGATTGCGCCAGTAAGCCTACTAAATCCTCTTCTCTGTTCTGCTTCGCCTTTCATTATTTAATACCTCCTTCAACGATATCTTTTTTTGATTTCTTTCTTAAGAATAATCCGCCCAATGCGCCTGGGAAAAGTAAAGCTAATGGTAACATTTCAGGACCGGTAGCTGGAGTTGTTTTAACAGTTGCCGCAGGCAAAACCGCAGTTGAATTTTGAATACAAGCTTGTGAAGAATCCGATGCTGTATCTCCATGAGTGTCATCTCCGTTAGCTTGATTTACTACGCAGGTAACGCCAGATGGAACTGTTTTAGAATCAGCAGTTTTGGCCTGTAAATTGAATGTCTGGCTTTGTCCGGCTCCTAAATTGCTAACCGTAAAAGAAAGGGTATTGTTGTTTGAGTTGAAGCTTCCGGTTCCTGAAACAAAATTAATATATGAAGGAAAAGTATCTACTATATTAATTGTAGGAATAGTATTGCTGCCGGTATTATTGACAATAACTTGATAGTTAATTGTTTGAGAAGGGGAGTATCTTGGATCGTTAATTGATAAATTGTCAACAAAATTTCCTCCGCCTTTACCTGGGACTTGCACTAACTTATTAATAGTAAAAGTATAGGAAGTACAAGTTTGACCGCCGCCATAAATTGACTGGCAATCAGCGTTGGCCGTAGCTGCCGAGGCAGCGAACGTGCCTAAAAGTAATATTGAAAATAATAACTTCTTCATGTTATAGGACGCAGCATATCACACATTATAGGGTATGTCAAGCGATTGGCTTACACAAAACACCACTTGACAAAGATGCTATAGTATGGTGTAATGAGCTAGCTTTAAGAGTCTTCATCCCGTCAAGCGGGACAAAAAAGCAAATTCCCATTTAGTTAAACATTTATATAATATGCCAGTAAAGAAAAAGACACACGCAACTACCTCAGCTCATGTCGAAGCGCAAGCGGAGAAGCCAGTTGAAAAAACATCGATAGAGGATATTGTTGGAAAACCAACAGAAGTTGTTGTGGAAGAAAAAGCTCAAGAGAAAATAGAGGAAGCTCCAGTTATTGTTGAATCTGTTCAAGTCGAGGCGCCAGCAGAGCCTATTAAAGTGGAAGCTCCGGTAGTCGAAGTCGTTACTGCGCCAAAACCAGTTTTTCAGCCACGTGAATATGCTGATGTTCCAAGATATGAACAGCAAGTTGTTCCAACCCATGAAGTACACGGAATTTTAGATATTCAGCCGGAGGGACACGGATTTTTAAGGCCAAGATTTATTCCATCACAAAGAGACATTTATATTTCCCAGTCGCAAATTCGAAGATTCATGCTTCGCCCGGGTGATTTGGTGGCAGGAATGGGCCGTCCTCCAAAAGATACAGAAAGATATTTCGGTCTTTTAAAAGTGGAGACAGTTAACGGCATGCCGGCAGATGAGACATTAAACAGGCCTTATTTTGACGAATTAACCCCGATTTATCCTAAAAAACAGGTTACTCTTACAACCGGCAAGCACCCACTATCTACCAGAATTATTGATTTAATCGCACCGATCGGCTTTGGTCAAAGAGGCATGGTAGTTTCACCGCCAAAAGCAGGGAAGACTACTATATTAAAGGAATTGGCAGCCGGAATTTCGCAGAATTTTCCGCAAGTGCATTTGATGGCGGCTTTAATCGGAGAGCGACCGGAAGAAGTTACCGATATTGCATCATCTGTTAAAGGTGAGGTTGTTGCCTCGAACTTCGATGAGCCACCAGAGGATCAAACTAGAGTTGCAGAAATTACCTTGGATCGTGCCAAAAGGATGGTCGAAATGGGCAAAGACGTAGTTATTCTTTTGGATTCAATCACAAGACTAGCACGTGCTTACAACTTATCAGTTGCGCCATCGGGCAGAACGCTTTCAGGCGGATTTGATCCTGCAGCTTTGTGGCCGGCTAAGAAATTTTTCGGCGCAGCCAGAAATTGCCAAGAAGGCGGATCTTTAACCATTATCGGAACAGCTTTGGTTGATACCGGTTCTAGAATGGACGATCTAATTTACGAAGAATTTAAAGGAACAGGCAATATGGAGCTTCATTTAGACAGAAGATTAGCCGATAAAAGAATTTTCCCAAGCATTGACATTGAAGCATCAGGCACAAGACAAGAAGAATTAGTGCTTGATCCGGAGCTTCTCAAGAAATTAACGACCATGCGACGCATGCTTTACATGCTGGGAGAAGAAGAAAGAACGCAGCTTTTAATTGAAAAATTAGATAAAGTAGAAACTAACGACGAATTTTTGGATACATTAAAAACAGTTTAATCCGGCTTCATTCCTCCTGTTTTAACAGGAAAATAATTTGACTCATTGAACTTATTTTGGTAAGATTGCAAATACCCATAATGAATAAAAAGAAGCTATTAGATCTGTTTTTGCCCGCTAAAAAATTTGCCTCCGCTTTTCCTGACTTTCTGAAAGTTTTTGGTGTCTACTTAAAAGCAAGACTGGTTATCTTTAGTATTATCTTTGAAACTTACAAGAATATTCTTGTAAAGTTTTTTATGATCAAAAGAGGCCGATATAGTCGGCCCTTTTTGCATTTTGCGACAATGGGCGTTTTAACAATTGGTGTAATCGTCGCTCCATTCCTAGCTACAACTTACCCTGTTTTTTCACAAAATGCTACCGCAGCTGCTCAACTTTCTTCGCCATCTGCCGGACAATCAATTGTTGTTGGAGAAAATGTTTTTCAAACTAGTGTTTCGCAAAAACCCCGTGATAAAGTAATTAGCTATATTGTTCAAAGGGGAGATACTGTTTCAACTATTGCCCAAAAGTTTGGAATTTCTGCAGACACAGTCCGTTGGGCAAATGATTTGTCCGATGACACCCTTAATGTCGGTGATTCTTTGCAAATATTGCCCGTAACAGGTATTTCCTATAAAGTACAATCTGGTGATACCGTATATTCAATTGCGAAAACATATGCTACCGATGCGCAAAACATTGTTGATTTTCCATTTAACGATTTTGCCAATCCCGAAACATTCTCTTTGGTTACAGGTCAAATATTGATTGTACCGGGTGGCATAAAACCCTCAGAGCAACTATATATAAGGCCGCAAGTTTTCATTGCTCAAGGACCAAGTGCAACTTCTTTCTCGGGATCCGGATTTACCTGGCCGGTGCATGGGCTTATTACTCAGTTTGCCTCTTGGTATCACGAGGCTTTGGATTTGGCAGCGCCTTACGGAACGCCGATCGTGGCGGCTAAATCAGGAACGGTTATAGAGGCCAATACCGGTGGATATAACTATGGATACGGAAATGACGTTGTAATTGATCATGGTGGCGGATATAAATCTTTATATGCTCATATGGAGGCTGTAAATGTTAGTGCTGGCCAGCAGGTGGTAGGCGGCAGCACGGTTATTGGTTGGATTGGCATGACGGGTAGAACAACCGGACCTCATACGCATTTTGAAATCAGATTAAATAATGTAACCGTGGATCCTCTTCCGTACCTACAATAAATTGTTAATTCTTGACGCTCTTTAAGATTAATGGCATACTGATTGCATTACTTAAGCCCATGAAATTATTAAAGAGGTATATTTTCAAATTTGAAGCTTCTTTTCCGCTTTATCCAATTGCATTTTTATTTATAATCGGATTAATTTTGTATTTCAGGAGTGTGTTTAATGGTTTTTTGGGGGATGATTACTATAATATTGTAGAGAATAATTTAATTCATAGCATTTATAATTTTCCAGCCTTATTTACCTCTGATCCACTTTTTAATACTTGGAATTCTTATCGTCCTTTAATGTATGCATTTTTCTCGGTCATTTATTCGATGTTTGGTTTAAATTCAGGATTTTATCATTTGTTTGATCTGTTACTGCACTTGCTTAATACGATTCTGCTGTTTATTTTCTTGAAAAAAATCTTAATTTTACAAAAGTTTCGCTTTCCTCAGGTTTTATCATTCATATTGTCACTTATTTTCTTGGTTCATCCAGTTAATGTTGAGGCTGTTGCTTATATTTCGGTTACTCCAGATTTAATGGTTTTTTGCTTCTCATTACTGGGGTTGTTTGCTGCAGATTATTATTGCCGGAAGAAAGGATCAATAATAATCGCTTTTTTAATTCATCTTTTGATTCTTGCTTGCTTACTATCTAAAGAAACGGGATTAATGGTGGTTGTTATGATTCCGGCCTTCTGTTTTTTAATATATAAGAAAATAAATAAAACAGTTATTTCTTTTGGGGTTACCCCATTTGTAATATATGTTTTAATGCGCCTTATTTGGGATAGAGCTGCACTTGGGATAAAATTAACTTTTCTTCCCTCGCTGTATGACTCCAATTTATTAGTTAGACTTAAGACTATCCCTTACGAAATGTCTTCGTATGTAAGACTTATTTTTTTCCCTAAGGATTTGTTCATGTTTCAACAGGACGTCGTTTCCAGTATTTTTGACCCTAAATTCTACTTGTCTTTGTCTATGATGGTAGCGGCAATTGCTATAATTTGCTGGTTATTTTTTAAATACAAATCCAGAATATTGACATTTTTCTTAGTTTGGATGGCTTTTAATTTTTTACAGATTTCTAATATAATTCCTTTAACAACAAGCGTAGCGGAAAGATGGATGTATATTACTTTAATTGGCGTTTTAGGATTCTTTGGAATTATTATTACCCATGTTCTTAAATACAAGAAGATTATCTTATTTTTGTCTTTAGCGCTATTAATCTTTATTCCTTTAGCAATGTTAAGGACTTATATCAGAATAGGTGATTGGAAAGATCAATACACTTTATATTCGCATGACCTCGCCTACAAAAGAAACGATCCTTATGCTCTTAATAATTATGCTTATCAATTGTTTCTCCGTGGTGATTTTATAAACAGTCTTAGAAATTTAGAAGATGCCTTTAAAATTGACCCAACGAATCTTACTACAAGATTGCATCTTGGGCTAGTTTTGGTAAAAGTTGGAAAAACTGATGAAGCTAAAAAACTATTCTACGATATGTTGCAAGACAAGAATAATGTCACAGAATATGGTTATATTGCGGAATATTATGTTGAAAATATAGACACAAATCCAGATCCGGATTTCATGATCAACCTACTTAGTAGACTAATTAATCAATCACCTAACGACATATATTTAAACAAGCTTATGGAGATTGCTTGGTCTCATAAGCAAAATTGGAATCAGGCTTTATTCTATGCGAACAGGGTTTACCAGTTAGATGCTACTGCAGCGAATCTTCAAGAAGTGAATTTAGTAAATTCTAGACTTCAACAGCAGCAATAACCCCCTTTATTGTTCTAGTTTGAGATAAAATTTTGTGGTAAAATATTCGTGGAGTTTAAGAGTCGGGCTTGTAGGTAAGTGGTATACCGGCGCATTCGCATTGCGCAGTCCCGAGTTCGATTCTCGGTAAGTCCACCAAACGAAGTTTTGTGGATGCCGACTTTAGTCGGCGCCACAATATTTGAAATTGATAATACTTGGGCCGGTAGCGTAATGGTAGCGCACCTCCATGGCATGGAGGGGGTTGAGAGTTCGAGTCTCTTCCGGTCCACTCGTCAAAACTCGGCTGAGTGTCTTCATCCTCAATTCTTCGGATTTCAGCTTTTCAGCCGGTTTCTCCTCTTCAAATTTCTGCGAAATTTGAGATAGGCCACACTCAATTTGCTATTTAACAACGCTTCCTGTATACTGCAACTAGTACTTATGGTATCAGTTCCTCAATTCTTTCTGAACTAAAAAACAGGAGAAAAGGAAAAAATATACATGAAAGTTCAGAGAGGAGGTGACACATCAACAGAAAA
>Ga0182027_10005652_pt1 | contig 18939 bp, 10 predicted proteins | sample 712E1DmetaG_FD_121300 | JGI IMG/M metagenome (GOLD analysis project Ga0182027, IMG submission 121300) | Permafrost microbial communities from Stordalen Mire, Sweden - 712E1D metaG (Illumina Assembly) | ecosystem: Environmental > Terrestrial > Soil > Wetlands > Permafrost | place: Sweden...
GCGGAGAGGCCACACCCGTTCCCATCCCGAACACGGTAGTTAAGCTCTCCAGCGCCGAAGATACTGAGAGGGCAGCCTTTCGGGAAAATAGGTCGTCGCCAGGATTTCTGCGTTAACGGCCGGTTGCACGGTGCCACGCTGGGTGGGCCGGGTGGCCGGCTTTCGTGTTTGACGGGCCCCGTCCTCGACTGATCGTGGCGTCAGCGCTGGCAGTGGCGGCAGTAGCTCGTCGTGAAACCGCCCGCTTCGGTCTGGGCGATTCGCTTGCCGCACCTTGGGCACGGCTGCCCGCCGTTGTTGTGCACGGCCAGGAAGTCGCGCACCTCTGTCTCGAAGGTCGGTGGCACACGCTCCCGAAGCACCGAGATGGCGTGGGCCAGAGTCGCGCGGGTGTTGGAATACAGCTCGTCGACTTCCTCCGGCGCCAGCGTGCCGCGCTTGCGGGACGGCAGGAGTCGTGCTGCGTGGAGGATCTCGTCGGAATAGGCGTTGCCGATACCGGCGACGAACTCCTGGTTCCGGAGCAGGTTCTTGAGTTCTCCCGGATGGCGGCGGATTCGCGAGCGCCACGTCTCGAGACTCAGATCTGGGTCATCAGCGTCGGGACCCATCTCTTCGGGCCGGGCGCCCGGCACCTGGCGCTCGACGTCATGTGGCAGCAGGTAGATCTTGCCCATCTGCGTCGGGTCGCGATAGCGCAGCTCGGGGGTGGCGTCTGAGGGGGGTATCCAGGTGGCGTCTGCGGTCCATGTCGCGGCATCGGCCGGCGGCGCGCCGCCGCGCGGTCCGAATCGCATGACGAAGGTCGTCTTCTGCGGCCTCTTGACCGCTGGCGTGGCCGCCAGCTGCAGCCGGCCCGTGAGCATGGCGTTGATAGCGATACGGTCGCGTTCGAAATCGAGCCACAGGAACTTGCCTCGGCGATGGAACCGCAGTAGCGTCTGTCCCACGAACGCGCCCATCTCATGTGGTGTTCCGCGTACGGTGAGCGGCCCAAGGGCCTCGACGGCCAGCACCGGCCTGCCAGCCAGAGCGGCATGGAAGGCGTCGGCAAGGATGGCGAGGTCTGGCAGTTCAGGCATGGGCCGATTGTAGGCGGCCGAGCTGTCGATCAGCCGCTAGAGGGGCTTCAGCCGGGGTGTCCAGTCGTCGCGCGGCGCCCCGCAATCAGAGCAGAATTGGTACACCACCTTGCCGGGTCTCGCGATCTCATGGCCGATCATTCGCGCTCAGAAGCGCCTGATCAATGGCATGGAAGACGACCTGTGGGCCTACTTCATGTGGCTCGCCCGATAGGGATCGGACGCGAGGCCACACTGTTGTCAATTGACCCCTTGTGCTAGATTCACCCGGCCCTTGGGCACGATAGCTATAGAGCCGACCCATAGCCTGATCGAAGGAGTGGACCGAGCGCACGAAGCCCCGGACTGCTGGTTCGACTGACGGCTTGGGCGCGGCTCGAGCCGTTTTGCTTTTCAGGGCGACTACAACCATAGGAGACAAATCTTGACCGAAGAGCAGATGGGCGGGACCACGCCGGAGACTGAGGCAACGGCCTCTGTCGTTGACCAGGCGTCCGAGCAAGCCGCTGGCGTAGCAATCGCCGACGAGCCCGCCGAGATCACCGAGACCCCGACCCTCGAGACAAGCGAGCCGCCCGCCCCGGCCGTCCCCGAAATCGTCGAGGTTACCGAAGCCGAGGTCGCCGACGCGCCGGCAGCCGAGGAGCCCGAAGTCGAAGAGGCACCGGCGCCGGTGATCCGGCGGGCCGAGCCCACGACCATGGAGGAGCTCCTGGCCGAGCAAGATGCGGACATCCGCAGCTTCAAGCATGGCGACGTCGTCGAAGGCACCGTCGTTCGCATCGACCGCGACGAGATCCTCGTCGACATCGGCGCGAAGAGCGAGGGTGTGGTTTCGAACCGTGAGCTCTACGGTCGACACGCCGAATCCGCGCCGGCACTGCTGGTCGGGGACGTTGTCCTCGTCTACGTGCTGCAGCCGGAGTCGCAGGAGGGCCACGCGGTCCTCTCCCTGCGACGCGCAGGACTCGAGCGCAAGTGGCGCGCGATGCAGGAGCAGTTCGAGGCGGGGGCGATCATCGATGCTCCGGTCATCGACCACAACAAGGGTGGCCTCATCGTCGACTGCGGCATCCGCGGCTTCGTCCCGATCAGCCAGATCGTGGACTTCCCGCGCCGGCCGCAGAACGACCAGCCGCGTGACGCAGCCCAAGAGATTGCCGAAAAGCTGCAGCCGTACGTCGGACGAAAGCTTCGCCTCAAGATCCTCGAGGTCAACCGCAAGGCCAACCGCCTGATCCTCTCGGAGAAGGTTGCCCTGTACGAGGAGCGCCGAGAGAAGCGGGACGAGCTCTTCAGCAGCCTGCAGGTTGGCCAGAAGGTCAACGGCACCGTCCGCTCGATCGCCCCGTTCGGCGTCTTCATCGACCTCGGCGGCATCGACGGTCTCGTCCACAAGAGCGAGCTCTCGTGGAACAAGGTCAACAACCCGGAGGCCGGCTACAAGGTCGGCGACCAGGTCGAGGCCGAGGTCATCGACATCAACCACGAGCGCGGTCGCATCAGCCTGTCGATCCGCAAGCTCCAGCCGGACCCGTGGCACTCCACGGTGGCCGACTTCAAGGTTGGCGACGTCATCGACGGCACGGTCACCAAGCTCGTCAACTTCGGCGCCTTCGTGCGTGTGCGCGACGGCCTCGAGGGCCTGATCCACATCAGCGAGCTGTCCCACCAGCGCGTTGCCCATCCGGGCGACGTCGTCCACGAGGGTCAGACGCTCAAGCTCAAGATCATCAGCCTGGACTCCGAGCGACATCGACTGGGCCTCAGCCTCAAGCAGGCCGAGGAGCCGCCGGCTCGACCGACCCCGGAACCCGGCGTGGCACCGACCCCGTCGCAGGCCCCGACACCGATGCAGCCGCGCCCCGAGCGCCGGCCGCGGCCGGAGCGTGGCTACTCGATGGCCGATGCTGTCCAGGAGCCCGAAGGCGGAATCGACAACACGCTTGCCTCGGCGTTCGCCCAGGTCCGCGCTCAGATGGCGCAGTCCGAAGCGGTGCCCGACGAGAGTGGGCCGAAGTCCGAGGCCGAGGCCGTCGCCCTTGCCGAGGAAGAGGCCGCTCCGGCCAAGCCTGCCCGAGCCCCCCGAGCTACGAAGGCCTCCAAGGCCGCCGCAGCCGAGGCGGAGGCGGCCGAAGCCGAAGCCGCAGCCGATGCGCCCGTAGCGGCGGAGGCCGAAGCGGTCGCCGAAGCCGTCGCACCGGTCGAGCCCGAAGCCGTCGCACCGGTCGAGCCCGAAGCCGTCGCACCGGTCGAGCCCGAAGCCGCGCCCGAGCCCGCCGCGCCGGCGGAACCCGAGACTCCGGCCGACGAGCCGGCGCCCGAGGCGTAGCCCAAACCAGTCGCACTTGCAGAAGACCCCGCCGGCATGGCCGACGGGGTCTTCTGCTATTTGGCGAGAGCCGGAACTCAGCCCATCAGCACCACGACGGCGTTGGTCGACCCGGCGGATTGGGGCGCGATCGGGCCGCTCACCGGCGCCCCATTGAGCGTCACCGACTTCACGCCCTTCTCGACGCCATTCGGGTTCTGGACCTCGATCTCGTACGTGGCGCCGCGCCACTGGCGAGAAACGTGGAAGCCCGGCCATTCGGCGGGGATGCACGGATCCACCACAAGGCCCTCGAACTCGATCTGGATGCCCAGGATGTAGCGCGTGGCCGCGGTGTACATCCAGCCCGCGGTGCCCGTCAGCCAGGGGTGGCGCGCCCGACCGAAGGCCGTGTGGTCGCGGCCCATGATGAACTGGCAATACGAGTACGGCTCCGCCTCGCGGATCTCGATCATGTCGTTCTGGTTGTAGGGCAGGATGGCGTCGTAGAACTTCATCGCCCGATCGCCGCGGCCCAGGATGCACTCGGCGATGATCGGCCAGCCGTTGGGGTGGCTGAAGATCGCGGCGTTCTCCTTGATGCCCTTGTAGACCCGGGTCACGTAGCCGATGTCGTCGTCCGGCTTGCTGTAGGCGGGCCAGTTGAGGTGCAGGCCGTAGGGCGAGTAGAGGTATTTGTCGATCGCATCCATTGCCGCGAGGCCACGTTCGCGCGGTGCCGCGCCCGAGATGACTGCCCACGGCATGTGCTCGAGGAAGATCTTGCCCTCCTCATTCTCGTGCGAGCCGATCTTGATGCCTTTGCGGGTGAAGCCGCGCAGGTACCACTCGCCGTCCCAGAGGGCCTCATCAGCCTGGCGCGCAACCCGCGCTCCCATGGCTGCGTACTTCTCCACATCGGCCGAGCGGCCCAGATGCCTCGCCGCCTCCAGGAAGGCGTTGATGGCCCAGACGTGGAGGAACGTCACCAGAGCGGTCTCGCCGCCGCCCAGGTTGAGGCAGTCGTTCCAGTCGGCTCGGAGGCCCTTGCAGACGCCGTTGGCGCCCACCTGCTCGGCTGAGAAGTCGAGGGCCCGCTTCATGTGCTCGTAGACCGTGGCGACCTCGCCGTCGGCGAAAGTGATCTCCAGGTCGAGAAAAGCGACGTCGCCGGTCTCCTTGACCCAGGCCACGATGCTCGGCACGAGCCAGAGATGGTCGTCGGAGCAGGCGTCGGCCAGGCCGTGGATGATGTCGGCCGCCTTCGGCGTCGGCAGCACGGTCGGCAGCTTGGCGCCTTCTTTGTATGGCTTGGGCGTGGGGTCGAGGATCTCCGGATCGAAGAGATGGAGCCCGTAGCCGGCACTCACCTGGCCACGGAGCAGCTCCACGATGCGCTGGCGGGTCTTGGCCGGGTTCGAATGGACGACCGACATGACGTCCTGGGCGGTGTCGCGGTAGCCCAGCCCGGTCCGGCCGCCGACCTCGATGAACGAAGCGAAGCGCGACCAGACGACGCACGTCTCCGCCTGGAACAGGGTCCAGGTGTTGAGCATCGTGTTCATCGCCTCTGACGGCGTCTTGACCGCCAGGACGGCCTTCTTTGCCTTCCAGTAGTCCGCCAGGGTGGCAAAGGCGGCGTCGACCTCGGCGAGGTTCGAGTACTTCTTCTGCATCGCGTAGCCCGCGGCCTCGCGCGAGCCCACGCCGAGCATGAAGACGAAGCGCGTCTCCTCGCCCGGGGCCAGGCTGAAACGGTGCTGCAGCGAGCCGCAATGATTGCCGCCCAGTTCGCTGCTACCTGAGCACTCGCCCCGCTGAACCGCGGCCGGGTTCGACTCGGTGTTGTACACACCGAGGAACTTGTCGCGAAGGCAGTCGTAGCTGTCTGGCTCGAACGACCCGGCGAAGAAGTGGTACGTCCAGGGCTCGTAGAAGAAGTCGTACTCGATGATGCCGTCGCGGTAGTTCGAGCCGGCCGCGTACAGGCTCATCTGCAGGTTCTGGTTGTCGATATCGATGTGGTGGAAGGAGAACTCCACGAAAGAGAAGGCCGACAGCCAGCGCGGCGTCGGGCCGGTATTGCGGACCCGGACGTCCCACAGCTCGACGTCGTCATCGATCGGTATGAAGACCGTCTGTTCGGCCTCGATGCCGGCGTACTCGGCCTTGAACTTCGAGTAGGAGAGACCGTGGCGGGTCTCGTAGCGGGCCTGGTCGAGCGGCTTGCCGACGGGCTGCCAGCTACAGGACCAGTAGTCGCCCGACTCCTCGTCGCGCAGGTAGACGTAGTGGCCCGGTCGGTCGAGGGGCACGCCATTCTGGCGGAAGCGGCTAATGCGGCCGTTCTGGGCGGACTTATAGAAGGAATAGCCGCCGGCGTTGTGCCCCAGGACAACACACATGTCCTTGACGCCGATGTAGTTGGTCCAGGAGACCGGCACATCCGGGCGGTCGATGACGTACTCGTCGTGCTCGGCGTCGAAGTGTCCGTACTGCATCGAGACTCCTGACTCCACGTACTCGAAATATCGAAGTGCCGCCCCGAGGCGGTCGGCGGCCGACCTGCGCTCAGCTTAGGATCGCGCGGTGACGAAGCCCTTGAGCCAGTCCATGAGCTCGGTTGCCTTCTCGGGGCTGTCGGCCTCGACCTGGAGTCGGAGGACCGGCTCGGTGCCGGAGAAGCGCAGCAGAGCCCAGTTGTCGTTCTCGAGGAAGATCTTCGTGCCGTCGTAGTGGGTGATCTTCTGAACCTTGTATATGCCGATGGCCTCGAGAGGAGCTTCCGCCAGTCGCCGGGGTACCTCGATCCGCATCTCGGGCGTCGACGGAATGGCCGCGTCTTCCTGGTAGAGCCGGCCCGTCAGTTGCTGCACGGTCTCGAGCAGCTGGGAGATGCGCTTGCCCGTCCGGGCCAGCATTTCGACCACGAGCGAGCAGGCGAAGATGCCGTCCTTGCCCAGGATGTAGCCGCGCACTGTCAGGCCGCCCGACGACTCGCCGCCGAGCATGGCGTCGTGGGCCAGCATGCCGGCCGTGACGTGCTTGAACCCGACGGGGACCTCGTAGCACTCCTCGCCGAGCGCCCTCGCCAGGCGATCCAGCAGATGGGTCGTCGACAGGTTGCGGACGACCCCGCCCTTCCAGCCGCGGATCTCATGGAGATACCAGTAGAGGAGCAGCAACAGGTCGTTGCTCGAGATGTACTCGCCCTTCTCATCAACGATGGCGATGCGGTCGGCGTCGCCGTCCGTGGCCATGCCGAGGTCGTAGCCACCTTCGTCGCGGATGCTGGTGATGAGGACCTGCAGGGCCTTGAGGTCCGGGGCTGGCGAGCGGCCGCCGAAGAGCGGGTTGTGGCGCTCGTGGATGAACGTGACCCGGCAGCGGGCGTCCGAGAGGATCGTGCCGAGGGTCAGCTGAGACGTGCCGTACATCGGGTCGACGATGACCTTCAACCCGGCCGACCGGATCGACTCGACGTCGACGAACTTCTCGATGTTGTCGATATAAGCGTTGCTGAAGTCGCGCTCAACCACGATGCCGACCCGGCGGGCGAGGTCCAGCTCGAGCTTGATGACCTCCGACTCGGAGAGCGAGGCGGTTTCCTCCTCGTAGCGCCGAGTCTCGTCCTCCATCGGCAGCGAGCCGTCGGCCTTGAAGACCTTGAGCCCATTCCACTCGGGCGGGTTGTGGCTGGCGGTGAAGATCAGGCCGTAGGCCGCGCCGAGGTAGGGAGTGGCGTAGGTGACCAGCGGCGTCGGCACGTCCTCGGGGATCAAGGTGACCGGGATGTTGTTGCCGGCGAAGACCTCGGCCGCGGCCTCGGCGGCCTGGCGCGACAGGAAGCGCCGGTCGAACCCGATCAGGACTCCCTGCTTCTCGACGCCCCGGCGCGTGATCTCGTTGGCGATGGCCTGCGTCAGGCGGCGGACGTTGTGCAAGGTGAAGCCCTCGCCGATGATCGCGCGCCAGCCGCCGGTGCCGAAGGTGACCTGGTTCTGCTCCTCATTGCGACGGGGCCGGAAGAGCCTCTTCTGGAGGATGTACTCGGCCCGGCGCAGGTCCGCCTCCGAGTTGATGCCCTGGACCTCGTCCTCGTCGTAGATCTGATAGGTCTCGACGAGCTTGCCGGCGCCGCACAGGCAGTCGACCGCGTCGGTGATCCGATTCTCGCCGTTGGCGGCCATGCTCTCGAGCGTTGTGAACAGGACCTCGGCCTGCCCGACGTAGGCGCCCACATTGAGCTCGTGGATGGCCTGCTCGTCCGGCGTGGCGTCGGAGGCCTCCACGATGCCCTGGATGGCACCCGCGGCGTCGCGCCGGATCCGGCCGTAGGGGAGTGGCTGATCGATGACCGCGGTCAGGAGGGTGAGCTGTGCGCCCTTGAGCTGATGACGGTTGAGCAGACCGCGCAGCGAGCCCGGCCGGAACAGCGGCGTGTCGCCGTAGAGAATCAGCAGATCGCCGTCGAAGCCGGCAAGCAGCGGCCGCACTTGCAGGACGGCATGACCGGTGCCGGCGGGCTTGTCCTGGACGACGTAGGTGTAGCGGTCGCCCAGGTGGCGTCGAATCGCGTCCTGCTGACGGCCGACGACGATGTAGACGTCCTCCGGAGCGACGACCTGGAGCACGTTCCCCACCACCTGATCGAGGATTGTCTGGTCGCCCAGGCGTTCGAGAAGGAGCGGTCGGACGCTCGAATCATCCTTGCCGGCGGCCAGGATGATGGCCTTGCGCGGACGTCTGGCGACTGTCGTCGGGTCTGGCATGGATCCTTTCCTGGCTTGCTGCACTGGATGGGGCGGATGTCTCGCTTCTGCAGGATGATGGCGCCGCAGAGCTACATTGTCCAACACTTGGACAAAGTATCCTAGGGGTCGTGTTGCGCCATTGGCGCAACCGTGCGCGGCAACTCCGGAGGTGCCCTGGTGAGCATGCGATCAGAACTCGGCGAGACGCCCGAGGTCGTTCGGTCGTTGATCGAGAAGCAGCGTGGAGTCATCGACGCTGTCGCCGAGGCGATCCAGGCCCGTCCCGTAGACATGGTCCTGATGGCGGCCCGAGGCACCTCCGACCACGCCGCCATCTATGCCCAGTACATCTTCGGGGTCTACAACAAGCTCCCCGTCGCGCTCGCCGCTCCCTCTATCCACTCGCTGTACGGGGTCGCGCCGCGGCTGCGCAACGCCCTGGTCATCGGCGTCTCGCAGTCCGGACAGTCGCCCGATGTGGTGGGCGTGGTCCAGGAGGCCCGGAGTCAGAAGGCCCTCACCATCGCGGTTACCAACGACGTCAAGTCGCCGCTGAGCCGCGCCGCAGAGTTCCACATCGATATCCACGCCGGTCCCGAGCGCGCCGTGGCCGCGACCAAGACCTACGTCGCCGAGCTGACTGCCCTGGCGATGCTTTCGACCGCCCTGGACGACGATGGCCTGGCCCGGGGCCAGCTGGCCGAGGTGCCGGAGGCCATCGCCGCGGCGCTGGGCCTCGAGGCGATCGTCGAGTCGGCCGCGAAGGAACAGGCCGGCATGCGGCGGGCGGTGGTTCTGGGACGCGGCTTCAACTACGCCACGGCCCTGGAGTGGTCGCTCAAGCTCAAGGAGATGACCTACGTTCTGGCCGACGCCTACTCGACGGCCGACTTCGAGCACGGGCCGATCGCCATGATCGACCCGGGCTTCGTCGTCCACGCCATAGCCGCCGAGGGCCCGACCCTGGCTGAGGTCTGCTCCGTTCTGGGCCGGCTGCGCGAAGCCGGCGCCCGGCTCGTGGTGGCCTCGGCCGCTGCCGAGGCCCTGGCCTTCGCCGACGTTCCACTGCGGCTGCCCGCAGCTCCCGAGTGGCTGTCGCCGCTGTCGGCGATCATCCCGGGCCAGTTGTTCGCCTACCACCTGGCGCTGGCCAAGCGCCTGGACACGGACCGGCCGCGCAACATCGAGAAGGTCACCAGGACTCGCTGACCTCGGACGGGCGGCCGCGGCCGAACCGGACGGTACCTGCGCCGCCGCCTGCGCCGGCCGATGCGTCGCCACCTGCGCCGCCCCTTGGCCGGCGCCCTGACGAGGGGCGGTCCGGCTCATCCGCGGCCAGCTCCCGTGCGTACAACCTGTACCGACGCCGCGAAATGCCGCGCTCCGCCGCCCGACCCGAGGATTCCCAGGCCCAGCCCGCACAGGACGTCGGTACCGCCCCGTTAGGGCGGGACGAGCACGAAATGGACATCGCACTGGCTCGCCGGGACCACGTCTCGGGCCGATAGGACCTCCCCGGAAGGGGCGAGTTACACGGCTGGCGGGGCGTGCTAGCATGGCCCGGGGTCACCTACCGGTGACCTACAAGGTAGAACAGGCGTTCAGCTCAATGGATCGTTTCGACAAGTTCACGGACCGCGCCCGCAAAGTCCTGACTCTCGCTCAGGATGAAGCCCAACGGTTCAACCACAACTACATCGGAACAGAGCACCTGCTGCTCGGTCTGGTCCGAGAGGGCGAGGGCGTGGCTGCCCGCGTGCTCGAGAATATGAACGTCGAACTACCCAAGGTTCGGACGGCGGTTGAGTTCATCATCGGGCGCGGCGACCGGCCAGTCGTCGGCGAGGTCGGGCTGACCCCGCGCGCCAAACGCGTCATCGAGCTGGCCATCGACGAGGCCCGCCGCCTTGGCCACAACTACATCGGTACGGAGCACCTGCTGCTCGGCCTGGTCCGCGAAGGGGAGGGGATCGCCGCCGGCGTCCTCGAGTCGCTCGGAGTCAGTCTGGACAAGGTCCGCCACGAGGTCATTCGGGTCCTGTCGCAGTCGTCCTCGGCCGGACCGGCTCAGGAGACCAAGCGCGCCAGCAAGACCCCCACGGTCGACCAGCTCGGCATCAACCTGACGGAAGCCGCCCGCCTGGGCAAGCTCGACCCCGTCATTGGCCGTGAGAAGGAGATCGAGCGGGTCATCCAGATCCTGTCCCGCCGGACCAAGAACAACCCGGCCTTGATCGGCGAACCGGGCGTGGGCAAGACGGCCATCGCCGAAGGCCTGGCCCACCGCATCGTGAGCGGCGACGTGCCCGAGACGCTCCTGAACAAGCGCGTCCTGACGCTCGACATCGGATCGCTCGTCGCCGGCACCAAGTACCGCGGCGAGTTCGAGGAGCGCCTCAAGAAGATCATCGAAGAGCTGCGCAGCAGCAACGATGCCGTCCTGTTCATCGATGAATTGCACACCCTCGTCGGGGCGGGCGCGGCCGAGGGCGCGATCGATGCCGCCAATCTCCTCAAGCCGCCACTGGCGCGGGGCGAGTTGCAGTGCATCGGCGCCACCACGCTGGACGAGTACCGCAAGTACATCGAACGCGACGCCGCCCTCGAGCGCCGCTTCCAGCCGGTCATGGTCGACGAGCCCACGCTCGAGCAGAGCGTCGAGATCCTGATGGGGATCCGCGAGCGCTACGAGCAGCACCACAAAGTCACGATCACGGACGAAGCCGTCAAGGCCGCCGTGGACCTCTCCGTCCGCTACATCACCGACCGCCACCTGCCCGACAAGGCCATCGACCTGATCGACGAGGCGGCCAGCCGGGTGCGACTCCGCTACGCCTCCGCACCGCCGGCCCTGCGTGAAGCCCAGAAGGACCTCGATCGGGTCACGCGCGAGAAGGACAGCGCCATCAACTCGCAGGAATACGAAGAGGCGGCGACGCTACGGGAGTCCGAAGCGACGGCCCGCCAGAAGGTCGACGACCTGCGTGCCGAATGGCAGTCCTCGATCTCCAATGAGCAGCCCCAGGTAGGCGAGGAAGAGATCGCCCAGGTCGTGGCGATGTGGACCGGCATTCCGGTCATGCGCATCGCCGAGGAGGAGTCGCAGCGGCTGCTCCACATGGAGGACGACCTCCACAAGCGGGTCATCGGCCAGCAGGAAGCCATCGAGATCGTCTCGAAGGCCGTTCGACGCGCTCGCGCCGGCCTGAAGGATCCCAAGCGGCCGATCGGCTCGTTCGTCTTCCTCGGGCCCACGGGCGTCGGCAAGACCGAGCTGGCGAAGGCGCTGGCCGAATTCATGTTCGGCTCGGAGGACGCGCTCATCAAGATCGACATGAGCGAGTTCATGGAGCGCCACAACGTCAGCCGGCTCGTCGGGGCGCCTCCCGGCTACGTCGGCTTCGACGAGGGCGGCCAGCTGACCGAGGCGGTCCGCCGCAAGAGCTACGCGGTTGTGCTTCTCGACGAAATCGAGAAGGCCCATCCCGAAGTCTTCAACATGCTGTTGCAGATCCTCGAGGACGGACACCTCTCGGATGCCAAGGGCCGACGGGTCGACTTCCGCAACTGCATCATCATCATGACCAGCAACCTGGGCGCCAGGCAGCTCCAGACCAACTCCTCGCTCGGCTTCCGCCAGCAGGGCGACACCGAGGAATCGCGCGCCACCGCTTCCTACGAGCTGATGCGCGAGAAGGTCGACAAGGAGCTCAAGCAGACCTTCCGCCCCGAGTTCCTCAACCGCATCGACGCCACCGTGGTCTTCCGTTCGCTCACCGTCGACGAGATCAGGTTGATCGTCGATCTGATGCTGGCTCGCGTGCGCGATCGGCTGAAGGCTCAGGGCATGGCGCTCGAAGTCACCCAGGCGGCGAAGGACCACATCATCAAGATCGGCTACGACGTCGCCTACGGCGCGCGTCCGCTCCGCCGCGTCATCCAGAACATGGTCGAGGATGTCCTGGCCGAGCAGCTGCTGCTGGGCAAGTACCCCCACGGCACGACCGTGATCGTCGACAAGAGCTCCTCCGAGGCGGGTCTGGACATTCACCCGGTCGAGGAGAAACAACCCGTCGAAGCCGCTCGCTGAGCCCGGCCGAGGGGTGGCCCGCCAGCAAAGCCGCTACATCTGTCAGACGTGTGGCGCTGCCCATCTTCGCTGGGAAGGGCAGTGTCGGACATGCGGCGCCTGGAACACCCTCGTCGAAACAGTGGTCCGCGATGCCGACAAGCCCCGCACGGCCGGACCGGGCGCCGGCGCCGACCGAAGGCGCGTGCCCCAGTCCCTGAGTGGACTCCGCGAAGAGGAGCCGGTCCGGATACCAACCGGCATCGGCGAGGTCGATCGGGTCCTGGGCGGTGGCCTTGTGCCCGGGTCGGCAGTGCTGCTCGGCGGTGAACCCGGCATCGGCAAGTCCACTCTGCTGCTTCAGGCCGCGGCCGGCCTCGCGCTCCGTCGCGCGGGTGGTGCGGGCGACTCCGGCGGCGAAGTCTTGTACGCCACCGGTGAGGAGTCGGCCGGCCAGGTCCGCCTCCGCGCCGCTCGCTTGGGGCTGCTCGAAGGCTCGGCCGCCGACCGCATCTCGGTCGTGGCGGAGAGTGAGGTCGGGCGGATCATCGAGCTGACTCGCGAAGCGCGGCCGATCGCGCTGATCGTGGATTCGATCCAGACCGTCACCGTCGACGAGCTGGACGGACCCGCCGGAAGCGTCGGCCAGGTTCGCGAATGCGCCATGCGACTCATGGAGATGGCCAAGCAGGACGGCACGGCCGTGATCCTCGTCGGCCACGTCACCAAGGACGGCACTCTGGCCGGGCCGAAGACGCTCGAGCATCTCGTGGACGCGGTCCTGAACCTCGAAGGCGAGCGGACCGCCACGTTGCGGTTGCTGCGGGCCACCAAGAACCGCTTTGGCTCCACTGAGGAAGTCGGTGTCTTCGAGATGGCGGAGCGTGGCCTGGCCGAGATCAACGATCCGGGCCGCGCCTTCCTGGCCACCACCGACGAGCATGCTCCGGGCAGCGTGGCCGGGGCCACTCTGGAGGGCACGCGGCCGCTCCTCGTGGAGGTCCAGGCGCTCGTAGCCCCGGCCGGCTATGGCAGTCCGCGGCGAACGGCGTCCGGCATCGACACCAACCGGCTGGCCTTGCTGGTGGCCGTCCTGGGACGCCGGGCAGGCATCGGTCTCGGTAGCCATGACGTGTACGCCAACCTGGCAGGCGGCCTCGAACTCGACGATCCCGGCCTGGACCTGCCGCTCTGTCTGGCTCTGGCGTCATCGCTGCGCGACAAGCCGGTGCCGAGGGACCTCGTGGCCATCGGCGAAGTCGGGCTCCTGGGCGAGCTCCGCCCCGTGCCCGGACTCGAGCGGCGCATCCGCGAAGCCGCCCGTCTCGGGTTCCGGGTGGCAATCGTGCCGGGGTCCAGCCGGAGCGCGCCACCGAGCGTGCCCGGCATCGAGGTGATCGCTGTGGCCAACCTCGGCGAGGCGATGAGCAAAGCAGTCGGCACAGGCCATGGACCGGCGGGGGGCCAGGTTCAAGCCGGCAGCCGAGTGGATGTGCCCGCCGGCATCCCCGGGCGGCCAGCGGGTCGGGGTTCGCGCGAGGGGTCCTAGCGTCTTGTGGCCGGTTGTCGGAGCAACTTGGGCCCGGGGTATGGCGAGGGAAGGGGCTCGATGCTAGGCTGCTTTCGGCGAAGCGACTTCCATCCTGCATTCATCAACCCGCTTCGTCGCAAGGCGTGCAATCGTGATTCGCATCATTCGGCTGCTTGGCGCGGCCACTGGCGCCCTGATCGGCGCCGGATTCGTGCTAGTGGACCAGGCCCAGTTCGACAAGACGGGGTCTCCTGGCCTGCTGATCCTGATCTGGGTGGCAGCGTGGGTAACCGTCGGCGCGCTGCTGCTGCCATATCTGACCATCATTCCCACTCGGCAGCTGATTCATGCCGTCCAGTCGATGTCGACGGCCGAGTTCATCGCCGCGGTTGCGGGCTTGATCATCGGTCTGTTGATCGCACTTCTGCTCGGATTGCCGCTCCAGGCCCTGCCTGAGCCCTACGGTCGGTTCATGCCGATCGGTGTCTCGATCTGTTTCGGGCTGGGCATGCTGGGCCTGACGGTCGCCAAGCGCGAGGATCTCGTGGCGGCCGCAGAGGCCGCGGGGATCGTCCGCAGGGGCGATGGTCAGCGAGCTGTCGGCCATGGCAATGAGACCCAGGTAGTGGTCGACACCAGCGCCATCATCGACGGCCGGATCGCCGATATTGTGGACTCGGGCTTCCTCTACCACCGCCTGGTCATCCCGCATTTCGTCCTCGACGAGCTGCAGCGCATCGCCGACAGTTCCGATACGCAACGGCGAGGCCGCGGCCGGCGCGGACTCGAGATCCTGGCCAGGCTCCAGAAGGACGGTCCGACTCCGGTCGAGATCGTCGACGACGACCCGACCGAAGCCGGTGATGTCGATGGCAAGCTGGTCGCCCTCGCCAGAACGCGCGGCGCGGCCATCCTGACGAACGACTTCAACCTGAACCGGGTGGCCGACCTCCAGTCCATCCGCGTCCTCAATGTCAATTCACTGGCCAACGCCCTCAAGCCCGCGCTGCTGCCCGGCGATACGCTCCGGATCAAGGTGATCACCGAGGGTAAGGAGCCCGGCCAGGGGGTGGGCTACCTGGATGACGGCACGATGGTCGTCATCGAGGGCGGCTCGCGTCTGGTTGGCCACGAGTTCGATGTGCTGGTGACACGCGTCCTGCAGACCGTGATGGGTCGGATGGTCTTCGCCCAGGTTCATCCGGAGTGAGCCCTCGGATCGGCCCGAGGGTCGATGGACCGATGGAGCAGGTCTGGGCCGTCGTCGTGGCCGCGGGATCCAGCCGCCGCATGGGTGGCGAGGACAAACTGGCGGCGGAGATCGAGGGACGGTCCGTCCTGCGCTGGTCGGTCGAGGCCCTGGCTGCGGCCGGCGTGCGGCGGATCGTGATCGCCACGTCGCCCGCCCGGGTCGCCGAGCTCGCTGCCTCTCCGTGGCTGCCGGACTCGGTCGTGGCGGTGGTTGCCGGCGGCGAGCGGAGGCAGGATTCGGTGGCGGCCGGCGTGGCTGCCTTGGCCTCGACGGCACCTGCCCGGCCCGAATCCGCCGCGGCCGAGGGCTCTGAGGAGGCGGTGGCCCAGGTTGGCACCCCCGCCCGGGCGCGACGGACCCGTTCGACCGACCCGGTGATCCTCGTCCACGACGCGGCTCGGCCGATGGCCAGCCCGGCCCTGGTTCGTGCCGTAGCCGCGGCAGCGGCCACGCACGGGGCGGCCATTCCCGTCGTGCCCGTCACGGAGACGCTGAAGCGACTCGACGGTGAGCGGGTCGGGTCCACGGTCGACCGAACGGATGTCGTGGCGGCGCAGACTCCTCAGGGCCTGCGGCTCAGCCTGCTCGAGCGAGCGTATGGCAAATACCCTCCTGACGGCCCTCAGATGTGGACCGATGAGGCATCCCTGCTGGAGGCCTGTAGAATCCCGGTCCATGCAATCACCGGCGAAACGACCAATCTCAAAGTGACAGTTCCACAGGACCTCGACCGCGCAGCCGCCTTGCTCGAAGCAGGGCTTGTTCCCGGCCGCCCGTCTTCGAGGCCGAGCGTCGCCGGGCGAGTGGGCCTGGGCACCGACAGCCATCCGTTCGGGCCGGGCGAGCCGCTCGCCCTGGGCGGCGTGACGATCGATGGCGCCCCGAGGCTGGCGGGTCACTCGGACGGGGATGTGGCGCTCCATGCCGTGGCCGACGCGCTCCTGGGGGCGGCGGGGCTGGGCGATCTGGGGCGGCTCTTCCCGGCCGACAGTCGAACTCCCGCTGGTGTCGACAGCCGGATCCTCCTCTCGTCCGTGGCCGAGAACGTGCGCCGGGCCGGCTTCATCCCTGCCAACGTGGACGTCACGATCGTGGCCGGTCGGCCCAAGCTCGCCGGACGCCTGCCGTCGATGGAGGACGTGATTGCGGCCGCGCTCGGCGTCGACCCCTCAGCCGTGAACGTCAAAGCCTCCACGGGCAACCTCGGGGGACCCGAAGGCGCCGGTCGGACAATCTCCGCCACCGCGATCGCCTGGCTGGTCCCGGCCGAGCGGTCCGCCACAGGAGGCCGGGCATGACCATCCGGCTGCACGACACCATGGCCGGCACGGTTCGCGAGTTCGTGCCCCTCGAGGCGGGCCATGTCCGGATCTACACCTGCGGGCCCACGGTCTACGGCCCGGCCCACGTGGGCAACTTCCGGACTCTGGCATCGAGCGACATGCTGGTCAGGTACCTGCGTTACCGCGGCTACCGCGTGACCTGGGTCATGAACGTGACCGATATCGACGACAAGATCATCAAGCGATCACGTCAGGAGGGCATTTCGACAGTCGAGCTGGCCACCCGCTACGAGGCTCAGTTCCTGGCCGATCTCGACACGCTCGGGATCGCTCGTCCCGATGTCATGCCCCGTGCCACCGAGCACATTCCGCAGATGGTCGAGTTGATCTCGAAGCTGCTCGCCGGCGGCCATGCCTACAAAACCGACGACGGCTCGATCTTCTTCAGCATCGCGTCCTGGCCGACGTACGGCCGATTGGCGCGTTTGGACGCCGATGGCTTGCGCGTTACCGGGCGGGTCGAGACCGACGAGTACGGCAAGGAAGACGTTCGCGACTTCGCCCTCTGGAAGGGACCGGTCGAGGGTGAGCCCAGCTGGGAGACCGCCATCGGGCCGGGACGGCCGGGCTGGCATGTCGAATGCTCGGCCATGAGCACCACCTATCTAGGCCAGCCGTTCGACATCCACACCGGCGGCGTCGACCTCATCTTCCCGCACCACGAGGACGAAATCGCCCAAAGTGAAGCCGCCACCGGGAAGACCTTCGTGGGGCTGTGGTTCCACTGCGGGTTCCTCCAGATGGGCGGTCAGAAGATGGCCAAGTCGACGGGCAACATCGAGCGCGTCGGCGAAGTGGTCGGCCGTGGCATCTCGCCACGGGCGCTTCGCTTGGCGTTGATTTCCGCGCACTACCGGGCCCCGCTCTCGTTCGGCGAAGACTCGCTGGCGGCTGCGAGCTCGGCCATCGACAGGCTGGACGCGCTCATGTTGGCCCTGACGACCTACCGCTCCGACTGCCCGGACGATGGCTCGCTGCCGGCGCTTCTCGAGCGCGCCCGGTCTGCCTTCGAGACGGCGCTCGACGACGACCTCAACATCTCGCCCGCTCTGGCGGCGGTCTTCGATCTCATTCGCGAGCTGAATCGCCGGATCGATGCCAGAGTCCTATCGACGGCGGACGCCGAACGCGCCGTCGCCTTCATCCGCGAACTCGACCGCGTGCTAGCAATAGCACCGGCGGCCGAAGACGTGCTGCAGCCCGAACTCCAGAAGGTCCTTGATGAGCGGGCTTCCGCCCGGGCAGGCAAGGATTGGGCGGCTTCGGATCGACTCCGAGGCGTCCTCGCCGAACGAGGCATCCTCGTAGAAGACACGCGCGACGGCCAACGCTGGCGCCGCGCCGAGTAGCTGCCGCGCTCCCGCGCGGCCGAGCATGCGCCGCCCTCTCCGGCGGCCGAATCACACGAACGGACAGACACTTGCCTGATCACCGACACAAGCCTCGCCCGGATGGGCGCGGGGACGAGCATTCCGGCGGGCACAAGCCCGGCGGCAAGAGGCCACGTCCTGACTGGCAGCGGCCCAGCGGGCCGAGGCCCGAAGGCCCACGCTTCGACAATGCCGGGTCGTCTGAGAGTCAGGGCGGGTTCGAAGCTGGCGGCGGGCAGCGCTTCGAAGGTCCACGCGCCGGCGGTTCCCACTCCGGTGGACCTCGGTTCCAGGGCCCCAGGTCGTTCGGCGGACCGGCCGGCCCGAAGTCGTACGGTCCTCGCCCCTCGGGCTACTCGGGCGGTCCCGGCTTCGCCGGGCCGCGCTCGGGCGGACAGCGGCCGGGCGAGCCGAGGCCCGGCGGCTTCCGACCGGATGGGCCACGGCCGGGCGGCTCGGGCTTCGCCCGACCCGGCGGCTCGGGCTTCGCCCGACCCGGCGGGTTCCGCCAGGCCGGGCCGCGCGCCGACTACGAGAGTGGGCCGGCCGAGCAGTCCGGCGGCGCCCCCAACGCCCCCAGGCGGGAGTGGCAGCCCCGAGAGTCGTGGACACCGGGGCCACGCGGTCCTCGCGGAGCGCCCGGCGCCGGCCCGCGGCCAGGCGGCCCGCGGCCAGGCGGCCCGCGGCCAGGCGGCCCCGGGTTCGGCCAGGGGCCACGCTTCGGCCAGGGGCCACGCTTCAACGACGGACCGGGACGCTTCGACGAAGGGTCTGCGCCGCGTAGCGAGGACTTCGCCCAGAGCGGCCCTGCAGGAGAGCCTCGTCCATTTCGGCAGCCACGCCCGGGCTTCGGCCCGCGACCAGGCACCGGACCGCGGTCAGGCTACGGACCCCGCCCGGGCTTCGGCCCGCGACCAAGTGGCCCCGGCCCACGCCCGAGTGGCCCGGGCTTCGGCACCGGACCGCGGTCAGGCTACGGTGCCCGCCCCGGCTTCGGCCCGCGGCCAAGCGGCCCCCGCCCCGACTTCGGCCCCGGCCCGCGACCAAGCGGCCCGGAATCGCGTCCTCCGCGAGCTGGCTTCGGATTTGGCGGGAGTCCCGAGGATGCCCCTCCGCCGCAGGAGGCGCAGGCACCAGTCGAGTTCGAAGATGCATCGTTTGCGCCGGAGGCGGGCGATCTCGCGGCCACGCCTGAATCTGCGGCCACGCCTGAATCTGCGGCCACGC
>Ga0182027_10005653_pt1 | contig 18927 bp, 19 predicted proteins | sample 712E1DmetaG_FD_121300 | JGI IMG/M metagenome (GOLD analysis project Ga0182027, IMG submission 121300) | Permafrost microbial communities from Stordalen Mire, Sweden - 712E1D metaG (Illumina Assembly) | ecosystem: Environmental > Terrestrial > Soil > Wetlands > Permafrost | place: Sweden...
AGCTGAGCTACGGGCGCGTACTTACCGATTGTAGCCGCTTCGCACGAAAATTGCTGGGCCTCATTCCATTTCCAACTCGACCAGGTGCTGGCCTCGGGGGAATATCATCACGTAGGGCGGACCGTCCGCGTTCGCGAACTCCAGGGGCGCCGCGGCGCCGTCGATCTGCTGGCGGAGTGGCTTGCGGTCGAGCGCGGCGACCGCGCGCGAGACGGCTACATATCCGAACGCGAGGCCGCGCGCGGTGGCGGACGCGCTTTCGAGGTTGCCGTTGAAATCGAGGATGCGCGCTGCTGGTGCGGTTTTGGCGGCTTCCACCGTGTGCGCGCCCGCGGGCAGCCACACCATCTCGCCGTCGCTCGCAGGCCAGGCGCGCCCGTCGACGCGCGCGGGTCCCTTCCACGCCACGCCCACGCCCTCGGCGGATTCCACGGTGAGCCGTCCCCCGCCCTGCTCCAGGCGTGCGTTGGCGGCCGCGGCGGCGAGCAGCGGAAGATCGGGCGCCAGGATGGAGTTCTCGAAGTAGAGCATCACGCGCGGGAACGCCCGCGAGGCCGCCGCCACCAGCTCGAACAGCTCGGTCCCGGTTTGCTGCTTGGTGGGATAGACGTCCTGGTAGCGCTCCACCACGTTGATGTCGACGGCCAGCTTGTCGGTGCGGCGCGTGAGCGTCTGGTAGCGCTTGGCGATCTCGGTGTAACGCTCGGGCCCCAGGTTCCACACCGTGGCCGGGTCCTCGATGGCAAACGTGAAATCGCGCTGGTCGAGCAGCGGCAGCAGCCGCGCGGCATCGGCGCCGAGCGCGTCGCGCATCCCGGTATCGAGCCGGTCGTCGATGTGCGTCAGCACCATGTCGAAGTCGGGCTTGTCCTTGCGGACCGCGTCCATCTCCGCCATCCACTCCTTCTGTTGGCGCTCGGCCAGGCCAGAGCGGTAATCGAGGAAGGCGCGCATGCGGCCTGCGTCGGCGGCCTTGCCGGAGGCGAACAGCTCGATGGGGTCGAAGCCCTTGAGCGCGCGGAACTCGCGGCGCACATCGGCGTTCATGGGCGTGAAGCGCGATGGATTGGCGGCGCCTTCGAGCGATTCGAAATAGAGCTCGGCGAGGTTGACGCCGTCCCAGTCGAAACGGCCGAGCAGCTCGCGGGTCCCGGCCGCGGCGGCGTGGAAGCAGTCACGGTTGGCCAGGTTCATGAGCTTGCGCCAGTCGAGCGCGGCGTCCTGGAGCACGGCGGTCTTCTCGCGCCACTCGGGATGATCGTTCCAGAAGCGCTCGCTGACGTGCGGCAGCTCGAGCCAGGCGTAGACCAGGATGGCGTTGCGGTGGCAGGCGCGGATCAGGTCGCGCAGGTATTGATCGCGCTCGGCGTCGGGCTCGAAATTGTGCCAGGCGGCGACTTGAAGCGCGGCGATTCCCGAACGCCGCCAGCGCCGCGCCAGGTATTCCACGTCCGCGCGGCTGCGGTAGGAGGAGTCGAAGAAGGCCCACAAGCGGCGCGACGCCAGCGGCGGATCGAGGCCCAGATCGCGTAGGGCGTGTGGCAGGTAGGGCAGGCGCTCGTACCCGTTCGCTCCAGGCGGAGCGGCGACAAAGAGGATGGCCCCCGCGCCGCGCCGCATTCCGGCTACGAGTGGCGCTTTCTGCCAGCGCTCGCGCGTAAACACACGCGCGTCTGCTGGGATTTCGAATACCGGCAGATCCAGCGCGTCTTCCCAAACGATGCGCAGCTCGGGCCGCCGCAGATCCTCCACGCTCTGGACGTGGACGCGCCGCGCGGCAGCGTGGAAACCGAGCGACTCAGCCAGTTCCGAAGGCCCCTCGAGGATCAGAATGGCGCCCGCGTCGGCCTGCGCCAGGTAATCGGCAGCCTGCCCCTTCGCGCCCGGGCGCAAGACCATGACGTCGGCCCGCGCGCCGGCCGCCTGCGGCTGGAGTCCGAGCGAGGAGAGAACCTGAGGCCAACCGCCGGGTTCGCCGCCGATGACGGAGAAGAAAACCCGCGGCGCCGCGATCGCAGCGGCGCTGGCCGCGAGAGCCAGGCAACCGAGCGCGGCCAAACGGTTAGCGGGTGAGCGCATACCAGAACCCCACACGAACGTCGTTGAACTGCTTGGCGGTTTGTAGATAGGTCCCCCGCAGAGCGTTCACGGAGAAGACCACGGCCGGCGGCATGCTCGACCAGCGGAAACGCAGGCCGGGACCGGCTTCGGCGAAGTTGGCCCAGTCCTGCCGCTTCGAGTCGGCGGTGATGTTGGCGTTGCCGTAGAGCTGCACGCGCAACCCGGCGAACGGCCGGAGCGTATAGCCAACCTGGGTCTGCGAATACGCGATCACGTCATTGGCAAAGCGGCTCACGAAGACCCCGTCGCCGTGGGTTTCGGCGAACCAGCCGGGCTCCTGGCTGCCCAGCAGGCGGCCCCAACCGCGGCTGTAGGACACCCCGGCCCGGTAGTCCTGAGTCCGAAAGGCGGGGTCGGGGATGGAACTGTAGCGGATGGCGGCGCCGGCTTCGGCCCACGCCATGGCACGGTGCCAATAGCGCGTGGCCACGCCCACCGCGGTGACGAAGGACTTCTCGGAGAGGCAACAGATCGGCTGCGCGCCGCGGGTTTCCACCGGTACGCCGGCGCTGACGTCTCCCAGGAACCGCACGGAAAGGTAGGGCCGGAAGGGCAGGTTGCCGATGCGGTATTCGGCCTTGGCCTGCCCGTAGGAGAATAGGTCGTTCCAGCGTGTGGAGTAGAACGGCAGCGCCCAGACCGTGAACCGCCAACGAGCGAAGCCGGGACGCAGATTGTGGTAGGCGCGGCCGGCCTCCGCGGCGATCTTGGGATCGGTGCTGTGCCGCGCCTGATCGAACCAGCCCAGGGCGATGTCGTCCTGGTGCAGGACGTTGTAGACCCAACCCAGCTTCAGCATGACCGAGGCGTCGGTGGGGTCGGTCTCGTGCGCAGCCTCCAGGTAGCGGGCCGCGTCCTTTAGATAGGCCTTGGCGTAGCTGCGCTCGCCCATCTCTTTGGCACTGGCTGGCGGAACGGCCACCGCGCTGCGTTCCTTAAGCGTGGGCGGAGCCTTGAGGACGGCGCGCACGCGCGCGACCAGTTCGGCATCGCCGGATTTGAGGACGCGGTCGAGGTAGATCATGGCGCCGGCGCGGTCCTGCCGGGCCAGCAGCAGGAATCCCAACTGCGCCGCGGCCAGCATGTCGGTGGGCGCCATGTCAGTAAGGATGCGCAGCTCGCGCTCGGCCTCGTCGGTCTGCTTGACCTCTAGTAGAAGGAAGATGAACTCGCGGCGCATTTCGAAGTTGGCCGGATCCAGGTCGAGCGCGCGGCGGAACTCGCCGGCATACGGGCAGCGTTGGGGCGCCAGCTCGCGCGCCTGTTCGGCTACCCGGGGCCGCGACCCACGCGCGGCCGCAATGAGCGCGGCGCGGGAATCTTCGATGCGGCCGGCCTGCTGCCAGGCGCGGGCCAGGTCGAGCAGGAGCTGACGCTCGCCCGGCCGCAGTTCCCAAGCCGCCAGGTACTGCTCCGAAGCCAGCCCCGGATCGCCGCGCGCTTCTGCCAGCCGCCCCAGTTCCAGGTGGGCGCTGTAATCCTGGGGGGACCCGGCCAGCACCGCGGACCAGCGGGCTATGCCTTCGGCGAGCGGCCGGTCTATGTTCTCGAAGGCCTGGCCGGCCACAATGCGCGCGTCGGGGCCTCCGCTCTTCCGAATCCGGTCAAAGGTGCGGCGAGCCTCCGCAGTCCTGCCGGTTTCGTTGCAAAGAAAGGCATATTCGAGGGCGATGCGCTCAGCCGAGGGGTCCAGACGAAGCGCCTCGGCGAACTGGTCGCGGGCGGCTTCGTTCTCGCCGGCCTTCAGGTAGGTATAGCCCAGGTCCTGGCGCAGGATTGGGTTGGCAGGCGCCCCGTCGATCGCCTCACGAAACAACGCGATAGCGGAGTCGTAGTCCTTGGCGCGCAGCGCCTCATAAGCCCGGCCGGCCGGCGCCGTCGTCTGGGCCACGAGCAGGGGCAGGAGACAAATCGCAACGACGGCCACCTTGAAACTCACGAAGACGTAGTGGGCCGAGCCCGAAGTTTCTCGCGCACGCAGTTGGGTGGGACTGCGGCGGGCGCGACGGTGCTCTATAATTAGCAATCGAGGAGCTGGCTTCCCTTCTATGGAGGATTTTAAGAAAAAGCTTCAGGAAGAGATTACTGCGCTCGAGCGCGAACTTCGCACCGAGTTGCCGAAGGAGATCCTGAAGGCGCGCGCGCACGGCGACCTCAGCGAGAACGCCGAGTACCATGCTGCCAAGGAGCGGCAGCGGTATGTCGACGCGCGGTTGCAGCAACTCCAAAAGCGCATGGTCGAGTGGTCGATGGTGGACCTGACGAAGATCCCGCACGGGCGGGTGGGTCTCGGCTCCAAGGTGGTGGTTCTCGACATGGGCAAGGACGAGCAGATCAGCTTCCGGCTGGTCACCAGCGAGGCGGCCGATGTCTCCAAAGGGCTGATCTCGACGAATTCTCCCATCGGCCGCGGACTGCTCGGCAAGGAAGTTGGCGACGTCGTCAATATCCAGATCCCGGGCGGCACGCGGGAGATGGAGATCCTCGAACTCGTCACCATACACGACGCGGGGAGCGAAGGCTTATGACCTACACGCGCGCGATCGGGGTCGCGTGCAACACCGTCATCCGGTGGATCGTTCGCGGCCTGGCCCTTTCGCGCATTCATCCCAATGTCCTGACGTTCATCGGCCTGGTGATCAACGGGGTGGCGGCGGTGCTGCTGGCGGCCGGCCGCTTCGCGCCCTCGGCCCTGGTAATGATCGCGGCCGGGATCTTCGATATGGTGGACGGGCGGGTGGCGCGCGCCACCAACCAGGTGACGCTGTTCGGCGCCTTCTTCGATTCGGTGGTGGACCGCTACTCCGACCTGGTCCTGTTGATGGGCCTGCTGGTCTACTACGCCTCCATCAACCGCTTCTTCTATGTGGTTCTGACGGCGGTGGTGATGACCGGTTCGGTGATGGTGAGCTACACGCGCGCCCGCGCCGAGTGCATGATTCCCAAGTGCAAGGCCGGATTCATGGAGCGCCCGGAGCGCATGGTGCTGCTGATCATCGGGGCGTTGTTCAACCGCATGGCGCCGGTGCTGTGGGTGATCGCCGTGATCGCCAACATCACCGTGATCCACCGCATGCTATTCACCTGGCGCGAGACCCAGCCGCTCGAGCGAAGCCAGATGCGGGTAGCCGCGGGCGCGCGCCAGCAGGGGTAGACTGCCTCTCTCACACCTCCGCGCCGGAGGTGGTGATGGTCAGGCGGCCGTGCTTCACTCCTTTGGTCGAAATCAGCGCGTCGGCGATCTTCTTCACTTCGCCGGCCTTCCCGCGCACCACCAGCACTTCCAGGCAATGATCGTGGTCCAGGTGGACGTGCAGGGTCGAGAGCACGTGGTGATAGTGGTCGTGCTGTAGGCCGGTGAGCTTCTCGTTCAGCAGGCGCACGTGGTGGTCGTATACCAGGGAGACCGTGCCGACCACGCGGCGCTCCGGCGATTCCCAGGCCTGCTCGACCAGTTCCTCGCGGATCAGGTCGCGGAAGGCCTCCGAGCGGTTGGTGTAGCCCCGCTTCGCGATCAGATCGTCGAACTTCTTCAATAACTCGGAATCGATGGCCACGCCAATCCGGCTGAGTTCGCCCATTTGTGATTCATTATAGGCTCGGCGGTAACCAGACGGACGGCGCAAGCGCCCCGAATTTAGGATAGACTCGACCTTATTTAGGAGAAGAGATGACCATTGGCCTTCGATGTGTGGTGGCAGCGGCGGTGGCGGCACTGGCGGCGCCGGGCCAGGTTGAGTCGCCTCTGATCCGAGTGACGGTGAATCTGGTTCAAGTAGATGCGGTAGTCACGGACTCCAAGGGCCGCCAGGTGACGGACCTGAAAGCGGAAGATTTCGAGATCACCGAGGACGGCCGTCCGCAGAAAATCACGAATTTCTCGTACATACGGCTGTCTCCGTCGCCCGGGGCTGTCACCGCGCCGGCGCCTGTCAAGCTGCCCCGAGGCGCGGTGGCGCCTCCGCCCGCGCAGGTCGAAGCCAAACGCGAGGATGTGCGTCGCACCATCGTCCTGGTTGTGGACGACCTGGGCCTGTCGTTCGAGAGCATGGGAGAGGTGCGCCGCGATCTGAAGCGTTTCGTCGAACAGCAACTGCAGCCGGGTGACCTGGCGGCCATCGTGCGCACGAGCGGCGGCATGGGCGCACTCGATCAGTTCACCACCGACCGGCGCCTGCTGCTGGCCGCGGTGGAGCGGCTGCGTTGGTACCCCGGCGGCCGTTCCGGCCTTTCGGCCATCGAGCCAGTCAACTCCGGGCGCGGCGCGGGGCAGCAGGCCAGGGATCAAGAGGCGCAATTTCGCAGGGTCACTTACTCGCTCGGAACGCTGGGCGCCGTGAGTTACCTGGTGAATGGCATGCGCGAAATGCCGGGGCGTAAGTCGCTGATCCTCATCTCCGACGGCCTGCGGCTGCGTTCTACTCTGAGTGAGGGCGAGACCATGGCCCGCCAACACCTCGGGCCATCGGCCTGGGACAGAGACGAGCGCGTGGTCGAAGCGCTACGCCACCTGGCTGACCAGGCCAACCGCGCCGCCGTGGTGGTGTACAGTGTCGACGCGCGGGGTGTTCAGACCCTGGCTCCGACAGCCGACGACACCGGCCACTCGGACATGCGGGCACTCATCAACGCGGGCCGCGGCGACAGCCGGCTTATCGGCATGCTACTCGATCAGGAAGGGCTTCAGGTCCTGTCCCACGAGACCGGCGGTTTCCTGGTCCACGACACCAACCGGATCGACTTCGGCCTGGGACAAGTCCTCAAGGATCTGGAAGGCTACTACCTGATCGGCTACAAGCCGGATGCGTCGCGCTTTCAGCCGCGAAACGGAAAGCAGGCGGACTTTCACGCCATCAAGCTTCAGGTCAAGGTTCCCAAGCTGCACGTTCGTTCGCGTTCGGGCTACTTCGGCTATGAGGATCCCGCGAAGCCGGAGGCGGATCGGTTCGCGGCCGCGCTGTTCTCGCCGTTCACATCCTCCGGCGTGCGCCTCCGTTTGACTTCGGTGTTTGCCGAAGCCGCGGACGCCCGCACCACCATCACGCTGATGTTGCACATCGACGCCCGCGACCTTACCTTTTCGACCGAAGGCGGCGACCGGCAGGCCACCGCGGACCTGCTCGCCTTCACGGTGGACGAGCGGGGCCGGCCCGTCGACAAGGCATCCTACAAGGCGGACATCCGTCTGAAACCAGCCCGGTACGAGTATGCGCTCGGCGCGGGTCTGGTCTACACCAGCTCGATTCCCGTGTCGCAGGCCGGCCCCTACCAGGTCCGCGTGGCGGTTCGGGACACGGCCACGGGCAGGATTGGAACCGCCAGCCAGTTTATCGAGGTGCCCGATCTGAAGAAGCGGCGGCTGGCCCTCTCCGGCCTCGTGGTGGACAGTCCCGCCGGGCAGGCGCAAGACCGCGAGGCGCCGGGCGTTGCGTCATTCCGCGTGTTCCGGCGCAAGGGGGCGCTCGATTTCACCTGCCAGATCTTCAACGCGCGCCTCGATCGAAGCACCCGCAAGCCGGCTATCGACACAGAGGTGCGGGTGTTCCGCGGACAACAGCAGGTGTTCGCAACCGAGCCCAGGAGGCTGGACGTCGCCTCGGCCGGGTCGGCGCGCGCGACCGCCAAAGGCAACATGCCCCTGGGCGCGTTCGAGCCCGGCTCCTACGCGCTGCAGTTCGTGGTTCGCGATACACTGGCCAAGGAATCGCGCGGTGTGGCCGCGCAGTGGATCGATTTCGACGTGATCGAGTAGACCCCGCGCACGGTGGCACTGTTTTTCAGATCGTGCTACGGTGGGGTTCGGTGCACATCCCCGACGGATTCCTTTCTACGCCCGTCTGGCTGGCCCTCGATGCCACCGGCCTGCCGGCCATCGCCCTGCTCGCCCGCCGCGCGCGGCGCGAACTGGAAGAGGCGCGGACGCCGCTGCTGGGCGTCATGGGGGCCTTCGTGTTCGCCGCCCAGATGATCAACTTCCCGGTGGCCGCGGGGACGAGCGCGCACCTGGTGGGCGGCGCGCTGCTGGCCATCGCGCTGGGACCGGCGGCGGCGACGGTCGTCATGACCGCCATCCTGACGGTGCAGGCGTTCGTGTTCCAGGACGGCGGAATCCTCGCGCTCGGCGCGAACGTATTCAACATGGCCATCGCCGGGGTGCTGGCGGCCTGGTTGCCCTACCGCCTGTGGGGCCGGGGCGCCCATCGGAGAGCGGCGATTTTCGCGGCCGGGGCGCTCTCGGTGATGGTGTCCGCGCTGCTGGCGGTGAGCGAACTCGTGGCGTCGCGCGTGCCGGTGAGTCGCGCGGCTCTGGCTTTCCTTCTGGTGGTGTTCGGGATTTCCGCCGTGGTCGAAGGCGCGATCACGGTCGCCGTGGTGCGGGCCATCGAGCGGCTCAGCCCCCGGGTAATCCGGCAGGGTGGGACGGAGCCCTCCTGGGTGCTGGCCCTGTGCGGCGCCGGCGCGGTGCTGCTGGCGGGGGCCGGGGGCCTGGTGGCTTCGACCAACCCCGACGGGTTGCAGTGGCTGGGCGGACAGCTCGACATCCTGGGACGGATCACGAACGTTTTCACGGCGCCGCTGGCGGACTATCGTGCCCGGTGGCTGGGATCGCCATGGGCCGCCAAGGCTGCCGCCGGAAGCGCGGGAGCGTTGCTGGTCGGTCTGATCTGCGTCGCGCTGGGACGGGCGGCGGCGCGGCCGAGGAGCGCCTGAGGTGCACCACGTCGTCCTCGAACGCTGGAGCCGCGGGGCGAGCTTTCTGCACTCCCGGGACGCGCGGGTGAAGATCCTGGTTTTGCTCGCATACCTGGTGGCCCTGGCGACCACGCCCCTTACTCCTGCCGCCGGAGCGTGCTACGCCGCTCTGCTCGGAGTGGCGATCGTGGCGGCGCGGCTGCCGCTGGCCGGCCTGGCGTTGCGCGCCGCTGCCGTGCTGCCGTTTGCGGGCACGTTCGCTCTGTTCAGCCTGCTGGCGGGCGATGGGGCGCGCGCCGCGTCGCTGGTAGCAAAAAGCTACCTTTCCGCCGCGGCGGCGCTGGCGCTGGCGGGGACGACATCGATGCCGAAACTCGTGCGCGCCCTCGAGTCTCTCGGCGTGCCGCGTTTCCTGACACTGGTGATCCAGTTTCTGTACCGCTATCTGTTCGTCATTTCCGAGCAAGCGCAACACATGCGACTGGCGGCGCTGGCGCGGGGCGGCGGCCGCCTCCGCTTCACGCACGCGGCGGGCGCGGCGGCTACCTTGTTCGGGCGCTCTTACTCGCGCGCCGAGGGCATCCACGGAGCCATGCTGGCTCGCGGATTTCATGGCCGTATGGAATTGCTGGCCGACGCGCGGCTGGGAGCGGCGGACGTTCTATTTCTAGTGGCTGGTGTGGCTGCCGCCGTTGCGCTGCGACTGATGACGGGAGCGGCTGCATGAACGCCCGTCCGCTGATCGAAATCCGCGGCCTGCGCTACCGCTATGACGACGGCACGGTGGCCCTCGATGGCGTCGATTTCCAGTTGTTCCCCGGCGAGAGCGTGGTGTTACTCGGCCCGAACGGGTCCGGCAAGACCACCTTCGCGCACCACCTGAACGGCCTGCTTCGCGGCGAAGGCTTTGTTTCGGTCTGCGGCCTGGAGGTGGAGCAGAAGAACCTGGCTGAGATCCGGCGCAAGGTGGGGCTGGTGTTTCAGGACTCGGACGAGCAACTCTTCATGCCCTCGGTTCTCGAGGACGTTGCATTTGGGCCGCTCAACGCGGGCCGCACGCCCGAAGAAGCGACCGCGATCGCGCTGGCCGCGCTAGACCAGACCGGCATGCGGTACGCAGCCGGCAGGGCGCCCTATCACCTTAGTGCGGGTGAGAAGAAACGCGTGGCTGTGGCCGGGGTGCTGGCCATGAAACCGGAGATACTGGTCTTAGATGAGCCCACTACGTTTCTCGATCCTCCGGCGCAGCGCGACTTAGTCAAACTGCTTGGCGGTCTGGGACAGTCCAAGATTTTGATCACGCACGACGCGGGGTTGGCACGCGCGCTGGCGAGTCGCGCGGTGTTTTTCGAGCGAGGGAAGATCGCCGCCGAGGGACCCGTGGCGGAGATCGTCGAGCGCTTCGGTTGGGAAGCCGCGCCGCCGGCCGTAACCGCGGCGGCGCAGAACTGACCCCGCTTACGCCTTGCCTTCTGTCTTCTTGCGGTACTCGGCCCAGCGGCGCTTCTGTGCGGCGGCGATCCTCTTGCGCGCGGCGGCGCTCAATTTTCTCCGTCGCCCGGTCTTCTCAGCGGCGGGCGCTGCCGCGGCAGCCGAGGCAGAGGCCGGAGGACGGCCCCGGCGCCGGCCGAGCATGGCCTGAACCTGGCCAATCTGTTCCTCGATCCGTTTCTTCTGCGCTTCCAGACCTTCCAGCGCCGCTTTCAACAACTCGGAATTCTGCACGGTTTTAGGTCTCGGCATAAGTTCACCCCACTTCACGATAGCATAGGCACACTTACTGCGAAACGCCTTTCTCCGACTCACAAATAATAGTCACGGGTCCGTCATTGACAAGCTCTACCGCCATGGATGCCTGGAAGATACCGGTCTCCACCGAGACACCGAATTTGCGGCAGGCCCGCACGAAATAGTCATACAGCAGTTGTGCTTCCTGTGCCGGCGCGGCAAGGTCAAATGCCGGCCTGCGGCCCCGCCGGCAGTCGCCGTACAGCGTGAACTGGGAGACAATCAGCAGCGCGCCTCCGGTCTCGAGAAGGCTGCGATTCATTTTGCCCGCATCGTCCGGAAAAATGCGCAGGCCGGTTACTTTGTCCGCCAGGTAATCGGCATCGGCCGGCGAATCGCGTTTCGCGATGCCGAGAAACACCAGCAGGCCGGACGCAATCTCGCCCGTAATGCTGCCATCCACCACAACCCGCGCCTCAGTGACTCGCTGAATGACAACCCGCATATGGGTTTAGTGTACGGCTTGGAGCAAAGACCGCGCCATGCTCCGCTATACTGTAGGTTCCTACGATGGCACCTCGAAAAGCAGTGCGCTATAAAGACGCCGGCGTCGATATCGACGAGGCGGACCGCGCCGTAGATCACATCAAACACCTGGCGCGCGCCACCTTCACCCGCGGCGTGGTCACGGATATCGGAGCCTTTGGCGCAGGCTTCGAACTCACTGGATGGAAGAAGCCGGTTCTGGTCAGCTCGGCCGATGGCGTGGGCACGAAACTCAAGATCGCCTTCGCCGCGGGCCGTCACGATACGGTGGGCCAGGACCTGGTCAATCATTGCGTGAACGACATCGGCGTGCTGGGCGCCAAGCCGCTCTTCTTCCTGGATTACTACGCTACCGGCAAACTCGACGCGGAGGTCGCGCGGCAAGTTGTCTCCGGCCTGGCACGCGCCTGCCGCGAGAATGGCTGCGCGCTGATCGGCGGCGAGACCGCGGAGATGCCGGGCCTGTACTCCGAGGGCGAATACGATCTGGCCGGCTTCATCGTGGGCGCCGTCGAACGCAAGCGCATGCTCAATGGCGCGGCGATCGCGACGGGCGACATACTCCTCGGCCTGCCCTCCACGGGACTGCACACCAACGGTTACTCGCTGGCGCGCAAGCTGCTGCTCGAGGTGGCCGGTTATGGCGTGAAAACCTACCTGCCGGAGCTCGGCGGAACGGTGGGCGATGAGTTACTCAAGGTGCACCGCAGCTACCTGAAGCCGATTCAGTCGCTGGCGGCGAACGGGCTGCTGAAAGGCGCGGCACATATCACCGGCGGAGGCATCACCGGCAACACGCCGCGCATTTTGCCGCCGCGGGTGGCCATCGAAGTGGACACCGCTGCCTGGCGAGTGCCGCCTGTCTTCGAACTGTTGCGGCGCCTCGGCAACATCCCCGACGCCGACTACCGCCGCACCTTCAACCTGGGCATCGGCATGATCCTGGTGGTGTCGAAACGGAACCTCGCGCGCGCCCGGAAGCTGCTGGACAGCCTCGACCAGCCCTGCTACGAAATCGGCCGCGTGATTCCGCTGAAGCGCGGCTCGAAGACGCGGGTGGTCTACCTGTGAAGAAGAAGCTCGGAATCCTGCTCTCGGGGCGCGGCTCGAATTTTGAAGCCATCGCCGCCAGCATCGAAGCCGGCCGCATCGACGCCGAGATCGCCGTCGTGATCGCGAACCGGCCCGACGCCCGCGGCCTCGAAATTGCCCGCCAGCGCGGATTGAACGCGGTTCTGATTCCTTCCAAGGGCCTGGATCGCGAAGTCTACGACCGCATGGTGGCCGCCGAACTCGCGAAATCCGCGGTGGACCTAGTCTGCCTGGCCGGTTACATGCGCCTGCTGAGCGCGTACTTCGTGCGCCAGTTTCCGCTGCGCATCCTGAACATCCACCCGTCGCTGCTGCCGTCGTTCCCGGGTCTGGAAGCGCAGCACCAGGCGCTCGAGCACGGCGCGAAGATCAGCGGCTGCACGGTGCATTTCGTGGACGAACTGCTGGACGCCGGCCCGATCGTGATCCAGCGCGCGGTCCCGGTACTCGATGGAGACACCGAGGCGACGCTCGCCGCACGCATCCTGGAGCAGGAGCACCAGGCCTACACCGAGGCGATCCGCATCGTGCTGGCGGGCAACTTCCGCATCGACGGCCGCCGGGTGCGCATCGGAAGTTAGCGTTTTGTCCGCTCGCTGACGCGCGCGGTTCCGTTTCTGGGCCTGCCCCGCGAAGTTAGCCGAACGTCGACCTAGGTCCAAACCCTTATTCGCGTTCGGCCTTCAGGGCAGCCAGAAAGGCGCTGACCGGGATCTCGGGGCTCGGCATTTCCAGGATCTTCTCTATATCGAGTTTCTTCCTGGGCAGCCGCACCAGGCCTTGCGCCGCTAGTCGGCGTAATCGCGCTGAGACGATCGGAACGCGACTTACGCTCCGCACTGCCCTACCCGCTCCGCCACCATCCGCGCCACCTCGGCGACCGCGACGTCCGACTTCTGCCGGCCGCGGCGCTCCACCAGTTCCACCAGCCCCTGCGCAAACTTCTTGCCGATGACGATGCGGTAGGGCACGCCGATGAGGTCCGCGTCCTTGAACTTCACCCCCGGCCGCTCGTCGCGGTCGTCGAAGAGCGCGTCCAGGCCCAGCGCGCGGCAGCATTCATAGACCTCCAGGGCCGCCTCGCGCTGCGTCTGGTCCGCGATGTTGATCGGCGTGATGACCACCTGGAACGGCGCGATGGCGGCCGGCAACGCCATCCCGTCCGCATCGTTATAGAGCTCCACCGCGGAGCTCAGGATGCGCTCGATGCCGATCCCGTACGACCCCATCACCGGCGTCGATTCCTGGCCCGCGGCATTCTGCACGCGCAATCCCATCGAGTCCGAATAGCGGCTGCCGAGCTTGAAGATATGGCCGATCTCGATGGCCTTGCCGAGCGCCAGCGGCGCCCCACAACTCAGGCACGCGTCTCCGGCCGCGGCCTGTCGCAGATCGTGATACTCGGCCTGGAAATCTTCATCCGGCGTCACCCCGCGCAGGTGCTGGCCATCCTTGTTCGCCCCGGCGATCATGTTCTTGCGGCCGCGCAACGCCTCGTCCGCCAGAATGCGCATTCCGGCGGCGCCCACCGGACCGAGCGATCCCGCCTCGGCTCCGAACCAACCCACGATCTCCTCCGGGCGCGCCGCGCGAAACTCGCGAACCGCCGCGGCCCGCTGAAATTTGGTCTCACTCAACTGGTGGTCGCCCCGCACCAGCACCAGCACCGGCTGGCCGTCGGCCACCAGCACCAGGCTCTTGATGAACGAGCAGCCGGGGTGGCCGGTGAATTCCGTGAGTTGGTCGATGGTCTTGATGCCGGGCGTGAGAAATGCTTCCGGCGCCAGGTCGCCACCGGGATCGGGCCGCGCGGGCGCGGTGGCCTTCGAGACCGCTTTTTCGAGGTTGGCGGCATAGCCGCATTGGCAAGTCACCACCCAGTCCTCGCCCGCCTCCGACTTCACCATGAATTCGTGGGACTGGCTGCCGCCCATCGCTCCCGAATCCGCCTCCACCGCAAGAAACTCGAGCCCGCAGCGGTTGAAGATGCGCCCGTAGGCGTCGTAGTGCTTGCGGTAGGCGGCGTCGAGCCCCGCCGCGTCCATGTCAAACGTGTACGAGTCCTTCATCAGGAACTGCCGCACCCGCATCAGTCCCGAGCGCGGCCGCGGCTCGTCGCGGAACTTGGTCTGGATCTGATACCAGATCTGCGGAAGCTGCTTGTAGCTGTGCAGCTCGTTGCGCGCGATCGCGGTCATGACCTCTTCGGCAGTCATCCCCAGGCACAGGTCGTGGCCGTTGCGGTCCTTGAGCCGGAACTGGTCGTGGCCCATGATTTCCCAGCGGCCCGACTCCTGCCATAGCTCGGCCGGCTGCAGCGCCGGCAGCAGGAATTCCTGCGCGCCGATGGCATCCATCTCCTGGCGCACGATGGCGACAATCTTGTTCAGCGAGCGCTGCGCCAGAAACAGGTAGCTGTAAACGCCCGCCGCGAGCTGCCGGATGTAGCCGGCCCGCAACAGGAGCCGATGGCTGATGACTTCGGCCTCCGCCGGCTCCTCGCGCAAGGTGGGGATGAACAGTTGGCTCCAACGCATTGGTACAGGATAGCGCGCCGGGCCGAGGCCCATGATCCTCGCATGTTAGAATGGCTGCTCTGCCCCTATGACAATCGCCCTCGGTAGCGACCATGCCGGATTTGTCTTGAAGGAACACCTGCGCCTCAGCTTGGAGCGGGCAGGGCACCAGGTTGTGGACGAGGGCACACACTCCACCGAGTCGTGCGACTATCCCAACTTCGCCGCGCCGGTGGCGCACGATGTGGCCGACGGCCGCGCCGAACGCGGCGTCCTGGTGTGCGGCACGGGCATCGGCATGTCGATCGCCGCCAACAAAGTCGCCGGCATACGCGCCGCGCTGGGGACCGGCCCGGAGGAGGTCCGCCTGGCGCGCGCCCACAACGACGCCAACATCCTGACGCTGGGGGCCAGGTTCATCGAGGAGCCTGCGGCGGACGCCCTGGTGGGCGTGTTTCTCGAGACCGCGTTTGAAGGTGGCCGGCACGCCCGGCGACTGGCCGAGATCGCCGCACTGGAGGATACCCAATCATGAACGAGCAGGAGAAGATGTCCCGGGGGCTGGCCGAGGTCGATCCGCAGGTATACGACACCATCCGGCAGGAATTGCAGCGCCAGAATTCGCGCCTCGAGCTGATCGCCAGCGAGAACTTCGTTTCCGAGGCTGTGCTTGAAGCCGCCGGCAGCGTCCTCACCAACAAGTACGCCGAGGGCTATCCCGGCAAGCGCTACTACGGCGGCTGCCAGTACGTGGACGTCATCGAAACGCTGGCCATCGAGCGCGCCAAGCAGTTGTTCCACGCCGAGCACGCCAACGTGCAGCCGCATTCGGGCGCACAGGCCAACATGGCCGCCTACGCCGCCGTCCTGCAGCCGGGCGACACCATTCTGGGCATGAATCTGGCGCACGGCGGCCACCTCACACACGGCAGCCCATTCAACTTCTCGGGCAAGCTGTACAAGATCGTGCCCTATGGCGTCAATCGCGAGACCGAGCAGATCGATTATGACGAACTGGCGGCGCTGGCCGCCGAGCACCGTCCCAAGCTGATCGTCGGCGGCGGCAGCGCCTATCCGCGCATCATCGATTTCCGGCGCATGCGCGAGATCGCGGACGCCTCCGGAGCCATGCTGATGGTCGATATGGCGCACTTTTCGGGATTGGTGGCGGCGGGCGTCCATCCCAATCCCTGCGAGTACGCCGATATTGTGACGTCCACCACCCACAAGACGCTGCGCGGGCCGCGCTCCGGAATCATTCTCTGCCGCGCGCAGCACGCCCAGGCCATCGACAAGTCGGTCTTCCCCGGCATACAAGGCGGCCCGCTGGTGCACATCGTCGCAGCCAAGGCGGTGTGTTTCCTGCTGGCCATGCAGCCGGAGTTCGTGGAGTATCAGAAGCGCGTGCTGGCCAACGCGGCCGCGCTGGCCCAGGGACTGGCCGCGGCCGGTTTCCGGGTAGTCTCCGGCGGCACGGACACGCATCTCCTGCTGCTCGACGTGTTCTCGAAAGGCATCCGGGGCAAAGAAGCCGAACAGGCGCTCGACGAAGCGTACATCACCGCTAACAAGAACACGATTCCGTTCGACACCAACAAGCCGTTCAACCCGAGCGGCATTCGCCTGGGCAGCCCGGCGGTGACCACGCGCGGTTTCGGCGAGCGGGAAATGGGAGAGGTGGCCCTGCTCATCGCCGAAGTTCTGAACAACATCGGCTCCCAGGAGACCTACGCCGAGGTGAGGGTGCGCGTGAGGACACTCACCGACCGGTTCCCTCTTTATCCCTGGAAGCTCAACCCGGTGATGGCGTAGTGGATGCCAATCCGCATCGCCATTGACGTCCGCCGTACCCGCGACTTCGGCATCGGGACCTACATCCGCAACCTGATCCACGCGCTCGCGGCCATAGACCACGAAAACCACTACATCCTGGTGGCGTGTCACGCCGACGAGCCGGACCTGGCCGACCTGCCTCCCAACTTCGAGATCGCCCTGTACGCCAGGCAGGACGTCGAGTGGATGGACCAGTTCGCGTTCTACTTTTTCCTGCGGACCATACGGGCCGATCTGGTGCATCTGCCCTTGAACCTGGTACCGCTGCTGATGCCCAAGCCTTACGTGGTCACCATCCACGACATGGGCAGCCTGCTATTCGGCAACCGGACCCACCAGATGCGCTCCAACTACCGCATGTTCCTGTTCCGGCGCGGGCTGCTGCGGGCCGAGCGGGTCATCGCGGTCTCGACGGCCACGCGCCGGGATGTGGAGAATGTCCTGGGCATCCCGCCCAACCGCATCCGCCAGATCTACGATGCGCCGGACCCGCACTTCTCGCGCCCTCTCGATAGCGGCACCCAATCCGCGGAGCGCCTGCAGACGCTGGAGCGGTATCAGATCGACTACCCATTCCTTCTGTATGCGGGCGCGGTCCGGCCGCAGAAGAACATACCGCGCCTGGTCGAGGCGTTCGCCGTGCTGCGCGGCGATCTCGAGCACCACCCGGTCTACAAGGACCTGCGCCTCATCATCATCGGGGACGAGATCAGCAAGTACCCCGCCTTGCGCCGGGCCGTCATCAAAACTCGCGTCGAAAAGCTGGTGCGGTTCCTCGGCTTCGTGCCCCTGGACACGCTGCGGGTCTTCTTCGAGGCCGCATCCGCGTTCGTGTTCCCCTCGTTATACGAGGGGTTTGGTCTGCCGCCACTGGAGGCCATGGCTTGCGGAACCCCGGTAGTCACCTCCAGCGTCAGTTCGCTGCCTGAAGTAACCGGAAACGCGGCCATGCTGGTCAATCCCGAGAACGTTTTCGATATCGCTCGCGGGATCCGCGAGGTGCTGCTCGATGAAGCGCTGCGCGCCGAGCTAATCCGCCGGGGTCACCAGCAGGTGCGCCGCTTCAGTTGGGCCACCGCCGCCCGGCAGGTGCTCGAGATCTACCAGGAAGTCGCCGCGGCTAAACCGCCACGGTAATTCCTAGAAATAATCCTGCCGCGCGAGTGCTGGTCCGGGTGTCAAATACCCCTCTTCGTTCGGCGCTATCCCCGCGCCTGGCGGCGTGACTTCGGAGACTTCACGGGGGGCGGTGAGCCCATCGAGCAGGTCCAGCACCGTCAAATCGAGCCTTCGCAGGATGCGATCGGCGTTTTCGACCGACAAAGTGCGCACTCCCTTCAGAATATGGTGCATGTGCGGCTGCGAGATCCCGATCATGCGGGCCAGACCCCTTTCGGTCAGTTCGCCGTTGTGCACGCTGGTCCGGACGCGCCCCAACAGCCTGCGTTGTAGAGTCTCGAAATCCATTACGCCGTCCCCGAGGTCTGATTCCTCACAGGAATAGGTGGGCGCGAAACCATGGCTATCTCACGCTATTAATCCACTTTAACGATGTATATTCAGATCAATTGCTGCCGCTGGCTGTGCCCTGTCGCCTTACTTGACGCGGAGCGATGCGCGCTTCGTGGAATTGACCCTTTCTCGATGGCGAGTACGCTTGGGACAGGTTTTTTGGGCGATCCTCATCCCCTTGAGGCGCCCGTTAGAAGAGGACATCAAAAAATGGACTGGAATCGATCAGAGACAGTAGCACTAGCTAAACATTCCTGCACTCTATGTCATGGACTCGGGCTGCATCTCGGTCGCGGGGGGCAAGTGGCTCCCTGCAACTGCGTTCTGCGCGCCATCTTTCGCGCCTGCTATGCCCGCTTTCGTCACTGCGCGCGGAAAGAAAGGTACATGAGTAAGATCTCGCTCGAGTTCGTTTCCGGGCGGGAACACAGCTTTAGTTGGGGCCGCAAAGACGAGGAATACATGGCGGACTTCGTCCTGGTGAGCCGCCGCACTCTTCCGGAACTGGAATACAAGGTCTTCAAGTTCCATTTTCTTTTGGGGGCGGATTGGAGGCTTTGCTGCCGCCGCCTGGGGATCGACCGCGGCATTTTCTTCCATGCGGTGTACCGCATTGAGCAGGCCCTGGGCCGCGTGTTCCGCGAACTGGAGCCATACGGATTGTTTCCACTGGACGAGTACTTTCACGGCGCCGTCCGCGCGGAGCCGACCCCGATCCGGCGGCCGGTGCCGCTGCGCCCTTCACCCAGGATCCCCCTCCGCCCCGCACTCCTGCGAACTGCTTGAACAGCCCCGCCCGCCCACGTTCGCGAGCGTGGGCGGGCCCCGTTACCGAACCGCGACCGTCAGGGAGCGGACCTCCGCGACTCAAAGAAGCTCCGCAGCA
>Ga0182027_10005654_pt1 | contig 18927 bp, 10 predicted proteins | sample 712E1DmetaG_FD_121300 | JGI IMG/M metagenome (GOLD analysis project Ga0182027, IMG submission 121300) | Permafrost microbial communities from Stordalen Mire, Sweden - 712E1D metaG (Illumina Assembly) | ecosystem: Environmental > Terrestrial > Soil > Wetlands > Permafrost | place: Sweden...
AACAGGAAGTATTCCAAATCAAACAACCTTGCTTTTTATTTTCAATAGAAATGGCAAAATTACAAAGCAATTCGTTTATAATATCAACATGAATTTGAAAAACAAAACTCCCGAAATAGTACCGTTAAACTAACTTTACAATTATTGGTATTCAAAACCTCATCCATCATAAAAATAATAATTCTTATCTAGAAGCAGTATTTCTGCTCTATAATATAGATTAATTAAAATTCTTTATGCTTAAGAACTTTTTTAATATTCTGCCCTGGGTTCTTTAAATTCAATGCTCAACTTAAGCTTGAAATCATCTTCCTTCGAAAACAATTGGGAATTTCGAATAGGACTCTTAAAAAATTCAAGATTAAGAATCGGAATAGGATCTTTTTATAATAATTAAATAGATCTTTTGTTTTCCCGGCTGCCCCTTGGAAGCGTGAAGTTAAAAGTGCTCCCCATATTTATCTGGCTCTCAACCCAGATTTTACCGCCATGTTTTTCTACAAATTCTTTGCACAGCATCAACCCCAAACCAGTGCTAGTCTCACCTTCTGTACCTTTGCGTCCGACTTTCTCATCAATTTTAAATAATTTACTACAAAGCTCTGTTGGCATCCCGATACCTGTATCTATTACAGATATTTCCATCATATCATTATTTGTTTCTTTTGATTTGACAATTACTTTTCCTCCTTTGGAAGTAAACTTTAGTGCGTTTGACAAAAGATTACATAAAATGGAATTAAGCATTGCCTCATCTGCATAAACAGTTTGATTATTGACAATATCACAGATTATCTCGACTTTTTTCTGTTCACTTCTAACAGTCATCAAATTGATATTTTGAGAAATTATTTCAGATAACTCTATTTTTATTGGACTAAGAATTATATTATCTTGTTGCATTCTGGCCCAATCTAACAAATTGGTTAATAACTTTAATAGATCTTCAGCAGATTTCTGCATTTCCTTACTTAAATTGGATAATTCCTCTTGAGAAAAATTAACCACACCTTCTGCCATCATTTCGGTCAATCCAATAAAACCAATGAAAGGACTTCTCAAATCATGTGCAATAATAGAAAATAATTTATCTTTTGTATTATTGAGTTCTTTCAGTTCCTCATTTAATTTATGCAGCTTTTCCTCCATCTCTTTGCGCTCGGTGATATCGCGACCAATCCCGAGTGATCCCATTATTTTATCCTGACTATCATAAAAAGGTACTTTTGTAGTTGAAACCCATCTGTTTTTTTTTACTTTACTTTTGTCAACTGTTGGACCTTCGAAATTATAGATTCCTTTTTCAGATGTGAGAATCAATTGTTCTTCAGAAAAATATTTTTTTGCCAGTTCAGTCGGGAATAGATCATAATCCGATTTCCCAATCAACTCACTTTCTGATTTTATACCAAACTGATGTAAGGTGGCATTGTTAGCTATTAGAAATTGTCCTTCAATATTTTTCAAATAAATATAATCGGGTATATTATCTATCAGAGTTCTGAGAAGAATTCTTTCATGTTCTAGTTCTTTCTGCGTTTTAATAAGTTCATTAATATCACGGGTAATACCAACGAGTCCCATGATCTGGCCGCTTTCATCTCGTATCGGAACTTTATTAGTCATTGTCCAATTAACCCTGCCATCTTTCAAGCATCTGCTTTCAATTTGACCGATAATAGGTCTAGCTGTTTTAATTATTTCTAAATCATCGATTAATGATTTACTGCCAAATTCTTCCCCATATAATTCCACATCGTTTTTCCCTATTATCTGGCTTTCGTCTAAATCCAGATTTTCTTGCATCTTATGACTAAATTTCACTTGTCGTCCCTGATTATCCTTAAAATAAATACTATCAGGGATAGTATCCATAAGAGCATTCATCAATATTCTTTCATTCTTCAATTCTTTTTCTGATAATCTTAACTCTTCAATCACACTCTCCTGATTTTTGATTTTCTCACGGAGAATTTCCAGTTCATCTTGTATTTTATTCTCATCTAACATAATATTTATCTCATATATTAAAAGTTAAAAATAACTGTTATAATATTATCGAACACCTGTCTCTTAATTATAATGCAATAAAGGGGACCAATCGATATAATTGCAATTTCTTTAGAGGATATACTTTTAAATAAGGTTAGATCGCTCTATTTTTGACCGATGAAAATATATTCCAGTTTACCCGACTATTGCCGTGAGGAAAAGTTACAACAAAACAAATTCCCACGTTAGAACCTTCAAGATAATTTTACGCATTTCAATTGCACATGGTTTTATAGATACGTTAGCCACATTATACTTCTTTGCTGTATTGCATCCTTTAAATATTTTCGCGTCGGTCATTGTGGGATGAAGCAGTGAATGATCAATCATCTTTGCAAGTGATTTAAAGGATATATACTGATCCATATATTCTCCAATAGTAATTAAACCACCGGAACCGGTTAATCGTTTGCACATTAAAATAATAAGTTTAAGAGATACTCCGATTCATACGACAAGAAGTTTAATAGGGCGATCTGAACGAACGCCCTATTATATACAATTTATTTTACGGTGCTTGAATAATTGCTATTTCAAACGGTTTAAGTTTCAGGGAGACTTCACTTGTAACAGGAACCGGACCTCTATATTGTCGATCAACTTCCGGTCTGATTTCATTAACCGTCACAGGTAAATTATTAACTATTTCTTTCCAGCCGGATTTTTCAATTGTTCCATCAAATTTTAATGTAACCGGCACTTCTTTTTCACCCAAATTATAAAGCGCGTATTGTTTTGCGCCGTAAGGATATATAGCAACTTTTCCCGGAGCTTGAAGAGTAAAACCGAGTTCGTTGTTAAAAGACTGACGAATCCTGGTTAAGATTTCAACAGGAAGACAAAGCAAATCGTAACTGTTCTCCGGCATATTGAGAATGTAGATATTTCCTTTTAAGTATGGTACATCCAGGAAAACGCCCATGTCATAATCCTCTTCAACTACAGCAACACCCCTGATGTAAGGCCAGGTTGTTGTTTCAATCCGCGGGAATGTAAAAGCTCTCTCTGCCTTAACATTCTTCTGTTCCCATCCGCCTCTTGTTCTGAATTCAGAGGAAGTAACAAAACCACCGTGAGGGTTTAAACTAAGAGTATTTTTGAATTCGGTTTTCTCAAGTTTTTTCCAGAGCGCCCAAGTCATAAATACATCATGACCATCGTGTAATCGTTGAATCATTTGTTCGGCAAGTTTTGTATCTTGAAGAGAATTCAAAGTAAATATCGCATTTTTACTGTCCTTCGGAAATTGACCGACAGGAGATAGAGGAATTCCCGCTTCTCCGAAATAACCAAAAATATTATATTCGCCGGTTGAACCATAAGGCAAGTAAATCGGAATACCGCGCGCATCGCCTTTAAGCAGTCCTGCAACTTTATCAAACTCCGGAAGCATTTTTACAAAATGAGGATAAACATCACTGGAAGGATTTGTCGGATAAAGTTGTCCGGCACACCACAAAATTATTTCCGGAGTTTTAGCTAAAACTGCCTGCCAAACCTGTGCATTATAATCATTTCCTTCTCCTTTCATATCATAATTATCCAGCCAGGAACCGATCCATTTTGAAGGATCAACACTAGACCACCATTTTTGGAAAACATAACCGCTGTAAATTGGAATATGCTGATCTTGTGTTTCAGGAATACGTGTTTCAATTCCGACAGCCATTTTATCAAACTGATTTGTTTCATTAAAAACATCATAACCGTTTTGTCTGTGTCCTTCATACCAATTTGGATATTTTATAATCACTTTAACTCTAGGATTGACCTGTTTTGCAGGATCAATAATATATTGTTTTGATTTTTCGAGAAGGAGTTTTGAACGGTAATCAGCCCAGGACATATTACCCCGTCCTTCGAGACATTTTTCGCAGTTGCAAATAGTAAACAACCAATCGTCAAGAATGATTTCATCAAATACAGTAGCTTGGGCGCGCATTCTCTTTTCAAGAGCAGCAAGATCGTCCGGATCGTTGTAACAACATGGTCCTCCTTTTTCTGATGTAGGGACCATTGCTCCTGCAGGGACTATTCCAATTGCGCGAAACCGATCGGCAACTTTTTTCATCAATTCAATATCTTCGATTCCATGGTTTTTCCCTTCAAGATAAACTTTCTGAATCTTGATCGGTGCGAAGTAGTCCATTGTTTTCTTAAAGCTATCTGCATCCGCAAGCAAATGTTGAACGTCACCGCTCGTGAAGAAAATCGAATATTTCAAATTATTCCATCCTGCTTTTGGTTGTGCGTAACTATATTGCGATTGGGAGAGTATTAATATCAATGCCGCAAATAAAAAAACGAAATTTATGGAAATAAATCTTTTCACTGTACCTCCGTCTTAGATTTTACATGTTCAATTCTTTTTATAAAATTTGTTATTTAATCAATTAACTAAATATATCATACTCAAAGATATTTCAGAAATTTCTAATAAGAAATGAATTTAATCCTAATTATTTTCTTTTTTCCCTGTCCTATGAAAATATACCTATTCGTCTCAAAATGAAATTCCACGTGGCAGAGCAACGGGGTATCTTAAACCTGCCTCGCGTTGACGGCCCGCTTCGCCTCTCGGCTTTAGCGAGGCGAGCAAGGCAGGCGGATTAAACTCAAAGACAAGCAATAGTGAAGTTACCCACTTGAAAGAGCCGGTTTTTCAATCTGTACATAAGTAAATCTAAAGCTGTTAAACCTAAGACCACCCTAAGTCGGTTAAAACATAATGACTTTGTTTTCTTCGGCACTTTTGTATGCATCAAAAGTAATTTTAAGAGTATTCCTGACATCATCTAATGTTGAAATCGGTAGCGTGCCTTCAATAACTGCTTTAACGAATGCATTAGCCAAATTTGTAAAAGAATTTTCGTAATCCACGTCAATATTTAACTTTTCCCCATTATGATATAAAGCATCGGTAATGATCAAATTTCCTTTTTCGCCAAGAATTCTGATTCCGTTAATTCCTTCTCCGAAATTTGACGCCCATGATTGCATCAAGCAGCAGACAGATCCGTCTTCATATTGCATATTGATTTGTGCAAGATCCTCACAATCCATATTTGTTAAAACTAATTTCGATTTGAAAGCTTGCAATAATTTAGGCATTCCCAAAAGATAAAGTGTTTGATAAACAAGATGGTGTCCGCTATCGATCAAAGTTCCGCCTGTGCCCAACTCTTTTATCCTGCGCCAACCGGTTGAATGAGCTTGACTGATTGTATGCGTTACGATGAAAGAGGAATGTATCAATTTTCCAAGGGCACCGCTTTTCAGAATTTCTTTTGCCTTAACTACCGCACCTCGATATACAAAATTATGAGCTGGAAAGAGTACAAGATTTTTTTCTTTGCTAAGTTTTTCAATTGTTGCGACCTGATCGACATTAGTAACGACGGGTTTTTCAACCAACAAATGCTTCCCGGCATTTAATCCTTTTATGATTTGTTCATAATGATACGGATTTATGCTTCCAATGATAATGGCGTCAAGCGAAGAATCGGCTACCATCTCATCAAAGCTTGCATACGGCTTAATATTTAATTCATCACATTTATTTAAAAGTTGTTCTTTCTTTTTTGCAATTTGTTCATTACTACCGTAATAATCGCTACATAACCCTGCGAATTCAGCATCTTTTAAAGAAGAAAACCCTTTGTAATGCCAATCTGTTATAAACCCCAGCCCAACCATACCGATTTTTAATTTACCGTTCATTTCTAATTCCTTATATATAAATACAATATTAGAACAAAGTTTATATTTTTAGCAACTTGCTAAAAGAAACACCTCACCGCAGAGAAACGGGGTATCCGAAACCTGCCACGTATTGACGCCCCGCTTCGCCTCTCGGCTTTGCGAGGCGAGAAGTCAATGCGGGAGCAAATTTATTTTAATAAAATACTTTTGCAAGCGGCAAATAATATATCATTATTCAATATTGAATTTAGAAATAATTAGCTCCAGTTTTAAATTTAATTGCGTAAGATCTTCCAAAGCTAATGAAACTTGTTCGGATCTGTCGGCATTTTCTTTTGAAACAGAGCTAATTGTCAATATCCTTTCATTAATATGTTCTGCTTTTTCCTTTTGTTCTTCGTTTGAATGTGCTACTGATTCGATTACTTCCGAAACACGGGAAATAGAAGAAATTATTTTTTCTAATGATTCTCCTGCTTTTTCCGTCAAGTCATGTCCGTTCTTGACTTTTTCCAAACCTACTGCAATTGAATTAGTAGCTTCACCCGATTCCTTCTGTATTTTTTTAATTTGCAGCGCAACGTCTTTAGTAGCCAAAGTAGTTTTTTCCGCCAACTTTTGAACTTCGTCCGCAACTACTGCAAACCCTCTTCCATATTCCCCTGCTCTTGCTGCTTCGATAGCCGCATTAAGAGCAAGGAGAGTTGTTTGATCTGCTATTTCATTTATTAATTCAATAATATTAGTGATCTCCCAGCTACTTTCTCCTAGTTTTTTAATTGTCATTGAAGCGCCAAGAATTACACTATTAATCTCTTCCATTCCCAAAATGGTACTGCGGACAATCTTTCCTCCGCCGGTTGCATTATCCTTTGCCTGAATTGAAGCTGCAGTAGCAATCTCGGAACTTGCATAATTTTTAATGATATTTTTTGTCATAATATCAACTGCGTCCACAACTTCTTTAGCCCTTGCGCTTTGTTCAGTTGTTCCTTCATAAATATTTTTGGCAATTACACTTATTTCTTCACTTGCTGAAGAACTGGAGTGGATTGCATCGGTTAAACTAAGAATAATAGCTCTGAAATTTTCAACTACCCGGTTAAACCCATTAAAAAGCTTCGCAAAAGTATTTTTCTCATCAATTTCAATAAAGACATTTAAATTACCCTCGGCGAATTCATTCATGTTATTAAGTAGTAATTCAAAACCAGCTTGAAGAATTTCTTGTTGCTCTTCCAGATATTTTCTTGATTTTTCATCTTTTAGCTTTGCTTCTTCGGATAGGTGTTCTTTTTCTTCTTCCGCGATTTTTGCATGTCTGATTTCGTTATTCAGTTTATTATTCATACCCTCAAGATTTTGTTGTCTTTTTTTGTTTGCCTTAATATAATAGTTAATACCGGCTCCAATAAATAATACAACAAATGTTCTAAACCACCATGTCGCCCAGAAAGGAGGTGAGATTTTAATTAATATTGTAACTTCTTCTTCGTTCCAGACTCCGTCATTATTTGTGCCCTTAACTTTAAATACATAATTGCCGGGATCAAGATTCGTGTATGAAGCCGATCTAGTTGTTCCGACATAGTTCCAGTCGGTATCAAATCCTTCAAGCATATAAGCATATTGATTTTTTTCGGGGCGTGTAAAATTGAGCGCAACAAAGTCAAATGAAATTACATTTTGTTGATAGGATAATTTCAACTCTTTTGTTTCGGAAATATCTTTTTGTAAAGGAGATCCTTTAACTCCTATAGGCACTATTTTATTAAATATTTTGAATGTAGTAATTCTTATCGGCGGTTTGTTGGGATTATCTTTAATACTTTCGGGGAAAAATGAATTAAATCCAACTGTTCCTCCAAAGAACATTTCTCCATTCTTAGCCCTGTAATAATCCCATTGATTAAATGAATTGTCCTGCAGTCCGTCATTTACATCGAAATTTTTACACTTAAGCAATATATTATTATACCCTTGACCAATCACTTCAACTTCAGATAAACCCTTATTTGTACTAATCCAAAATTTATTATCAGTATAACCTAGAATTCCCCTTATACTATTATTAGGAAGACCATCTTTAACTCTGAATACCTTGAACTTTCCGGTAGATTTGTTCAATAAATCAAGTCCATCTGCCGTACCAACCCAAAGTCTTTTTTGCGGATCCTCATAAATTGCAATGCATCGATCACTGCTTATTGAATTACTATCTGCTCTATTAATAATATATTTTTTAAATAAATTATTTCGTCTATCATAACTGCTTAATCCGCCATCTTCCGTGACCGCCCAGATTAAACCTTCACTGTCTTCCAAAATGCACATTACCGTGCTGCCGGCAAGACTGTTCTCCTTTTTACCGAACGGCAGTCTTTTTATTTTCTTAGTAGTATTATCATAATAATTTAATCCTGATCTCCATGTTCCAATCCAAATTGTTTTCTCCCTATCTTCGTACAAATAAAAAATACTATTTGAACTTAACGTATTTTCATCTTTTGGATCAGAATAAAAATGTTCCATTTTGCCGGTCGATCTATTCCATCTATTTAAACCTTCCGCCCATGTACCTGCCCAGATAGTCCCATCGCTAGCTGCAGTCATCGATAAAATTTTATTCGAACTAAATGTATTTATGTTATGTGGATCGTGCTTAAAACTAGTAAATGAATTTGTCGATCTGTCAAAAAGATTCACTCCTCCGCCGTCGGTACTAACCCAAAAATTACCATTCGGGTCTTCGGAAAAAGTCGTTACACTATTGCTGGATAAACTTTTATTGTTATCTTTTTCGTTTCTGTAAAGTTTAAATTTTTCACGATTTTTATCATAACAATCAAGACCAACCGCATGTCCGACCCAAAGAATATCTGTATTGTCTATATATAAAGTATAATCATTATCGCTGCTTAAAGATCTTTCATTGCCCGGAATATTCATTAACCTAACAAAAGAATCGGTTTTTATATCATAATAATTTATTCCTTCGACTGTAGAAACCCATGGAATATTATCTTTGGCGAGAAAAATGTCGGTAATTTGATTGTTCGTAATTGTTCCCGGATTATTCGAATTATATTGGTAATGTTTAAATGATTTGGTAACAGGATTATAATAATCCAGACCGCCATCCGTTCCTACCCAAAAATTTCCATCAGAAGCTATTTGTATGGAAGTGACGTTATTATTAATCAATGAATTTTTGTCACCCGGATTATTTTTATAATTCACTAAATTTTTTGTTGTGGGATTGAGAAAAAATATCCCGTTAGATGTACCGAGCCAAATACCTGAACTTTTATCGACTGCAATACAATTAATGTTATTGCTTGTTAACCCGCTGTTTTCTTTCGAAAAGTGCGTGAACTTATTGTTTCTATAATTAAAAACAAATAACCCGAAATTACTTCCTATATATAAATTTCCATGTTTATCATCTTTCAAACGAGTTACACTATTTTTTGAAAGTGAATCAGGATCAATAGAATTTTCATAAAAATTAATAAAATTATCGTTATCTCTGTTGTAAAGACTTAGACCTTTATCAGTTCCAATCCATAATTGCCGTTCTGAGTCTTCATAAATCTCATTGATAATACTGGAGGAAATGCTTGTAGTATCTTTTTTATTATTTCTATAAATAGTGTAAGTATAACCATCATATTTATTAAGTCCATCCTGAGTAGCAAACCACATATATCCTTCCGAATCCTTAAGTATTCTACTAACTCTACTTTGGGAAAGTCCTTCTTTCGAAGATATATGGTAAAATTTCGGAATTTCCTGGGAATATAAAGTGGAAATAAATAAAATTGTGAGTAATGACAAAATTTTTAACATCATAGAAAAGTGCCCTTTTTTAGATCCAAGCTTTCGCTGAATTTTATATAAATTATCGGTTCAGTAGGATATTAATTGAGTATATCTGCAGTAAAGATAAATTAAGTTGAGATTTTACGAAGACTAATAAATTCAAAACTACGTTAATTTTTTAAGTAATTTTTTATTGATATAGAAAGTAAATTTTTACATTTTTCATTTAGAATGTCATTCATTATATAGTGTTTTTATAATTGGAATTTAGATTTTGACAAATGACAGAAAAGCAGTAATAATAGACAACCACGCCCAAAGGACGTGGTTTTTTAGGATGAAATAAAAATTATATTATTGATTTTCATCTTTCCGATCAAAAAATCAATTAGTGATAGCATTATATATTAACTCAATTCCCGTTAATTTTCCAAGATTTCTACTGTATTTCTTTTCCCGGGAATTATTCCAGTGCTCCATTACACCCAAACTTTTACATCGGATATTATCTCTTTCAGGATCGTAAAAAGTTTTTGAGGGCGGATTATCAGCCATTGCCGCTTCAACAAGGTAACTATCTGCAAAAGATATATCAATCATGCCAGGCCATTCGGAACTTAAGAAATCAAGACCGACTGCATCTATTGCAACACCATCTTGAGATACAAACAAACTTCCGGGCCAATTATTATTAAACGGTTCCATTTTCCATTTCGGAGTTGGAATTCCATTCACATCCTTCGAGCCATAGATTCCATCTATCATAAATAACATTGTCTTCTCACCTAAATCTTTATGACCGAGATAATCGACAAAAGTCATGTATTTTGGTTTCCCGTCTTTATCCTGACTGAAATTATCATGAGCATTCTTATGCCAATCTTTGTCGATATTAGTTGTACCATAATAATTTTTCCCGCAAAGTGTAACCCCTTGTCCAACATGCCCCTTCAGCAATGCCATGTTAATAACATAGTTAGCATCAATTACACACTTTGCAAGTCCCCGGGCAAGCTTACCATTGTCTAAAGAGTAAGGTATTGCGTTTTCAACATATTCCGACTTTATCCTGCCGTCACCTCCGACATTATCCACAAATATGACTTCAGGAAATTCAGTATGGCATTTATTAAATATATTATCTGTGATAAAACGGCTCGCGTCAAATACAGTAATATTTTTCTGAGGAACCTTGGCGTTGAGAATCAAACTGCGAAGAAGTGCATAAACCAATTGCGGTGAAGCATTAATATTATTGTTGTCGGCATGTGCGTTCGTATTATTCTCATTAATTTTGATCGCTATCTTCTCACCCTTACTAAATCCTTTATTAACATTTAATTTAGTTTTATTAAAATGTCTGAACAGTTTATTCCAGGCTTTCGATTCATTTGATTCGCCGGTTAAAGAAGTAAGCGAAGAAGAAAGCATTTTATTTGCTTCTGTCTGCGATGTATATTTATCATCCCACCAAAATCCGTTAACGCCATCCCATTTTGAAACAAGAGTATCATGAACCCAGACAACTCTTCCGGGAAATATTCCTCTTGCGGTACCAATCGGCTTATTGACTTCCATAACCATTGCAGCCTTTGTTTGTGCATACAACAGTTCTTCTTTCTGAACTAGAAAAAACAAAGCGGACAAAAAGAAAACCACAATTATCTTATATTTCTTTCCCACTTATTACCTCCTTGATTGACAACCTGTTTAACATATTTTGTACAATCAAATTCATGCAGTAGTTTCATGCACGCATTGATTTCTCGATTTTCAAATAGAATGTAGATTCCAGTCAATCTGATAAATTAAGCACTGAAAAATACAAATTGGGCAACGGAAAATCGAAATTATTCTAATATATCAATTTGTTCTAAAGCTTTCACTACAATCTCAAGATCGGAAGTTCCTCTAAAGCCGCTGAATCCAACAGAAAGTTTTAACCCGTTTTTGAAACAAATTGGTTGTCCGCCTTCCCAGCCGATTAAGTCCGGCTTACTGATTCCGGCAATTCCTTCATTAACTTCACCGCTATAAACTTTCTTTTCATACTCGCCGGTTTTCATTCCGGTCAGCCAAACCTGGCTTGCTTTTATCCATGCAACTCTATAAGATTCGCGTGCACGAATTTTGTTATTGTTAACAAACAGTTTTCCAAATAAAGCGCCGCTTTCATCAATAATACAAACGGCAGTATTTCCATTAGAAATATTTTTATCTTCATTATTATTCATGTAGACAGGAATTAATTCTTCTATCTTCCGAATAAGTTGTTCAATTTGTTCCGTAGATTTTTTCATTTTAATCCTATATAATTAACTAAATAAATAGCGAATCCCGTCCAAGTTCTTTTTTATTTAGGTTCGGAAACAACCTTGGAATAATCCCAACCATTAGTCTTGCATAAAACTTTTACATGATCATCCCATGTAGGTTCAGAGGTTTTTCCTCCGCCAAAGCAGTCAACACATAGATAACGCAATGTATTATTTTTATCTGCTCTTATTGAATGATAAGTGGAGACAGGAATTCTAACAACGTCTCCCGGTTTCACATTATACTGTTCTTTTTTGTCTCCGATTGTTAAGACACCGGTTCCCTCAACCACATAAAATACCTGCTCGGTGTCGTCATGTTTGTGAAATGGCGGAGCTTTATCAGGTTCAATTACAACCATGAATACTTCCGAGAATGATGATTGGACTCGATCAATTATTATATCATTAATGTGTGTTGGGAATTTGTATCTCTTCAGATGATCCGTCGGAAAGACAAATTGTTTAGCAGTTTCTTTTTTCATAGCTGGTCCACTTTTTACTTTTTCATTTTTAGTGCAACTGGTTATAAGAAGAGCAATGGCTGTAATTATAATTGCTTTCTTTAAATATCGAATAATATTTGATTTCATCTTTTTCATTTGTTCACCATTTGCGTTAGATAAATTATTTTTTTAGTAACAGCACAAGAGTTTCATAAGAGGGAATTGTAATGTCTATTTTTATAAGTCCGTCTTTTTTATTGAAATCAATTTCTTTATCCGAAATAATATTTATAATGTTTTTTACATCAAATCCATCGATATTAATTTCAATGGATCCGGATTTATCAAATCCATCGTGGTTAATAGCGTAAACCAGCTTTTCATTTTCAGCGGAATGGATTTTCAAATCCAGATTATAATTTTCCTTAGAAATGAATTTTGCCTCCGGATAAACTCCTGCCTGATAAACAAAATCCAGTATTGTTTTATTTACATGATTCTCCGGGTTATTATAGTAGCCGGCTCCGAGCGGAACCGCACTTAGTATAGCTTTTCCCTTTCCATAATCATTTTCTACAATAGCAGGTGAATTATCATCGGCAAATTTTCCCAATACCTGAACATTTTTCCCCGGAATCAATTTATCTCTAAAGTATTTCCCGTCAAAATTATAAACAGATTTATCAATTCCTGATTTCATAACTACGGTAAAGAATCCCTTCTTGCCAATCCAATCATTTCTTGCAGCATCAAATAATTCATCAAGTCCGGCACCGGGACTTTCTCTATACGCAAAATCATATTCATCTATACTAGCGGTTCGTGCATCTGCAACCACGTAACCGCCCTTCCGGACATATTCTTTCAACATATCGGCTATTTCTTTACGAACAACTATTTGAAATGGAAGAAAAATTATTTTGTATTGTTCCAGCTTTTCAAGATTCAACGGCAAATCCATTCGCAGCATATCGGAAGAAATATTTTCTTCATTTAATGATTTGAATAATCCGGCATTACTTTCATACATAAACTTTGTAGTCGATGGTTCATTAGTCTGTTCCAAAGTTTTGAGCAGACCGACCATATCCATCAAGATCGCAACCTTCGGTTTATTTAATCTTGCTTTCAGCAGAATATCGCCATACTTATTAAGCACGCGCCCGATTTCTTTTACCGCTTCACCGCGCCGGGCAAGTTCACCGTCAATTGTTGTCAAACCTCTTCCAAGTGATTGTCTGCCTCTTCTGAATGGTTCCCATTTCCAGAAAATTATTCCCTTGCAATCATTTGAAAGCGCTGTCCAGGCGACATTTGAGATAGTATTCTTATCCAAATAACCATTCAATGCTAATCCGTTTTGAGTATTAGTGAACATTTCCGTCAGTATGTAATCTTTGCTTTCCGATGCCGAACGGATTGTATTGAACGATAGATTGTGAAGCCATGCCGGATATTGGATTAAATTATTTTCTTTCTCCCATCCGTCGGGATAGTATGAAACGCCGTTGATATCATTATATTTTGTGAAGACCCAGTTGTCAACAGAATAATCTCCGAAGTTATGAAAATCCGCCCAGGGAGTACCGACGGGATTTGAATTTACCTGATGAAGTGAATCATATTTCAAGAGAACCGATTTAAGTTTGCCGAGTAAATTTCCATTGAGCTCATTGCGGAATATTATCCAGTCGATTTGCGGCATAGATGAAATCCAATTTTCACTTATGAATGGAGTAACTTCATTCCAGCTTGTGTAATCATCACCCCAGATTGTCCGCAGCTTTGCCAATGAACCGTATTTTTGTTTCAGCCATTCTCTAAATTGTTCGAGTACATTATCGGATTCCGAACTGTAATGCGGTTCGTTCCAAATATTATAAAAACTTAATGCGGGACTTTTACCATATCTCGTAATAACTTCTTTGAAGTAAGATTCAACGAGCGGGAAGACATTTGGATCTGCAAAATCTACATTATCTCTATTGTTTTTATTTTTGTTTTTAAGATTGTGTTTTTCCCATAAACCATCAATTTCTTTAAACTTCCAAATTGGAATATAATGTCTGCATTGTTCCTCCTTTAACATTAAAGGAACAAAATGCAAATTTGCCTGTTCTATTTTTCTTATCAGATAATCCGTCCTCTCCCATTTCAATTCTTTTTTTTCAGGATCCCATTGGTTCATCGGGAAAATCATTATATGGTCAATATTAGCTTCCTTCATAGCGGCAATATCTTTATCTACCTGAAGGAAAAATTCCCGATCAGTTGAATATTCTTCGTGAAAAATATTGTAAACGGTACCCCAGATTATTTTATTCGTCACTTGTGCAATTAACCCGTAAGAAATACAAATAAATATTATGAAAATTTTCAATTTAATAAATCCTAGTTGTCAGGCGGCGTAAACTTCTATTTTTTTAATCTTCTCTATTTCTTTTCGTATTGTCCTTTGTGCTTCTTTTAATTCATAATCATCCTGCAATCCCAACCAAAATTTAACGGAGGTCCCGAAATAACGTTAGAATCATAATTACGTCAATCGTTACTTACGACAAACATAAGTATTTATATATTTATTAATAAGTTTCACAAACAATTATTTATGTACTATTTTAAAAGCCAACTACATATTATTCATATAAGTTAACCTGTCAAAGCTTTTTCCGCTTTAATAATAATGAATTAATTTGAACGGAATTTTGGCATTGAACAACTCCTATTTAATACTTTAACGTATTTGATCGGTAACAAAACTTGCATTATCTTTATTATAGTTATCGATGTTTTCTTGGGCTATAAAGTTGTAAATTGTTTCTAAGTGATTTTAGATTTGGAATTGTATTTCTTAAAGAGGAAAATGCTATCTCTTAATCCGATCATTCAGTATTTTTATAGAAATAAGAAAGTCTTTCAATCAATGCGGAAGAAAATAATAAAATCAATAACAAGTGAGGCATTATGAGCAATGATGTTCAGAAACTACCATTAAAAGAAAAAATCGGTTATGGTTTCGGCGATTTAGCTTCAGTTTTATTCTGGCAGACGATTATGGTTTACCTGCTTTTCTTTTATACCGATATATTCGGTTTGACCGCTGCGGCGGCAGGAATTATGTTTTTTGTTTCACGAATACTTGATGCGTTTTTTGATGTAGTTATTGGAATGACTGCCGATAGAACCAGAAGCCGCTTTGGCAAGTTCAGACCATATATTTTGTATGGCGCAGTTCCTTTGGCAATATCCGCTGTTTTAGCTTTTACTACTCCGGGTTTTCAAGGAACGGCAAAAGTTGTTTATGCTTACATTACATTTATTCTTTTTATGTTCCTTTATTCTACGGTAAATATTCCTTACACATCTTTACTTGGTGTTATAAGCGATGATCCTGTTGAAAGAACAAGTGCGTCTTCATTTAAATTTATCGGCGCTTATTTAGCAGGACTAATAGTATCGGCAACAGCTCTCCCGTTTGCCAGCTATTTTGGTCACGGCAATGCCGGTAAAGGATGGCAGTTTACAATGATCATTTACGGTGTAGCTGCGGTTCTTTTCTTCCTGATTACTTTCCTGTCAACTCACGAACGTATCCAGCCGATCGCAAAAGAAAAAACATCAATAAAAAACGACTTAAAAGATTTATCTAAAAACGGACCTTGGTTCCTTCTTTTCACTGTTACCATTTTATTCATTCTTTTTGTTTGTATCCGTTTAAGTGTTACAGCTCACTACTTTAAATATTATGTTGGCGAACAGGAATTTACTTTCTTCGGTCACACATATAAATGGGGTTTTGAAATATTAGCTTCGGCATTCAATACAGTTGGACAGGCTTTATCATTAGTCGGAGTATTTCTAGTTCCCTGGTTTTCAAAATTATTGGGTAGAAAAAAAGCGGTAATCGTTCTTTTTGTTGTCGCGATAATCTGCACCGGTTCCTACTTTTTCCTTAGTCCAAGTAATGTAATGTGGATTTTCATTTTACAGGGAATCGGTTCAATTACCGGCGGTCCTATCTCAACATTATTATGGGTTATGTATGCCGATACAGCCGATTATTCGGAATGGAAAACAGGCAGAAGAGCTACCGGACTTGTATTTTCAGCTTCAATCATGTCTAATAAACTTGGATGGGCGATTGGAAGTATGATAGCAGGTTTAATCCTTGCAACAACAGGATTTACACCTAATGTTGTTCAGAATGCAAATGTTCTGACAGGTTTGAAATCAATGATGAGTATAATTCCTGTGGTAGCGGGCGTTATAGCTTTAGCTATCCTCGTGTTCTTCTATAAATTAGATGAACCGTTAATGGAAAAAGTAAAAGCTGAACTTGAAGAAAGAAGGCAAATCAGCGAAGCGGGAACAGCATCAGTTTAGTCAAATTGAAATAAGAGTAATCTGATATGAAAAGACCACCATAAATAATGGTGGTTTTTTCTATCCGATACAATTAGAAATCTAATTTTTTAGTTAATTTTTCATATAAAAAAAATTCGGAGGTTCCAGATTATGCAGTTCGGATATTTCGATGATAAAAACAAAGAATATGTAATTGAGCGTCCAGACACGCCAAAATCCTGGAGTAATTATTTAGGCTCTACAGAATACGGCGCGATTACAACAAATAATGCAGGCGGTTACAGTTTCTATAAATCAGCTGCGCAGGGCCGCTTTATGCGTTTAAGGTTTAATGTTATTCCCGTTGATCAGCCGGGACGTTATATATATTTACATGACAAAGAGAGCAAGGATTTCTGGTCAACTTCATGGCAGCCTGTAGGTAAACCGCTTAATGAATACAAATCGGAATGCCGTCATGGTTCTGCTTACACAAAAATCTCTTCTGAATATTCTTCAATAAAAACAGAAACAATTTATTTTGTTCCTCTCGGGCGTACATTCGAATGCTGGCATCTGAAAGTAACCAACAGCGGAAAGTCAAAAAGAAGTTTAAATCTGTTTACATATGTCGAGTATGCAAACAACTGGAATCAGACTCAGGATATGAACAATTTGCAGTATTCGCAATATATAATGAAAATGGATGTTGTTGATGGCATAATTGACCATGGTACAAATGTATATATGCCCTCTTTGCCGGATCATTTTGAAGATGACGGTCAGGGCAGGCATACATTTCTTGCGCTTGCAGGTGCAGAGGTGAAAGGATATGATACAGACCGCGACATTTTTTTAGGTCCTTACGGCACTTACGCAAATCCGTTATCCGTCAAAGAAGGTAAATGCAGCAACTCAATTGCTGTCGGAGATAACGCTTGCGGAAGTCTTCAGACCGATATGGAACTTCAACCCGGAGAAACAAAAGAAGTAGTTATATTGATGGGAATCGGTTCGGCAGGAATTGAAGGCAAAGATGCGCTAAAAGAATTCGGTTCAATTCAAAAAGTAAATGATGAGTTCACTAAATTAAAAGAATACTGGCACTCACGGATAGAGGGAATTACAGCAGAAACTCCCGATACTGAATTCAACAGCATGTTTAATATGTGGAACCCTTATAATAATTTAATGACATTCGCCTGGTCACGTGCGGCAAGTTTAATTTACAGCGGCGAGCGCGACGGTCTTGGTTACAGAGACACAGTTCAGGATATGCTCGGTATTCTTCATTCGATTCCGGAAGAAGTTTGCGAACGGCTCGAATTGATGATTACAGGTCAGACTTCAACCGGCGGCGCTATGCCTGTCGTAAAACCATTCGCACATGTTCCCGGTAAAGAAAAACTTCCTTTAGAAAAAGAATACAGATCCGATGATTGCATGTGGTTGTTTAATACAATCCCAGCCTATGTAAAAGAGACGGGAGACATTGCGTTTTATGATAAAGTTCTTCCTTATGCCGATTCGGGCGAAGATACTGTTTTCGGACATTTGAAACGAGCAATTCAATTTAATCTTGATCATTCGGGAAATCATGGTTTTCCGTGCGGCTTATCTGCCGATTGGAATGACTGCCTTTGCCTCGGCATTGACGGTGAAACAACCTTTGTAGCATTCCAGCTTAGATATGCGCTGATGACTTATATTGAAATTGCAACTTTGCTTCACAAACAGGAGGAAATTTATTGGGCTGAAGCAAATCTTAAAACATTAGATGAGAATATAAAAAAATACGCATGGGACGGCGAGTGGTTTCTACGCGCTTACAGAGCTGACGGTTTAAAGTTCGGATCAAAAGAAAATGATGAAGCGTCTATTTTCCTTGAGCCGCAGCCTTGGGCAGTTATGAGCGGCCATACTACAAAAGATGAATCAGAAAAACTTCTTGATGTAGTAAATAAACGTCTTTCGACAGATTACGGTTTAATGATTTGTGATCCGCCTGTTGAGAAGACTGATCCTAAAGTAATTAAAGCGCGTCTCTTCAACAAAGGAATGAAAGAAAACGGTTCTATTTTTCAGCACACTCAAAGCTGGGTTGTTATAGCCGAAACATTGATTGGACGAGGAAACCGGGCATATGAATATTTCAGAAAGTTCATGCCTTCGGCATATAATACCAAAGCAGAAATCCGGCAAACCGAGCCGTTTGTATATGCTCAATTCACATGCAGCAAATACAA
>Ga0182027_10005655_pt1 | contig 18922 bp, 26 predicted proteins | sample 712E1DmetaG_FD_121300 | JGI IMG/M metagenome (GOLD analysis project Ga0182027, IMG submission 121300) | Permafrost microbial communities from Stordalen Mire, Sweden - 712E1D metaG (Illumina Assembly) | ecosystem: Environmental > Terrestrial > Soil > Wetlands > Permafrost | place: Sweden...
ATATTCAGTCATTTTTAGAAAAAAATAAATTAAGTGTGGTTAAAAGATAAAATTGCATAACCAAAAGTTTATAACTTTTAGCCCCTAGTATATCTAATGAAAAAAGAAATAATTGTTTTTAATGGAAAGAATATAAGAAGAAAACTTGTTGATGGTAAATGGTTTTTTTCAGTTGTAGACATAGTTGGGGTTTTGACTGAAAGTGAAAATCCAAGAAATTATTGGAATATGCTAAAGCAAAGAGAAAAAGAATCTTCTGGAATTGAACTGTCCACATTTTGTGTACAGTTGAAACTTATAGCAGAAGATGGTAAATTAAGAGAAACTGACTGTGCAGATACTGAAAGCATTTTTAGGATAATTCAGTCAATTCCATCAAAAAAAGCAGAGCCATTCAAGAGATGGCTTGCCAAGGTTGGTTATGAAAGAATACAGGAAATAGAAGATCCTGAACTTGCACAAGAAAGGATGAAAAGTTTATATGAACAAAAAGGATATTCTAAGGATTGGATAGATAAAAGATTAAGGGGCATAGCCATAAGGCAAAATTTGACCGATGAATGGAAAAATAGGGGAATAGACCAAGAAATAGAATTTGCAATACTCACTAATGAAATAAGTAGGGCTGCTTTTGGAAAGACAGTTGAAGAGTATAAAAAATTCAAAGGACTCAAAAGAGAAAACCTTAGGGATCATATGACTGATTTGGAATTAATATTCTCAATGCTAGGCGAAGCATCAACAACTGAAATTGAAAGAGTTCAAAATCCGAGTACCTTTGATGAACATTTGAAGGTTTCTAATAAGGGTGGAAATATTGCAAAAATTGCAAGAGTTGAATTAGAACAGGAAACAGGAGAGCCTGTTGTTAGTGATGAAAATTTTTTAGATATTCCAGAAAGGTTAAAGAAAAAGAAGAGAAAAAGGGGAGAAATGAATTTTATAGAAAATAATTAAATTATTTTATTGGATTTTAAGTCAATGTTTATTTAGAACTCTTTCCTGAGACAATCAAATCACATTATATCCTTTATTATTTCACTTATCTTATCTATTGCTTCTTGTTCTTTATATTCTACATCCGGGTATTTGTAGGCAAGTTTTTCAATAATAAGTTTTAATGCTTTATTCTGGATATACTCTTTATCATCAGAATTCCAGTTATATGTTTCTGAAATCTTTTCAGCCTTATTTCTGTATTCTATTGCCTCTGATTCCAGAAAATGCATTGATTCAGGCTTGTTAGTATTCTCTCTTACTATCTCATGCACTATAAGATTTGCCACTTCCCGGCTTAAAGACTCTCTAGTACTATTTTTTCCCATTTTGGATTTTTTAATTCAGTCTCCAGATGACTGGTTAAAAGATTTAAATAACTCAAAGCAAGTTTTTTTTCTATTCTAGATGCCTGATTTTTCTTGAGTCTGAGAGCCAAATCATCCCCTAAAATGCTTGTCAGATTATCCTTTAATTGATAATTATCTATTTTTTTATTTATTAACATTGAGACCAAGATTGCATTTCTGATAGCATAATATATCTCGCTTGCTTCTGAATAGCTATCCAAGCCTTCGCTCCAGTCTAGTTTCATCTTTAGGTCAAGACTAGTTAGATTTACTTTAGAAGGAATTTTCAATTTTCCGTAAATAACCTTGGAATCTTTTAATTGATAGATGAGTGATGGATTTCTAGGATATTGGGTTAAAATTGAATCTTTTGCATATATCTGAATATCTAAATTAAGGCCCTCCTTCTTTCCAATTTCAATCATCTCCCCTATTAATTTATTCTTCTCTTTAATGCTTTTTGTCAAAATATTTTTAGTTGCTACAATTATATCAATATCATTATATTCTTTATAATTTGTCTGGATCGCAGAACCGCATATTATTATTGAATCTACTTCTGGAATATTTTTTAGTATTATATTCTTTATTTTTCTCTCTATTGATAGAGATTTTGGATTATATTCTAATTTTTTTAGAAGAATATCTGCATTTATTGTTGCAATATCTCTGAGTTTAGGCCTTACAAACCTGCTTAAATAGTTAGAATCCTGCTGATTAAGCTTTTTGTTTTCAAGCTTTTTATTTATAACTTCAATTGCCTTTTCTGTCAGGATTTTATTCTTTTCCATATAACACCCTAGAGTGTTAAGTATATAAATGTTTATCTTTTTCCTTATCTCTTCCAATATCCCCTTACATATTCACTCAGTTTATTATATGCCTTTGATATGTAATTTTTTGTAGGAACAGAATCTGCTGCTGTAATATAAAGTCCAGTGGCAATTAAGCCAAATCCTATTGAAGACAAGAATCCTGATCTTGAAATCTCTGGATTTTTCTCATTTATTGACTTGGCTATCATCATACCTGCAAGACCTCCAATGAAAACCCCGAAGTTTTTTCCAATGCTTTTAAATAATTCCACGTTAGAATCCTTTATGTTGTTTTCAGATTCTTTTATCTCTTCTTTCTCTAATTCATAATCTAATTTAGCAAGACCAGCAGTAACAAAACACATTTCAGGGACAGTTACATATGGTTTGATTGCATATTTAGGATACATGAATGAATCTGCTGCAATTACAGAACAACCAGCAGCAATAAGAAGCGTAGAAAGTTCAGACCTGCTTCTTCCTGTAACCTTGTTCCATATTTTAACTGCAGAGTTTGCTCTTCGAACTAAAAAATCATCAAGTGATTGTGATGGATTTATCATTTTATTATGGGTATTCATAATATCTAAAATAATTCATTTTTAAAGCTTTTTATTGGGAATAATGAAGAACTTACCCTTTACATTGCAAATATCATTTGTAAAGGGTAAGAAATAGAAAAGTATATAAATGTCCACGAATTAGGACTTAAGTCCATAATTAGGGACTTAAGTACATAAAATGGGACAAGATATTGAAGAAAAGATATTGGAAATATATTTTGAAAATCCAGATAAAGATTTTACAATCCGGGAAATTTCAAAGTTAGCAGGGCTTCCAAGATCAACTGTCCATAAATATCTTCTAAATCTAAAAAAACAGAATATTATCAGTGAGGATAATCGCCCAATTGATAATTTGTTATTTAAAACAAAAAAAACAAATTATTTTATATCAAATATTATTTCCTCTGGACTTGTTGATGAAATAATAGATAAACTAAATCCTTCCTGCATAATTTTATTTGGAAGCATAAGAAAAGGAGATTCAAATAAAGAAAGTGATATTGACTTGTTTGTGGAAACTAGCCTCAAAAAAGAGATTGATTTTTCAATTTATGAAAAAAAATTAAATCACAAGATTCAGATTTTTACAGAAAATAATATTCATAAACTGCAGGATAATTTATTTAATAATATAGTTAATGGAATAAAACTATATGGAAGTTTTAAAATAAAATGAATGAAAATAGAATCATGAATTGGAGTGAATGTAAAAGAGATTTTATAAGGCTAGTTGAAATAGATAATGAGAGAGTTGAATCTATGAAAAAAATGGCAATGGAGAGACTCGAAATTGCTAGAAAAATGAAGCCATCTTCAAATCATGCTTCATTTATTGTTGAAAATTATTATGAAGTTATAAAAGAATTGCTTACTGCATATTTATTAAAAAATAAAATGAGAAGCAAGAATCATCAATGCTTAATAAGCTTTTTTCATTTAAAAAATCCAAATCATGAAAGAGAAGCATTTCTAATTTCACAAATGTCTTTTTTTAGAAATAGGTTGGAATATTATGGAGAAAAAATACCTACTATATTTTATGAAACGAATAAAGATGAATTTGAGAATATCATAAAAATATTATTGGAATTAATCAAATAGTCTTTCTGTATTCAATCAGCCATAGGAGATAAATGAACTTCAAGCCCAACAGGACTATGTAATTCATTTAGTACAAATCTAATATCAGTTTCTGTTCGTCTAAAATGTAGCTCACTATCCCAATGGCAAGGAATCCTCCAATAATATGTGAATTTTTGCTCACTACTTTTAGAGTCACCCATCTCTATTATTCCATGTCTCAATACTTCACCTTCCAAGTGAAAATCTGGATGTATTTGCTGAAATCTTTCATCAGCTCTTTCATAATTGCTTTTCATCCAGTCTAATTGACTTTGATTTTCACCATATACTTGAATTGAACTTGACATTTTGTTATATCTCCTTATTATTATTTTATTTTTTACAACTCTTTTATTTGTTTATTATATATTATGCCCTTTTGAATATCATTTTACCTAGGGTCATTGATTCTATTTAAGAATAAAGTTGATCCTGTTGGTTCATGTACAATCATTTCTAAAAATGGATGGTCAGCAACAAATATTTGTGGTTTTGGTGCTTCAATCATGCATCTCATTGTTGCTACAAATCCTGTTGCAGCAGCTGCTTCTGTTCCTTCTTCATCTGTTTTAAAGTAAACTTGATGATGTCCACTGCTGATATATAGCGGACCGACTGGTCCATGACCCATACCGCTCAAATCAGCAGTTCTGTCAAAAATACTATTAATTCCCATTTCTTGAAGAGGTTCTTTAAGAGAATATGCTGCTCTTATTTCATGCTTTGGTATTTCAAACCTGACAAAAGAAGTTTCTCTTAAATGTCCCAACCATTCTAGGAGTTTATTTGGATTTTTTCTTAATTGAGATTCGAGTCCAGAAGTGTCAGGTGAATTAGGTAGTAATATTACTTTTGCAAGTTCATGTCCTTCATATGGTAATCTTGCAACTTGAACTCCATCAGACTCGCAGTACATAAACTTAGGAAGTTTTTCCCCTGCTTCAACACCACCCTTTCTCATCATATCAACTTTAACTTTTTCTCCAGTAGGAAGAGTATAATCTTGTTTTTGAGTAAACTTTATATCAAATTTATTTTGCCATTTTCCTTTAAAATATACTCCATTAGCAAGTACAAGTGCAGTAAGGTCATCCATTGAGCCTTCAGGAAATAAATCAATTATTTTTCCTTCTGTTTTTCCACTTACCCATTCATTTATTCTTTTTCTTTGTGCTTCATAATCATTCATAAAGTCTGCATTTGCAACTTCTGCCTGATAAGCAGATACTACAGAATTTCTAAAATCTTGATTTAAAGTAAAATTATTATCTACCCAGATTCCATTTGCAGATTTTAATTTAAAATCAGGATTACTTGCATTTAATTTTGTCATTAAATCAGAATATCCATCTAACCTTGTTGTAGAATCAGCAGGAATTAAAGCAAATTCAGAAATTTCTTCTGCAGATTTGCCTTTCGCACCTTCGTAAACCATTGCTAATGCAGTTCTAATGCTATAAGGAGAAAAAGCAACATTGCCTTGTCCTAAATAAGGCATCATTGAAAATCCAAATGCAGTGTCCCCTTCACCGATTGTTCTTGATTGTAATTTTGTTGTATTCATATTATTTTATCAGAACTCTTCTTCCTTTTGGGTATTATATCGCAGAATATAAGCTTTAAAAACATTTCGATTGAATAAAATTAATCCTAAAATGTTCCTCATCATATCATTTTTTTAACTTTAGAGAGTTCATTATTCAAATATTCATACAATCTAACAGACTCTTCAATACTTAACATTTTTTTATCTTCTAAGTTATTCTTTACAGCTAGATATCTAAGATAGGCATTATCACCTCTGGAAACATCCTTTATTTTCTTCAAAAAATCCTTATTTGAATATTTTTGATTTTCTATTAATTTTTTAATAATGTAGAGTGTCCTGATTCGAAGAATCAGGGTATATGCAATTTTATCACTTATTGTTTCTAAATTTCTTTTTTTTGATATTTCTATTGCTTTTTTTATTAATTCCAGTTTGTTCTTGGTTGTATCAAGATACCATTTAATATTATCCTTTGTAATACTAACTTTAATTGACTTAAGATAATTTTCATTTAATAGGGGTTTTGCCTCTCTTATCATCTGCCCGATTGGAAACAAGTCTTCATCTAATTTTTGTTTTAATAAGTTAGTTGAAATTATAGTTATACTATAAATCCCTTCATTTATTGTTTCAAGACTAGTATTTTCAGTTATTACAAGAATATCAATATCACTTTTTTCATTTTCCTCTTCTCTTGCATAGCTACCAACCAAGTAAATACCAATAACGTCTTTTAGTGGAAGAGAGTCTTTTATAATACTAATGGTGTCTGTTAATATAATATCTGGAGTTTTCTCAACGAGTTCTACCCTTACTTCTTTATTCAACCACGACCTTGGAAGGACAACTGCTGAGGAATTCCCTGCCTTGACTGTTTTTTTTGTGTAGGTTTCCATTTTTATTTTTTCTTTAGATATTCTTTATCATCCTCAATTTGTTTTAGAAATTTCTCATCTATCTCTTTTTTCCAATATTCTTTTGTAGTGTCTTGTCTGCCTTCTTCATTTAGTATCTTTTCAACATGCTTGACTATCTGTTTTTCAATAGAATCTATTCTCTTTTTGCGAACTTTCTTCATATGTTTCCTGTCGTTTCCCATGTACTTACTTGTACTTACATATATATAAATCTTTTGTTCTACTTCACCTTATAATATCCCTTATACCAATCTACAAACTTTGCAATCCCATCATGAACAGATGTTTTTGGATTATATCCAAGTAAAGCCTTTGCCTTGGAAATATCTGCAAAAGTTTGATTTACATCACCTGCTTGCATGCCAAGCATTTTGAGTTTTGCGGTCTTGCCTGTTGCATTTTCAATCTCATGGATAAAATCCATGAGTTGTATAGGCTGTCCGCGTCCAAGATTGATTATTTCAAAAATCTTTTTATTATTTGTATTGTTATTTGATTCCTCATTTCTCTTGCTACTCTGAATACTTTTCTCCCCATTGACATTGCTGATATTTCCTTTTTTAGAATTTACAATACTTCTCTCACCCTCACTCTTCTTACTATCATCGCTCATAACATTACTTATATCGTTTTCTAATAGTTTGTCAATAGATTTTATTACACCATCCACAATATCATCAACATAAGTAAAATCTCTGACAAGATTCCCATTATTAAATACTTCAATTTCTTTGCCTGCAAGAATACTCTCTGTAAACTTGAATAATGCCATGTCAGGCCTTCCCCATGTTCCATAAACAGTAAAAAACCTGAGTCCAATCATATTTATTCCAAATAAATGGAAGTAAACATGGCAGTAAAGTTCATTTGCTTTTTTTGTAGCAGCATAAAGTGAAATGGGTTCATCAAGTTTCATTGTTTCCTTGAATGGAACTTCTTTGGCGTTTCCATAAACAGAAGATGATGAAGCAAATACAATTGATTTTATGCCAGAATTTCTTGCAAATTCAAGAATATTAAGTGTTCCAAGCATATTTGTTTTTTCATAAGCAAATGGATTTTCAATGCTATACCGAACACCGGCCTGTGCAGCCAAATGGCATATTATGTCAATTTTTTCTTTGATATTAATATCATCCTCAATATTTTGCTTTAAAAATTTAAATCCAGGATATTTTTTCAAGATTTCAAGTCTTGCCTCTTTTAGTTTAGGATCATAATAATTATTCAAATTATCAATTCCAATTATTCTATCTCCTCTTTCAAGTAATGTTCTTGCACTGTGATACCCAATAAACCCTGCACATCCGGTAAGTAAAATTGTTTTTGCCATATTCTTAATTTTTTGATTTTAATATACACCTTCTCGCTTAATCTCCATCCACTCTCTTGTCTTACATTAAGCTACTGATATTAGTAAAGTTTAAATAATTTGAATCATCTGAATAATTATGAGAACTGAAATCAATGATCATATTGTTGTTGACAGTGAAATCTGCCATGGTCAGCTTACTTTTAAGGGGACAAGGGTCATGGTCTGGCAAATAATAGAACTTCTCGGAGCCGGAGTCACAATCGAAGAAATTATCACAAGTTATTTCCCACAGCTTACTAAAGAAGCTATTTTCTCTGCTCTCCAATATGCTTCTGGAATCATTGAAGGAGAAAAGTATGTTTCCTTTCAAGAATAAGCCAAAACTTCTATGCGATGAAAATCTGCCCTCAGAATTAATTAAATTATTGTCTAAGGATGGATTTGAAATAAAAAGAGTTATATTGGGTTCTGATGATTTAAATGTAGGAGAATTAGCTAAATCTGAAAAAAGAGTTTTATTGACTCTTGATAAGCATTTTTTAAATAAAGCAAAATTTCCTCCAAAAGAATTTTCAGGAATTATATTTATTAATATACATCCGCCATTGATTGAGAGTTTGCACTTTTCATTATCTAAACTATTTAATTCAGTTGATCCCTCAGATTTTAAGGGAAGAGTATTTAATTTAACAAACTCTGGATTCAAGGTATTCCCTAGATTTTGACAAAATTTTAATTCTTGATTTTCCATTTTATTTTCCTTCTCTCTCTTAATCCCTCTCTCTTACCACACCAGATTAATTATACCTTTTTACTCTTTCTTGTCTTCTACAAGCACTACCTATAATCTCGTAATTAGGTTGGACAGTCCCACCTAATTGATAAGCCCATGTTATTTTATTTGTTGTATTGAGTTAGTCTATTTCTCAATAACTTCCCTGATATAATATCTCTCTTCATATGGAGATGAATTAAGGTAAATCTTGATTAAAAGATCAATTATTATTCCTGAAATAAAAAACAAGGCAGTAATAATCCCAAAAAATATTGACAGGAAAAACCAGCCGCTTCTGTTGAGTGATTGTCCATGGAATATCTTGTCATAGATTGAATAAAGACCGCATAGTGTTGCAACAACAAAAGATATTGCAGATAAATATCCAAATACATGAAGAGGCCTTTGTGAATATTTCTGGATAAACCAGATATACAAGAGGTCAATAAATCCCCTTAAGGCTTTTGAATATCCGTATTTTGTCTTTCCAGCATTTCTTGGCCTGTGATTGACAACAATTTCACCAATCTTAAATCCCTTCCATGAAAGAAGTGCAAGAATATATCTGTGCATTTCACCTTGCAAGTCAAGGCTTTTGACAGCTTCTTTTTTATAAACACGAAGAGTGCATCCAGTGTCATGAACCTTGTCACCAATCAGAATATTTCTAAGCAGCCTTCCGGTTCTTGTAAGAATCTTGATTCCTGATTTGTCTTTCCGATTTTTTCTCCACCCGCATACAACATCCAAATCTTCATCATTAAGTTTCTTGAGCATTTTTGGAATATCATGGGGATCATTTTGCAAATCACTATCCATTGAAATAATCAGTTCACCTTTAGCTGTTTTAAATCCAGCATCAAGTGCAGTTGCCTGGCCATAATTTCTGTTGAGATTGATTATCCTGACATTCTTTAGTTCTTTTAAAACATCCATGGAATTGTCACTGCTTCCATCATTTACATAAAGAATTTCATAGCTCTTTCCAAGACCATTCATTACCTCTCTTATTTCAGAATCGAGTTTATGGATATTTTCACTTTCATTATATACTGGAATAACCAGTGAATAATACACATCAGCCCCTTTATTTTCTTTCATTTTTAAGTTGACTATCATATTATATAAGCCTCTTGTGGTTTTATATCTTAGCTATTCTCTTCATATTTTAGTAGCTATTTATTAGATAACTGACAAGGCCAGTTATATCCAAAATATGCATATCAGTCGCTTATAAATATTGCTGTTTGTTGAGTAGAATGAACATTTATCTACTCTCCTCAAATAAGTATCATCAAATTTATTTCGAGAAGTTCTATTCAAGAATAGAATTCCGTATATTTTAAACAGGGAGAGTGTAAACTTACCTCTTTAATAAATAAGACTTTTGCTTTACCCTTCATAACTAAACCAATTCTTAAAAAAACTTGCATGTAAGTTTTTAAAACACTTTTACAGATACCTATTTAACAATTTTAGGATATTTTAACCACTCAAAATCAATAATAATCCTCTTATTTTAGTTATCACTTGGTAATTACAAACACACAGAAACGCTTAAAAACAACTTTCTTGATTCTACTTTAACAATTTTACAATTGTAAATGGGTTATCAAGATGAAATCTAAAAAAGAAAATAATAAAGTGAAGCACAAAAAAGACAGGAATAATAAATTGAAAATCTTATTCATAATTTTAATTACAGTAATAACTTTCTCGCTTATTGCATACGCAGGCCCTGCAAAAGCCTTTGTAATAAATCTTGTAACTGACAAATCAGGCATAACAAAGGGAGGCACTTTGAGTTTTGATGCATCTATAAATATTAATTCAAATGAGAACATCCCTATTCAAAAATTAATACTTGAATTAAATGGGCCTGAAGATGTTTATTGTGAATTTAGTCCAGATGGAACAATCATCTCTGGATGCAAGGGCATGACAATCACTAAAATATCAGGGGACAAATCAATACTTGCAAATGGTTATGGATATTTTAATGGCAACCTTTATTCATTTGGTTATGGATATGGATATAATAATGAATTAAAATACAGAATAAATCTTCTTACAAATGATTATTTGTCAGGACACTATGATACAAAACTCTCAATACCCTTAACTCAGGCTGTTTCTCCCAATAAAATGATGAATCTTTTATCTTCAAATCAAAATGATTTTTCAGAGAATGGTCCTGCAATTGACATATACCCAGAAGAAGTTGTTAATGTGGGAGGAAATGCAATTGGAGGGGATTCTTGCGGAGCAGATGCATGGGAATGCACTGCATGGAGTGCATGCATCAGTAATCAACAAATAAGGAAATGTGTGAAACTTAAGCCTGAATGTAACAGGGTTCCGCTTCCAGTTGATAAAAAAACATGCCTTATTTTAATTGACGATAATGCCAACACTAATACTGATGATACAATTCATATCAAAAATTCACAAGATCCACTGAACACAACTGAAAAAAAGACAACATTAAACAGCAATTTTATTTCAGGCTTGACAGGAGCATCAATTGCCGGAATTTCAAATAATACATTAAATACTGCTATAATACTTTTAATATTATTGATTGTCCTGGTATTTGTATTGTTTATAATCCTTTTAATGAGAAATTCCAGAAGAATGAAGAGGATAAATCAGTTAAGAAATCAAGAGAACAGGCTTAATTGATTGGATGATAGGTCTAATCACAAATTGAATCAAAAGGCTTTCTATAACTTTAAACCTCTTTATCATTTTACATTAAGCTAATAATAATTCAGATAACCTTTTTAATTTATCTTTTCAAAAAAAATTCCAAGCCAGCAGCAATGCCTGCTCCTGAACTTAAAACTGCAATTCCAAGAACAATTCCATTATATATCTTGAGTGCATATTTACGGTCAGTTATAAAACAATCAAGAATCTCTTGCATATAAGGCTCAGTTGTTTTTGCGTCTTTATTTCTGTTTTTATATGATTTATATCCTCTTACAGGAATAAAATCTTTTATTCTAAAATACTCAGGATGTCTTTCATTTTCCATATTAATCATCAATTCCTGTAATAAATCTTTTAAAGATCTTTCTGATCTGTTAAGTAAACTAACTAACTTAACACACCAATCTTTTAATACTTAAATTTTAATTTATTCTCCCTCATAATTAGGGGGAGAAAAATAAAAATTATGATTTGTTTAATATGTTAAGTTTACAACTTGACTTAACACAATCTAAGATTAAATACCTTAAACTTCAAGCATATACATTACCTATTGAAAAGTAAAATCTCAATGGATTTTGGACTTGAGATTTTACAAATAATCACCTAGTTTTAACCACCAGTTTAACTTAAGCTTTAACAAACAACTCATGAAACCAGATTCTTAAACGAGAATAACCAAGTGCTTTTCCAGCTTGCTCTCTTTGTTTTTTATCAAATAAATTATCATATAAATAATCTAAATCGCAAATTGCTAAAGATATTATATGATTATCAAGAATTGTTTCCTGTCCATTTATATCTGGAACAAAATAAGGCTCGCTATATTCATCAAAATCTACACTTCTTCTGCGAACATTTGTCTCCCATTCTCCTCGAATAACTGCTTTCATATTTTCCCCTAATTTTTTCAGCCATTCATCGATATCTTTTGATAAATCATTATTATCTTTCTTCAAAGCTCTTGCAGCCTCATATCTCCCAGAATACCACTCGCAAGAATCATTAACCTGTTGCAATCCTTTTTTTGCAGTTTCTCTTTTTTGAGTGTCATGTTCAACTGGTTGATCAACAACCCAATATTTATTATATTCGAAAAATTCTTCTGCTTCTTCACTAGTAAATGGACTACTGCCACCGTAATATCCTCCTCCCTGTGTGTATACTTCCTCTCCTACATTATAAGGTAAAGGAGGTGATTCCCAATGACCACTCTCCTCTTTTAAATTCGCAGTCAAATCTCTTCTCAAACTTTCAACATGCTTAAGTGTTTCTTCAAGTGATTCCATTTTATTTTTTATATTTTTTAATTTTTATCTTCCCCGCATAAAGCTGGTAGGATCCAAATTATCATCTTCATTTTTATCAGGATTTTCAGGATATGGAGATGATAATGCAGGAACTTCTAAAGTTCTGGGGCATGATGAGAAAGTCTCATGAAACCAGATTCTAAAACGGGAATAACCAAGAGCTCTTCCTGCTTCAACTCTTACTTCCGAAACTTCATTGGACTTGTAACTGTCTATTAATAATTGCTTTGCTTTTTCATTTCTGGAAAATTGAAATAATCTTGCTAAATCCTGGGCTGAAGAAATTCTCTTTGCTTCATCTGGAACATATCTATAATCAGGAACCAATGTTTCTTTTTTCATTTTTTCTAATTCCTGATAACCTCGGATTTTTTCACTTACAGATAAAATGCCTTTTTCTAATTCCTCTGTCCAGGATTCTATATCATTATTAAATTTTTCAGGACTTCCCAAACATATTCCAGCCAAATACCTAACAGAGTACCATTCACATACTTCATAAACATGCAGGAGTTCAGCTCTTGCATCTGCTCTTTTTTTAGTATCTTGTTTTTTTATTCCTGGTTGGTCTATTATTTTTCTGTTGAACTCTTCACGCAAGCCTTTTGGTCTTTTTGCAGGTTCTTTTTCTAATGGGCCTACCCATACCATCTCTTGATTATAAATTACAATGTCGCCTGAGCCAGTGTTATAAAGGTTTCTTACATCTTCTCTTGAAATTTCAACTTTGGAAGTATATCTTACCCATTTTTCATCATGGGATTTTTCTTCCTGCAAAACAATTTCAGCAGATAAATCTCTTCTCAAATTTTCAACACGCCCAAGCGTTTCTTCTAGTGTTTTCATTTTATTGTTTTGATTAATTTATTTACTTTGCCATATATTCATAGATCTTGCATCCTGCGATAACTCCTGCAGATATAAGAGCTAATCCACAAAGTATTAGAAAATCCCTATTATTTGGATTCTCTCTAGCGAAGATTCTTGTTTCATTTGCGAAAATTCTTAAAGAAGAGTATCCAAGTGCTTTGCCTGCAAGATTCCTGACATTCTTTTGTTTATTATTTTTGTAAAAATGCCTCAAATCTTCTTTTGCATTTTTTATTATCCTGATATTTTCAGGAATCTTTACTTTTTCATCCCTTGTATACCAGTAAGGTATTTCATCACCATCTTCATTGCATTCGTTTATCATAGTAGTCTCGCGTCTCACTCCCTTCACTTCATATTTAGGCAATTCTAATTTTCTTTTTAATTCATCTAACCATAAACAAATTTTATCATTTAATTTTTCATCATATTGATTCAATGCATATCCAGCAGCATATCTAGCAGAATACCATTCAGAAGAATCATATAATTGCTGCAATTCTTTTCTTGCAACTTCTCTTTTTTCTGTGTTTGGAATAGCTTTCTGTTCAACAAAATAAACATCTTCTCCAGTATACCAGTTACCACCTCTAGAACCTCCTGTGATTACCTCATCCCAATATCCAGTCTCCTCTTGGATATTTGCACTTAAATCTCTTCTCAAACTTTCAACATGTCCAAGTGTTTTTTCAAGTGTTTCCATTTTATTTTAAATTTTTATTAATTTTATCTTATCTGCTTAAATAATGGTATATTAGATATGAACCCAAAATACCAAGCCCTATTCCAACACATCCAATAACCTGCTCTATCCTGGTTTTATTTTCATGTGTCCATATTTTGAAAGCAGAATAACCTAATTGTTTTCCAGCTCTAGATACTTGTTCATGGGAAATGCCATATTCTTGGTATATTTGCATAATTTCATCTCTATTTAATTCTCTGCCAGAATCAAACTCCTCTCTAAGAAAACTCATTTTATTGAAATTAAAAAGCTTGCAAAATCTCTCTCTTTTTTCAGAAGAATCTAAAATAAAATGATTCCTTACTCTTGTGCATTTGCCTATATATCCCCCAGGCCCATATGCAACTTCTGCTAATTTTACCATGTCTTGTTCTATATGGGAAACTCTGCTGGTTCTCTTATTTTCATCATTATATCCAATAGAATCATATTCTTTGCATAATTTATCCATCCATGAATCTAAATTTTTATCCAAATCAGGCATATTTAAAATCCTGCCTGCAAGATATCTTGCACTATACCATTCAGAATCATTGTAAGCACCTGCCAAATTAACCGTATAAATATCACTTAATACATCATTAGGTTTGGTTATTCTTGGCTTGCCTATTATTTTTGATTTATCAACAACCTTTTTTGTATGAGGCACCCATACTTCTTCATCAGGGTTAAATCCAGGCTTATTAAGAGCAGCATCAGACATAGCACTGCCTTCTGTAGCAGCCTCGAAATGCCCTCCATCATCTTCATAATGGCTCTTTTCTTCCCGAATAACTTCTTCCTCCTGGACAACAAATTGCTCATGTAAGCCCCGAGCCCAAATGTTAACATCTGCTAGTGTTTTTTCAAGTGTTTCCATTTTATTTTAATTTTTTTAATTTTATTTTTATTTATTTTTTTATCTTGCAAAATAATTATAAGCCAAATATCCAATCCCGGCTGCTGCTCCTGCAGCAATACTAATTCCACCAACCACTCTAAAAGCAGGATGTTCATGAGCCCAGATTTTAAGTTCAGAATATCCAAGGGCTCTTCCTGCTTGTTTTTTTATTTCATTTAAATCATTATCATAACACTCATTAATCAGGGCTCTTACAATTTCAGATTTTGATAACATGAATAAATTCCTGATATCTTTAAATGCTAAAATCCTTGCATCTGCATCTGGAACTTCTTTATCTTCATAATCATCTACCATATTTCCAGGTTTTCTCTGTAAATCACCATCTCTACCAGGCCACTCTGTTGGAGTATAAAATTCTCCAGGTTCTTCATGCTCCCCAATTTTTACTTTTTCTATTCTTGTTTTTCTGACTCTTTTTCTCAAATCACAGACACCTTTATGGATTAATTCAAGCAATTCATTATCATCTTTTCTTAAAATTCTTCCAGCTTCATATCTTGCACAATACCATTCATTTGAGTCATAAACCTGCTGTAATTTTTGTCTTGCAGGTTCTTGTTTTTGAGTGTCAGGTCCATAATCATCCACGTATCCGCTAAAAGGTTCAGTATCATAATATCCAGGACAGTTTCCTCCCCTTGACCCACCAACCCATACACCAGGATCTTCTACATAATGTTCTCCAATTTTTATTGTCGCCCTCAAATCTCTTCTTAAACTTTCAACATGTCCAAGTGTTTTTTCAAGTGTTTCCATATTATTGTTATTATTTATTAATTTATTTTTATTTATTTTATTATCATCTCGCAAGATAATGACTAATTCCATTGGCTGCACCAAGTGCTGCTCCTGCAGCAACAGCAAATCCACCAATAAGTGTAAGACCTGGATGTAAACAACTCCAGATTCTAAATTTAGAATAACTTAAAGCCTGTCCAGATTCTATTATACCCTCTTTATCTTGATATGGATAACCTTTGTCCCAAGACATATTAGCAATATCTTTGAGGATTTTTTCTGCTTTTGGAGAATTTGATGCTTGAAATAATCTTATAAGATCTCTTCTTGCATTTCTCCTAGGTAGAATATTTTCTTCAATAATTCTAGGTTCAGTATCTGTTAAAACATAAGTGCTTGGTTTTTCATCTCCAATATAATGTTCTGTGTATACATGCTGTTTAACAACAACTTCTTTTGTCACAGGCAACCATGCTTTTTTCTTTAAGTCTGCTAACCATTCATTCATCTGTTTGTCTAATTCTTTAGGCTCAATAGCAGAAGCTTTTCCAGCCAAATATCTCGCAGAGTACCATTCACTTGAATCATAAACCTGCAATAACTCTGCTCTTGCATCTGCTTGTTTTTGAGTGTCTGGTTCTGTTATTCTTGGTGTTCCTGGAATAAAATATTCTGTAGATTCTTCAGGTAACCAATATTTATCAAATCCTATAGTTGTTTCTGTTCTTCCTTCTGTTCCTTCCTGCAAAACAATTTCAGCACCCAAGTCTCTTCTTAAACTTTCAACATGGCTGAGTGTTTTTTCAAGTGATTCCATTTTAATTTTATTATAATTTTATTTTTTATTAATTTTATCTTATCTCGCAAGATAATTATAAGCCAAATAACCAATTCCACCTGCAACTCCTGCGGCAGCAATCCAACCAGCAGCAACCAGAAGAGGATGTTCATGAGCCCAGATTCTTAAACGAGAATAACCAAGTGCTCTTCCTGCATTTGCCCGAAATGTCATATCTGTTCTCTTGTCACTGTATACTCTTTTTAATTCAGTTGTCAATCTGTTTAAATCTTGTTTTGCTATTTCTCTTGTTTCTTCATCAGGAACAATACTCTCATTCCAATTTTCCTCCCAAACATAAGAAGTTCCTGTTGCGCTAAATGGATTTGTCACATAAGCACCTTCACTAATTTGTTTTGTTGCTTTTGTTTGTAATTTTAATTCACTTACCCATTTTTTTGGTTTACAATCTGGATTTATACCTAAAGCTCTTCCAGCAACATATCTCGCAGAATACCATTCATTGGAGTCATAAACTTGTTCTAAATCTTTTTTTGCTTTTTCCCTTCTTTCAGTATCTGGATGAGCTATCCTTGGCTCATCTATAACAAATTGATCTTCATAACTACTAACCCAAATACCGTATGAATTATCAATTAGACAAACATTTTCCCAATGTCCCTTTCCCCTATTTACAACAATTTCAGCACCCAAGTCTTTTCTCAAACTTTCAACATGGCTAAGAACATCTTCCAGGCTTTCCATTTTATTTTTACAAGAACACCTGGTTATATAACATTTTCTCTTAGATTTTATCTATTAACGAATAGTAAATAATCAGGAATATATAATATATTGTATGAATAATTATTTAGGTAAAACAGCAAATTATTTAAATAAGGTTTTAATAAAATCTATATGGAATTTGTAAATATATCAAAGGAAGAATACGAAAGGTTAAAGAGACTCGAAAAAATTGATTTCGAACTAGTTGAACAATTCAAAAGAAGCTTAGAAGATGTAAAAGAAGGCAGAATCAAAAGAGTTGCTTAACCATCCATTATTTTTTCTTTAAGATATTGCTTGTAGCTATCTAAATATTTTATTATATGATTTATTGTTTCTTGTTGGTCTTTCTTGCCACCAATAGCAACAAACAAAACAGATAATAATTCATCATAGACTAAATAATATACTCTTTTTTCAGATAATCTTTTTTCTCTAAGAGATTTGTATCTTAATTGATCTCCAACATAAGGATTATCTTTAGTCTGAAGAAATATTTTTCTTATTCTCTCTTGTTCTTCACCAGATAATTTATTCATCTCTCTTTCAAAATTTTCAGTAGTATAAACTGCATACTTCATAGAATACTAAAATTTTATTGGTATAAATAACTTGCTTTTACATTTTTATCTTTAATCCTATATTCTCCAAAATATACTTTCAAGTTTATCAATACCTTTAAAACCAATTCAACCTATTTTTTATATAAAATGTGATAAAAAGGGAAAATAATTAATTAATATCAAATGAAAAAGAGTAAGAAATTTTTAATAAACACAATTGCTTTCAACACCCCTAGATTATAGACAGGAAGAGCACTAATAATCAGAAAAATAATTTGATTAGAGAATCTTTCAAATTATTTAATTAAACTTTAAACTAACAACTCAAAACAAAATGGCAGAGAAAGTTTCAATATTTATAGATGGTAGTAATCTTTACAATAATCTTAAAGAATATAAAATAAAGGTAAAATTTGAAGATATCCTTAAAAAATTAGAGAATAAGAGGAAGGTGAAAGATATTTTTTACTATACTGCTCTGCTGGATAAAGACTACAATCCAGAAGGATACAAGAAACATAATAAATTCTTAGACAAGATAAAAATAATTCCTAATTTTATCATTAGATTATGTAATTTAAGAAAAACAATTTTGAAAGATGGGACTATACAATTCGATATTAAAGGAGATGATATTTATTTAGCAACGGATTTAATTAAAGGCGCATATGAAAATTTATACGATATAGCAATTATAGTTTCAGGAGACGAAGATTTTATTCCAGCAATAAAAGTTGTTCAGACTAATTCCAAAAAAGTTATTAATGCATTTTTCCCTAAAAGTTCTTCATATTTGCTTAGAAAAACTTGTAATGGTTCGATTAATTTAAAGAAGGCATTATCAGAAAAAAGCAGTCCCAATATGACAGAGTCATAAAGGGACAATTATTAATATTATTAGGGGATATTAACTATATAAATTTATCGATAAAACAACACAACAAAATGGCAGACACAGGATGGTATTCAGGATATTATAAAGACAGAAATAAGACAAGTTCTTACAAAGATGTACAATCAAAGCCAAAAGAGACTGTAGTTTCAAAGGATAAACAAGTCAAGCTTACAAAAGAGTTTATTCAGGAAGTTGTAAAAACAAATCCTCCAAAGC
>Ga0182027_10005656_pt1 | contig 18919 bp, 14 predicted proteins | sample 712E1DmetaG_FD_121300 | JGI IMG/M metagenome (GOLD analysis project Ga0182027, IMG submission 121300) | Permafrost microbial communities from Stordalen Mire, Sweden - 712E1D metaG (Illumina Assembly) | ecosystem: Environmental > Terrestrial > Soil > Wetlands > Permafrost | place: Sweden...
CGTCGACGGCCACCGTCCTCGTGGTCGGCGAATCGGGAACGGGCAAAGAGCTGGTCGCGCGCGCGATTCACAATCGCTCGCCACGCGCGACCAAGCCATTCGTGCCCGTCAATTGCACGGCCCTGTCAGAATCCTTGCTCGAATCGGAGCTCTTCGGTCACGCGCGCGGCGCTTTCACAGGCGCCATCGCGGCCAAGCGCGGCCTGTTCGAAACCGCCAATGGCGGAACCCTGTTTCTCGACGAAATCGGCGACATGGGGCCGAAGATGCAGGCTCAGATCCTGCGCGTGCTGCAAGACGGGGAAATGCGCCCAGTCGGCGGAACCGAGGCCATGCGCGTCGACGTGCGCCTGGTGTGCGCCACCAACCGCGACCTGGAAGCCGAGGTCAAGGCCACCCGCTTTCGCGAAGATCTCTATTTCCGCATCAACGTCGTGACCGTGCGCATGCCGCCCCTGCGCGACCGCGCCGGCGACATTCCTATTCTGGTTCGCCACTTCATCAACAAGATCGCCAAACGGGAAAGCCGGGCGCTGGCCAGCGTCTCGCCCGAGGCTCTCGAAGTTCTGTGCCGGTACAGTTGGCCAGGCAATGTGCGCGAACTGGAGAATGCCATCGAACGCGCGGTGGCGGTCGCCAAGGGCAACGTGCTACTGCCCTCGGACTTACCCGCGGAGGTCTACGGCGGTGCCTCCATCGCGCCCGCCAGTATCATCGACGATCGACCGACACTAGGCGAACTTGAGCGGCGCTACATCGCCCTCGTGCTCGCCGAATGCGGCGGCAACAAAAAGCGTGCGGCGGAAAAACTCGGCATCGACCGCCGCACGCTCTACCGCGCGATTGAACGTTCCGAAGACGCCCCCGAGCCCGACGAGGACGCCGAGGGCTAGACTGTCTGTGGGGGCGATTCATGAATCGCCCCTACCTGAGCAACGCCAGAAATGCGCGTGCCGCGTGCGACAGCGTGCGCCCGGCGGGATGGACGAGGCGAATCTTGCGCTCGGGCATCAGCCCCTTGACCTGGATCTCGCGCAACGTGCCCTGGGCGATCTCGTCCTCCACGCACATGCGGGGCAGAAATGCCACGCCTTCATTCCGCTGCACCATCTTGCGAATCGCCTCCACGGTTGGCATTTCCAGATCCCGGTTCAGCGGCACCCTCAGCCGTTCGAACTCGCGCTCCACGACCTCTTTGTAGGGCGACACCACGATGTGCCCGATGAAGGTCTCCATGCCGAGGTCGGCGATCGACACCGAACGCCGGCGCGCCAGCCGGTGCTGGGGCGCCACCACGCATGCCAGGTGATCGGTAAAGATGATATGCGAGGTGAGCCGGCTGTCGTTGGGATCGTAGCTGACCACACCCAGCTCTAGATCGCCCTCGACGATTTCGGTCGGGATCTTGCTGGACTGGCAGCGCCGCACCTGAACCTTCACGCGCGGATAGCGCCGCCGATAGCGACTGATGAGCGGCAACAAGTACAAGGTGGCCGACTCGTTGGCGCCGATGAGCAAACGGCCCGTGGCATTGTCGCGCAGCTCGGCCAAGGCTTGGGTCAGCTCGGAACGCAGGTTTTCGAAGCGCCGGGCATGATCGAGCACGACCTGCCCCGCATCGGTCAGGCGCGTCTGGCGCCCGCCGCGATCGATGAGGGTTTCGCCCACATCCAATTCGAGCCGCTTGATGGCGAGCGAAACCGCGGGCTGGGTGCGTGCCAACTTGACCGCTGCCCGCGAGAAGCTTCTTTCGGTGGCCACCGTGCGAAACACGGCGAGAGTGGCGAGATCCATGGCTGCTCGAAAGTATAAGAAATACTTATATAATAACAAGTATTAATACAAAGTATGAACATAATAAATTCGCCATATCGCGCAAATGGCGCTAGTTTGACCGCCTTCATCGCACCACGAAAGGAGCCCGCCCCCATGAGTAACCGCGTCCACATCTTCGACACCACCCTGCGCGACGGAGAACAGTCGTGCGGCTGCAGCATGAATGTTCCCGAAAAGATGAAGATGGCGCGCAAGCTCGTCGACCTCAACGTCGACGTGATGGAGGCCGGCTTTCCCATGGCGTCCCAGGGCGACTTCGATGCCGTCGACGCCATCGGCCGCGAGTACAGCCAGGTGACGGTCGCCGCCCTCGCCCGCTGTCACACCGGCGATATCGAGCGCGCGGCCAAGGCGCTGGAAAAGGCCAAGCGCCCGCGCATCCACACCTTCATCGCCACCAGTCCCATCCACCTCAAGCACAAATTGAAGAAGACGGAAGAGGAAGCGCTGGAGATCGCCATCAAGTCGGTCGAACTGGCGCACAAGTACGTCGACGAGGTCGAATTCTCGGCCGAGGACGCCACCCGCACCTCGCCCGAGATCCTGGTTCGCTTCTCGCGCGCGGTGGTCGCGGCCGGCGCGCGTATCGTGAACCTGCCCGACACCGTCGGCTATTCGATCCCAGCCGAATACGGCCAACTGGTGGGCACGGTCGTCCGCGCCCTGGAGGGCCAGGCCGAGGTCAGCGTGCACTGCCACAATGATCTGGGATTGTCGGTTGCCAATTCCATCGCCGCCATCCAGGCCGGCGTGCGCCAGGTCGAGTGCACCATCAACGGCATCGGCGAGCGCGCGGGCAATTGCTCGCTGGAAGAAATCGTCATGGCGCTCAAGGTACGCGACGACATCCTGCCCTTCACCACCGGCATCAAGACCGAAGAGCTCTACCCAGCCAGCCAACTTCTGACCGAAATCATCGGCATCGGGGTCCAGCCCAACAAAGCCATCGTGGGCAAGAACGCTTTCGCGCACGAGGCGGGCATCCATCAGGACGGCTTCCTCAAAGAACGCACAACCTACGAAATCATGGATCCGAAATCGGTCGGCGTGCCCGCCAGCCAACTCGTGGTGGGCAAGCACAGCGGCCGCCACGCCATCGCCGATCGCTGCACCCACCTCGGCTACAAGCTCAGCACGGCCCAGCTCGAAGACATCTACCACCGCGTGATCGCGGTGTGCGACAAGAAGAAGTGGCTGTCCGACCAAGAGATCGGCGAAATCGCCCGCGCCGTCGTGCAGGCGTAGCAGAACCCAATCCTGGGCTTCCATGGGCTATCATCGGCCCATGCATTTTCGATTTTCCACACGCGTTCTCCTCATTCTGGCCGCGTTTTCACTTTCTTTCGCAGCCGCCAGCTTGCGCGCCCAGTCCCACCCTGGCGAAGCCCCGGCGGGAAACATCCTGGAGAAGCCGACGCAGTCCCCCGACGAGGAGCGGCCACACGTCCCGGCGAATCGGCACGCGGGCGGCTTGCTCGCTTTCGACGTGACCGACGCCGTGACTGGCCAGCCGATTCCGTGCAAGCTGACCTTCGTCGGTGTCGAGGGCACGCCCAGGCCGGTCTTCACCCACAACGACATCGGCCGTCCCGAGGGCGAGCTGGCCATCTCCGCCTTTGACCGCGTGTTCTCCGCCGTGGGCAGCGAGGACATTCGCGTCCCACTCGGCACCTACGATATCTACGTCAGCCGCGGTCCCGAGTGGGACATATCAATCAACCGAAGAGTCAAAATCGGTCCTGAGGGCGCCAAGATTATCGCGAAGCTCCGCCACGTGGTGGACACCACGGGTTGGCTGTCCGCCGATTTCCACGTCCACGCCGCGCCGTCGCCAGATTCCATCGTTCCGCTCAGCCATCGCATTCTCGAATTCGTCGCCGACGGCATAGACATGATCGTGTCCACGGATCACAACGTCGTGACCGACTACGCGCCAACTATCCGCCAGCTTGGCATCGAGTCACTTATCACCTCGGCCAGGGGCGACGAACTGACCACCAATGGCTGGGGACACTACGGAGCCTTTCCCTTGCCGCAGGACACGGCCCGCGCTGGCCAGGGCGCCGTGCTAGTCCACGGTCACAACGCCAAAGAGATCTTCGCCAACGTCCGGGCACACGCGCCCGATGCCATCATCGACGTACACCACCCGCGCATCGATCCCGGCGTGGGCTATTTCATCGTCGGCGAATTCGACCCGCACTCGGATCGCGCGGGCCGCCCGGGATTTTCCTTCGATTTCGATGCCCTCGAGGTGCTCAACGGCTACCAGGATCCGGCGCGCAAGAGCGTCGATCGCACGATCGACGACTGGCTCGGCCTGCTCAACCACGGGCACCTCGTCACCGCCACGGGCAACTCCGACACCCACCACCTGACCTACAACATGGGCGGCTACCCGCGCAACTACGTGCGCGTGCGCGACGACCGGCCCGATCACGTCACGCCCCAAGAAGTCGCCACCGCGGTCAAGAACCATCAGGCCTTCTTCACCACTGGCCCCTTCGTCCGCTTTCGCTCGGGCAAGGGCGACATCGGCGATCTCGTACCAGCGCCGGGAGGCAAGGCCGCGGTCGACATCGAGGTGGATGCCGCGCCCTGGATTTCGGTCAGCCGGGTGATTTTGTATGTGTCGGGCAAAGAGGCGAAGCGCTGGCCGGTACACGAAAGCCAGGACGTGGTGCGCTTTCGCGTCCACCACGAGATCGACCTGACCATCGACGGCTACGCGGTCGTACGCGTAGACGGCGACAAGATCATGGCCCCCGTAGTCGGCGACAATCGCACCTTCGGTGTGTACCCGCTGGCCTTGACCAACCCGATCTTCTTCGACGTGAACGGCAACGGTCGCTACGATCCCGAACATCCGCACGGACCGCACAACTAGCTTTCTTGGCCCCGCGGCGACCTAGGGCATAGATTGGGTCCATGAACGGCCGCGGATTCAGCATTCTGCTCCTGGGAACGTGCGCGTTCGTCGCGCGCGCGCAGGCGCAGCCCATCACGCATCCCATCTGGGCGAACACGCCCGATGCTTCAGCGAACAACAGCGCCCGCGCGCAATTCGAAGCCGCGGCGAAAAAGCGCGGACTCGGCCTGCTCGAAGTCGTGGCCGTGCAAAACCAGCAAGCAACACGGCCCGCCGAACTTTTCGGCGAGGGCATGACCGCCCTGCGCGCCTCCAACTTCGTGCTGGCGGCGGCGATGCTCGGCGAGGCCGCCACCCAAGCCATGGGCGCGGGCGGCGAGGGGCTGTCGCCGAAGGATTTCGCCAGCCTGTTTTTCCATCAAGCCGTGGCGATTCAACTCGCCAGCGGCGCCACCTACTCGGAACCTTTCACAACCATCACGCCGCCGGAGGCGAAGACGGCCTACCTGCGCGCCGCGGTTCTGGGTGCTGGGCAGATTTTCGACGAGGCGGCCGGGCAGCCCCTGGTCGAGGCAAGCTGGCGTCTGGCGATCGCGACGGTGAGGCAGCGTTCGAGCGGAACGCTGACCGTGCGCGCGCATCCCCGCGCCCTGGTTTCCATCGACGGTGGGACCGCGCAAGCCTCGCCCTCCAGCAGCCCTGCCCTGCCCTATGGCGAGCACTTCGTTCGCGTCGAGGAAGCCGGGCACACCTCGTGGTCAACAACGGTCGCCATTCAGGAGCCGAAGGTTGTGATCGACGTGCCGGCCACGCAGTTCCTTACCTACGATGTCGGAGTCGCGGCTGGGCTAGCCAGGGAGCGCGGCGCGGCCTTTGCGCTGCTGGGCCAATTGCACCTGGGCGACAAAGTCGAAATCGATCTGCGACTTGTCGACGCGCGAACCGGCGAACTGCGGGATGCCACGGCGGTGCCAGTGGCTCCGAGCGCCGAATCGCCCGACTTGGTGGCGGCGGTGCTAAGGCTCGACGAACTGGCGAGCCGCACCGACCTGACGCGAAGGGCCGAGAACAGCGGCGCGCGACCGAATGCGCCGCTCATGCTCGCGACTCCCCCGCCCCGCGTCCCAGCAGAAAACGAGCCTGGAGGCGCCCCACAACCCGGAGGCTGGTTGCAGCAGCGATGGCCGCTGGTCACGGCCATCGCCGTGGCTGCCGGGACCGCGATCATCCTGGGCATCGTGGTTGCCAAGGATGATCGCACGGCGCAGCCCGCGAAACCCTGACAATCACCGTCGCGATCGGAGCGCCCGATGAGGTATCATGCGCTCTGGCATTTCTCTCTCTGAAGCAGTCTAGCGAACTAGATCATGTCGGTAGTTGGAATCGATCTTGGAACCACGAACTCGGTGATCGCCACCGTACGGGACGGCCAGGTGGTGGTGGTGCCGGCTGCCCACGGCGGCTACCTGCACCCCTCGGTGGTGTCGTTCTCCGCCGACGGGCTCAAGTACTTCTCGCGCGAGGGCGTGGCACGCCGGATCGTCGACCCCAAGTACACGGTCTATTCGGGCAAGCGCCTCATCGGGCTTTCGTTCCGGTCCAAGGAAGTCCAAAGAGCCGTCGCCCGACTGCCCTACGAACTGCGCGAGGGCAACAACGAGCAGGCGGTCTTCGTGGGCCCCGATCGCACGTACACGATTCCCGAGGTTTCCGGCCTCCTGCTCGGCTACTTGCGCCAGTGCTGCGAGCTGTTCCTTGGCGACACCGTCACCGGCGCGGTGATCACGGTGCCGGCGAATTTCAACGATGCCCAGCGGCGCGCGACCATCGACGCTGGCCGCATCGCGGGACTCGACGTCCTGCGCGTGCTCAATGAACCCACGGCCGCGGCCTTGGCCTACGGGCTCGGCCAGCACATGTCACAGCGGATCGCGGTCTACGACTTTGGCGGCGGCACCTTCGACATCACCATCCTGCAAGTGGAAGGCGACGTCTTCGAGGTGCTTGCCACCGGCGGCGACACCTTCCTCGGCGGCGACGACTTGGACACCGCCCTGCTCAACATCCTGGCCGAACTCTTCCGCGCCGAGCACGGCATCGATCCGCGCGACGATCAGGCCGCTCATGCCCGCCTGCTCATCGCGGCCGAGCAGGTCAAGTGCCACCTGTCCGAGTTTCCCGAGGCGCGCGGCGAACTCAAGAACATCGCCGTCAGCAACCAAGGCGAACAGCTTGCCCTGCGCTTTCACATCGCGCGCAACGTCTTCGAGACCGCCATTCGCGGACTGGTCGGCCGCACCATCCAGACCACGCAGGAAGTTCTAGCATCGGCCGGACTAGGCGCCTCGCAGATCGACGAGGTCATCATGGTGGGCGGCACAACGCGGGTGCCGCTGGTGCGCATCGAAGTCGAACGCTACTTCGGCCGCCCGCCGCGCACCGACCTCAATCCCGACGAAGTCGTGTCTTGGGGCGCCGCCATACAAGCCGAAAACCTGGCCCACGCAGGCGAGAATCTGGCCAACCACGCTGTCCTCCTCGACGTCACTCCGCGCGCTCTTGGCATCGCGGTGGCCGGCGGCTTTGCCGAACGCATCCTCGACCGGAACGTGCCGGTTCCCGTCGAGCAGACGCGCATCTTCACCACCTCGGCGGACAACCAGAGCACGGTTCGCATCCAAGTCTGCCAGGGCGAGTCCCGCCGTTTCGACGAGAACGTCCCCCTGGGCGAGCTGGAATTAAGCGGCATCCCGCCCGCCCGCCGAGGCGAAATCGCCATCGAAGTCACCTTCCGCGTAGATACCAACGGCATCCTGCGCGTGCGCGCCCGCGACGCGGCGACCGGCGCGGCCCGCGAGGCCGCGGTCAATGTCCGAGGTGGCATGACCGACGTCGAGGTGGCAGAAGCAGTGGAGCGTCAGAAGTCGCAGGAAAGCCCCATGGATGACTCGATGTTGCCTGAGCTGGGCGAAGTAGAGGAACTGAAGGACTAGAGAGTCGCGCATGCCCCGGCAGACCCCTGAACAACTTGCCACCTTCGCCCGGCAGCTATACGGAAAACTCGACCAGCTTTCCTACTACGACTTGCTCGGTGTTTCGTCAGGCACGTCCCTGGCGGATATCCGCGCGGCGTTTTACCGCATGTCGGGTGACCTGCACCCAGATAGCTACCACACCTTGGCCGACCGTGAGCTGAAAGAGCGCCTAGAGACCATCTATGCCCGCATGTGCGAAGCCTATCGCGTGCTAACCACGCCGGAAAAGCGCGCCGTCTATGCCCGTCTCTTGAACGAAGGCAAAAAGCGGCTGACCAGCACGGATCGGGAATCGAAGGCGCCGCAAAGCCCCGAAGACAGCATCAAACACGAAGAGGCCAAGAAGTTCTTCCGCCTCGGTATGCTCTCGCTTGGCAGAAAAGACTTCAAGGGCGCGGTGATGAACTTCAACTTCGCGCGCTCGTTCGAACCCAATGCGGCCGTGATCAACCAAAAGCTCGGCGAGGCCCAGGCGGCGCTGGGCAAGCCCGGTGGACCGGGGACAAAGTAGCCATGACCGCGGCATCCCAGGGACCAGACGATGTGGGGCCGTCGGTTTCGTCGAGTTCGCCCGGCAACGGCTTTACTTCCACAAAAATCGGCGCGAGACTTGGGCGCTACGAAATCGTGGGCACCCTCGGGCATGGTGCCATGGCCACCGTGTTCCGCGCACGCGATACCCAGCTCGGCCGGGACGTGGCCATCAAGGTGATGAGCATGGTCCATGCCGCCCGCGGAGGCGCGGGTGAGCGCTTCCGGCGCGAGGCGCACGCCGTGGCCGCGCTCAAGCATCCCGCCATCGTCGAGATCTACGACTTCGTCAGCGCGACCGAGAACGAGCCCAGCTACATCGTGGTCGAGCTCATCCAGGGGCCGACCCTGCGCACGATGCTTGAAGAGCGCGGTGGGCGTTTTTTGCCCGAAATCGCCGCGCTCATCGCCCTGCCCCTGGCCGAGGCCCTGGCAGCCGCGCACGACCATGGGGTCATCCACCGCGACGTGAAACCCGACAACGTCATGATCGAAACCAGCGGACAGAGCAGCCGCGTGGTGCTGACCGACTTTGGCGTCGCCCACATCACGGGCATGGAAACCATGACCGCGACCGGTGCGCTGGTGGGTTCGCCCGCCTATATGTCGCCAGAGCAGTCGCGTGGGCACGAGGTGACCCCGGCGGCCGATCTGTGGTCGTTCGGCGCCATGCTCTACGAACTGGTCACGGGCGTGGTGCCTTTCTCGGGCAAAGATCCCTTCACCATGATCGCCGCCATCCTGCGCGGCACCTTCCGCCGGCCGTCGCAGGTCGTGGCTACCGTGGGTCCGGATTTCGAGAGCATGATCTTGCGCTGCCTCAAGGCGTCCCCGGCCGAGCGCTACCCGAATGCCTCGGCCCTGGCGGCCGATCTGCGCGAGTTCACGCGCGCGGCGGGTCTTCTGCCCGAAGCCAAGGCCCTGCGCCGTTTTCTCGACGAGCCAGAGGCGACCCTGGCGGATTTGCGGCCGCGCGTGGCTGACGTGGCCGTGGAGCGGGCGCGCCAGTTCGCGCGGCGCGGGCAACTGGCGAAAGCCCTGGCCGAGATCGGTCATGCCACGGCCTACGTTCCAAGCCACGCCGGCGCCGAGCGGCTCTTGCGCCGGCTTTCGGCCGGCCGCGTGGCCATCAAGATCGCGGTGGTGGCGGCGGGACTGCTGGCCGCGTTCGGCATCATTCTTCTGGCCAAACCATTCCTCATGCATAGGGCGCCGGGGTCCGTCGTGCCCGTCGCTCCTATTGCATCATCGGCGACTGTACAGCCTTGGCCAGCGCTTGCACCGGTCGAGAAGGCGCCGTCCCCGGCCCCCGCTGCGCAAGTGGCGCCAGCCCCGACGCCCGCAGCGCCATCGGCCAAGTCACGAACCTCGCGACGAGCGCACATGGCCAATCCACCGGGGGCCGCGGCGCCGGAATCAGCGCCGGCTTCCGCACCCGCGCCACAGCCGGCCGCGCCCGCTATCGAGCAAGTGCCCGCGCCCAAGCGCGAGGCTGAACGCGCCGGAACCATCGCCTTGTTCGCCAAGGGCGGCTTTTGCTATCCCAGTCTCGACGACCACCCGGCCGGCGATCTGATGCCGGTGTTTCGCGACATCGCGCCGGGCAAGCACAAGATCTACTGCTCGCGCACCAAACAGAGTCCGCGCCAGTTGGTCGGCGAAGTCGACCTGGCCCCAGGCGCCAGAATCGAGCGAACCGTGACCGAGCAAGACGGTCGCTTCACCCTGGCGCGCCCGCGCTAGGGGTTCCGAAGCCCCCGAAGGGAGAACCGTCGCCATGACCGACGGGACCAGTCGTTGTACCCGCCCCAAGTATGCTAGCGTCACACTGTGACCATGCGTGGTTGCCAGCTGCTCTTGCTTTGCTTGCTTGCAAGCGGGACGTCGGGCTGCCTCCTCTTCACCGACCCCATCAATACCGCGCCCTCCGTTTCCATCACAGCGCCCTCCGATGCCATCACGACCCCGCGAGATCCCCCCAAGATCGTCCGCAGCAAGACGGCGTTCACGGCCGACGCGTCCGATCCCGACCAAAGCACCGACTCGCTGAGATTCGACTGGTATCAAGGCAAGACCTGCGACAAGGCGCTCGGAGGACCGCCCGCGGCCTCGAAGCCGGGCCTCGTCACTTTCCCGCTTCGCCCCACCGAACTCGGCACCGGCTGCGTTGCCGTCGTAGTCACGGACAACCGCGGGGCCACAGCGACAGCCACGCTGATATACGAAGTCGTGGACCGGGCGCCTATTGCGGTCATCGCGATCCCGCAAGCCGCCGGCCAACCCGCACCCGTCGCCGGCCAGCCCTATCCACTCGCGCTCTATTCCACCATCACGTTGTCGGGCACTGCATCCGACCCTGACAGCGAAGACATCGCGTCCCTGACCCCTATCTGGAGCGTGTATGCCGCGGACGACACCCAGATTGTGCTGCCCGGCTGTCCGGATAATTCCAAGGGCCCCTACGTGTGCACGTTTTCCACCGCGACGCCGGGAACCTACCGCGTGGAACTGGTGGTCAACGACAACACCATGAAGAGCGATCCGGCAGAGCAATTCATTCAGGTGGCGGAGGATCAACTCCCGAACATCGTGATCGACAGCGCCGAGCCATTGCCGCAGACGTCGCCCAACGAATCGCCTCTGCTGCTAGCCGCGAACCTAGACAACACCTTCACCATCAATCGCGTCGAGGACGATGGCGATCCCTATCCCACCGCAGATCCGCTCAATCCCTATCCAGCGCCCCCAGCGGGTTTCGTGTGGTTCTTCCGCCTCGATCAGACCGGCAAACTCTTCAAGCGCTGGATCGGCGGCGGCCCCACCTTCACGATCCCCGCGAACACTTACTCGCCCCAGCAAACCATCCAGGTCAGGGCCGAGTACCACGACCGCGTGACCGCCCCCCAGCCCAAGGTCTTCGCGACCTGCGACCCAAACGCCACGATTTGCTACTCGTCCGACTTTCGCGCCCAGTGGGTGACTTGGACGGTGACATTCCGATGAGACATCCCACGCTCGCCATCGGACTTTTGCTCTTCACCGTAGCGGCCTACGCATGCGGGGGTTCCTCGAGCAGCAAGAGGTACGATGCCGCCGCCGCCGGCACGGGAGGGCGAGGCGGATCGGGCTTCGGCGGCACGACGAATCCCGACGCTGGTCGTGCGGGAGGCTCGGGTGGTTTCACTGGTATCGGTGGCGGCCCAGGCTACGATGCTCCCGCCCGGGAGGATGCCCCCATGCGCCCCGAAGTGCCCTGGTCCATTCCCGACCTGGCAGGCCAGTGCCACCTGGACATCGTGCCGCTCTCGCCCGCAAGCCTGGTCGACCTGACCGCGGGACCAACCACGTTCTTGCGCGTACAAGGTTCCATCACCTGGGGCCAAACCACGCCCTACCCACCCAATTGGACTTGGTCGGTCACTCGCTCCGACGGACAGAACATCGTCCCCACTGCCGCGGGCGTGGATCCAAGCATCGTGCAATTCCCGATCTCCACGGCGGCCCGCTACGACATCACGGTCAGTATCGGCGACAACTGCTTGGGAGCCGCGCGCGCCCTTGTCCAGGATGTGCAGAATCAGTATCGCCTCTACCGCCTGCGCGTACTTCCACCGGACGATCTGAAAGACAGCGCCGTACCCTACGAGGTCGACCTGAAGATCACGGCCGGCAGCACCCAGACAACCAAGGATGTCGACTTCGATACCGGCCTTTCCGTGGCCATCGATCCGAGCACGGGCTCCTGGTCGCCCCTGCCCGTCGCCATCCCGTCCGCCATTCGCATCCAATCGAGCGGTTCGACCTGGGTCAGCTCCGGCCGCAGCACGACCCAGGGGCCTTTCCTGACCGTGCTCGATGCCCTGCTCGAATACCAAGTCCTGGTGGTGCCCGACCCTCCGACCTCGACCGATCCGCCGCTGCCCCCATACCTGCTCAACCGTACCACGAGCGACAACGCCAGGGTCGATGCCCAGTACATCACGACCCATGCCAAGCCCTTGCCCCTTCCCACTGGCATCGCCATCGCTGGGCACCTGATGACTGCCGACGGACCCGCCCCCGGTGCAACCATCAGCTTGCGTTCCTACCAGCCGTCCACCACGGTCGGCCAGACCGACCTGCTCTTCTCCACCGTGGGCCGAGCCAACGAGGATGGGACGTACAGCCTTCGCGTAGGTCCGGGGGGCCTCTTCTCCATTGTGGTCACGCCGCCAGACGGTTCACCCCTGCCCATCGCCACCATCGACCAGGGCATCATCCTTACGGATCCCTCGACGGTGGTGCCGGATTTGGATTTCCAGTGGGACACCCTGCCTGTGGCCGATCTACAGCTGACGGTGACGCTGCCCGGAGGCCTTCCACCCGCGGATCCGATCGCGGTTCACCTCGAATCCACCACCGGCAGCTTCTCTAGGGTGGGCGTCTTGTCAGTGGCTGGCGGTTCGGGAAGCGATGGAGGCGACGCGTGGCCAATGGCATCGGGCGTGGTCCGCCGCGACGGCGACACCGACGTCAACGGAACACTGACCTTCCCAGATCTGCCCAAGGGCTCGTACAAACTCACGCTAGCACCATCGTCGCTATCCGGATACGCGATCACCACCCTGATGATCGACACTTCGGGCGCCAGCAACAGCCTTCAGATGACCGCTCCGCTGGGTGCCAAGATCACGATCATGGGGCGCCTGCTCGACGCACAAGATTACCGCGCCACGGATTCCGCCGGGGCCACCGTGATCGCGACCGACCTTGGCCACGACCTGATTCCGAACGTCGTTTCCACCAGCGTCGACGTGGACGGAACCTACTTTCTGGTTCTCGACCCCAATCGCACCTACCGCCTGGTTGCCCAGCCCGTGGCCGGCCAAGGGCTGCCCTCGTACGTGCCATTGTATGGGTTCACGACCGGAGCCACGAACATGCAGCTCGACGATCAGCGGATTCCGAGCGGCGTGCTGGTCCATGGCCACGTGACCTACGCGGGATCGTCGGTACCTGGGGCCATTGTGCAGGCCTTCTGCCTCGGCCTGCCGCCCGACTGCGTGGACCGAAACAACCTCGCCGCCGGCTCGCCCCCCGCCTTCGCCTCGGCCATCAGCAACGCCAATGGTGACTATGCGATCTACCTACCCGACCCTGCCACCAGCGAATAGTCAAATCCAGTAATTGACTAGCGACGCAAGGTCTGCACCAATTGTCGTGCTAAACGGATGAAAGGCGCTTCGCTCACAATCACGGTCTTCGCCGCCCTAGCAGGGCTGGCCTTGCCTTCCGCTCTCGCTGCCGAGAAAGCGTCGAAAACGCCTGCCGATCCTTCGGCGGCACCAAGCGACAGTACCACTCCGCAGAAGACCGCGACGGGGCCGGAATCTTCGCCGTCCAAGGAACTCCCGCAGGATGCCGGCGCCGCCTTGGTGCGAGCTTCGGCCGCCTACGAGTATGGCGACATGAATCAGGTGGTCGAGTCCGCCCGGCCGGTCGCCGAAGGCCTTCTGCCCGCGACCAGCGAGGAACAAATCCAGGCCTTCCGTTTGCTGGGCATCGGGCTTTACCTGACCAACCGGCCGCTCGGGGCCGAAACCGCCTTCACCGAGCTTCTGCGCAAGGATCCACGCGCGCGCCTCGACCCGACTTCGACGAGGCCAGAACTGGTGGCGTTCTTCGAAAGCCTGCGCCACCAGCAGATGGCGCGACAACGTTCGACTCGCAAGATGTTCTGGAACTTCATTCCGCCCGTCGGACAATTCCAGAACGACGACCACGTCAAAGGCTGGCTGGTTCTGGGCGTGGGCGTGATTGCGGCGGCGACTACCGCCACATCCTTCACTTTGTACGAATCGTGGAAACTACCGTACGGCCAGTCCAAGCACCCTGAGACAGCACAAAACCTCAAGACCGTAAACGTGATCAGCGGAAGTGTTCTGATCGCGATCTATGTCTACGGCGTCTTCGACGGACTGATTGGCTACAGCAAACCTCTCGACGAGAGCAAGCCGCCCGTCTCGCTGTTTTTCTTGCCCGGCGGCGGCGGTCTTGGGTTTACCTTCTGAAGGCGGCATGTATACACTTGCCGCCCTCTAGGCGGGTAGCTCAGTGGTAGAGCAGGCGCCTTACACGCGCCGGGTCGCAGGTTCAATCCCTGTCCCGCCTACAAATCGAGATTCCGACAAGCCCTTGGCGCCGAACACCGGAGGCGCAGCCCAAAAAGCGTCATGCGGTAGCGGCGACCGGGATGCCCTTCCGCGCCCGGCTCGCCTTGGCCGGGAAAGACTTGGGCACCAGGGCCAGGCCACACAAGCGCCGCATGGCTGCCGGCTGGGTGCCCATGAGCTGCGCGAGCTGCGCTTTCGACACCCTGGCAGCGTGGACGCCAGGATGCTCCCCTTGCCTGGCCGCCCATGGCCAACCGTCGCGGCGGTGGGGACGCGGCATCACTTGCCGATCACCCGCAAAGTCCCGTAACGACGGCGGCAGCATGTTGGCTACCTTGGAAGTGAGGGTATACTTCAGGCATGCAGATCCTTGAGAGGATTACTCATGATCCCGCCGTGATGGGCGGACGACCCTGCATCCGTGGGATGCGGGTTACGGTAGGAACTGTCGTGGGTCTTCTGGCCTCGGGGCACAGCGTGGACGAGGTTCTCAAGACCTACGCCTACCTTGAGAAGGACGACGTTCAGGCCGCCCTTTCCTACGCTGCATGGCGGGCCGAATCCCTCTGACCTCTGTGCGGCCGAGATAGAAGCAGGCGCGGTGGTGTCCATCGACAAGGTCACATCGCGCGTTCGGATCCTGCCCATCGGGCAAGCACGTCCATAGGGTACGGCGCCGTGGTACCGCTTTTCGGGTGCAGAGGATGGGCCTACGCACCCAATGCACGAAACCTAGCTTTCGGACGGCAATCGCATCAGACTGACCGAAAGCGGCCGCGCGTCGCCCGAGCAGTACCGATGGCCACCATCAACCGAGATCACGCAAAGCTCATCTGCGACATCGGGGAATTGTCCGCCATCATCACCGACGCGTCCGATCTCGATGCGATGTTGCAGAAGATCGTCGACACGGCCGCTGGCCACATGGAGGCCGACGTCTGCTCGGTGTACCTCTTCGACGAGGCCCGCCAGGAGCTGGTGCTGCGAGCCACGCGCGGCCTTCTGCCAAGCTCGGTCGGTAACGTGCGCCTGCGGGCAGGAGAAGGTCTGACCGGATTGGCCTTCTCCGAGCGTCGCCCGATCTGCGAGGCCGACGCGCCCTCGCACCCCGCCTACCGATACTTCCCCGGCATCGGCGAGGAGATCTACCGTTCGTTCGTCGCGGTTCCCATCCTGCGCGGCCGCCGTCCGGTCGGCGCCATGACCCTGCAAAGCAAGCAGTCCGGTCACTTTTCGACCGAGGACGTCCAGGTCTTTCGCGCCATCACCATGCAGCTGGCGACGACCATCGAGATGGCCCGTCTGCTCCTGACCCTACAGGTCGATCCGACGTCGATCACGCCGTCGCCCGCCCTGCCCGACTTGCGCTTCGTGCGGGGGCAAGTCGGCTCCGAGGGCTGCGCCCTGGGCGAAGTCGTGCGCATCCGGCAGCCATCGCTGGCCGAGATCCGCGCGCTGATAGGCAGCGCCGCACTGGATCTGCCCGATTTGCGCCGGGCCGTGGCCGCCACGGAGGAGCAGCTGGAGCACCTCGAAGAGTTGGCTGGGGAGCGGCTGTCCGATGTGACCGCCGTGATCTTCTCCGCGCAACTCATGATGTTGCGCGATCAAAGCTGGCTGGGCGCGATGGAGGAACAAATCGCCGCGGAAACGCCGACCGCCGAGGCCGTGTACCGCGTGATCCTCAACTACGTTGAGCTTTTCGACCGCATGGACAACGCCTACATGCGCGAAAAGCGCTACGACGTGATGGACGTGGGCCGACGCCTGCTCGCCAACTTGTCGGGCCATCGCGACGCCGAGTCTCGCCTCGAGGGACGCATCGCCATCGCCGCCGAGCTTCTGCCTTCCGAGGTCCTCAAGCTGGGGCTGGAGAAGGTCGGTGGAATCGTGCTCCTATCCGGCGGCGTGACCTCGCACGTCGCGGTGCTGGCCCGATCGCTCGATTTGCCGCTCATTTTCGTCGACGAACCGCGCCTGCTGGAGATCCCCGACGGCACGCGCGTGGTGCTCGATGCCCGCCAGGGCAACCTGTTCGTGTCGCCCTCCGAGGAAGTCGAGCAGCGTTTCCGCGAGCAGGAGGAAAACCGTCGCTCGGCCCCGCAGCTGGCCGAGGGCATGCGCGAGGAAACCCGCACTGCCGACAGCACGCGTGTCTACCTGCTGGCCAACATCAATCTACTCGCGGACATCGAGGTCGCGCGTTCGTACAAGGCCGAGGGCATTGGCCTCTATCGCACGGAATTCCCCTTCCTGATCCGCAACGACCTCCCCAGCGAAGAAGAACAGTTGCGCATCTACCGCCGCCTGGTCGAGGGCATGCCCGGCCGCGAAGTCACCTTCCGCACCCTGGACGTGGGCGGAGACAAGGTGCTCTCGTACTTCGACTACGCCGCCGAGGCCAACCCCTTTCTCGGTTTGCGCTCGATTCGCTTCTCGCTGCGCCACCGCGATGTTTTCCTGCAACAGGTGCGCGCCATCCTGCGCGCCGCCCACGACATCAAGGTGCGCATCATGTTCCCGATGATCTCCTCGCCCGACGAGCTGGCCAACGCGGCCGATGCGGTGAACGAGTGCCGGGCCTCCCTACGCCTCCAAGGCATGCCTGCCTGCGAGCACGTGCAGCTGGGCATGATGTTGGAGGTTCCGTCGGCGCTTGAGGTGATGGACGAGCTGGCCCGGCACGCCGAGTTCTTCTCCATCGGCACCAACGACTTCGTCCAGTACATGTTGGCCGTGGATCGCACCAACGTGAACGTCGCCGACCTGTACCTTCCGCACCACCCTGCCGTTCTGCGCGGCCTTCATCGCGCCATCACGGCAGCCCTGCGCCACGGCCGCGACGTCTCGGTGTGCGGTGACATGGCGCACGACCCACGCTTTGTGCGCTTCCTGCTGGGCATCGGCGTGCGCAAGTTCAGCATGAGCGCGCGCTACCTGCCGCGCGTCCAGGAGGCTATCTTCGCCACCCGCCTCGACGAGGCGCAGGTTTTCGCCCAACGCCTACTGGCCGAGGGTTCGGTCGTGGGCACCACCCGGATTCTTGAAGGCGGGTAGGGCCTGGCGCTAGAGCGGGGGCGCCAACACGATTCCCACGAAGGGCCGCACCCGCCAAGGCGTCGCCACGGTCTCTGTTGCGGTTGGTCGGGTGATGACGTAGTGAACAGGCCGGACCAAGAGATCCGCGCCAAGAACCCCGCGCAGCCACCAGCGTCCCAGCGTGTGTTCCACGCCCAGCACGGCTCGCACCGTCGGGTCGAAGGCAAAGTACGCGGAGTCTGGTTGAGCGCCGAGCCCTGCCAGCTCCGGATGGATACGAGTCAGCTCGACTGCGAATCCCAGGCCCGGAACCACGCGCAGGCGCCTCGTCGGCGAGAAAGGGCGCGACACGCTCAATCGGGCGCCGCTCGAAAACAGGCTGGCCCCAGCGTCCCCGCTGTGAAATTCGATGGGCCAAGTGCCGAACAGGCTCATATCGAAGCGCAAGGTGCCGCGCTCATGGTCAAATCCCAGATCCAGCTCGTGCCGTATCGTCTTGCCATCCCAGACTTGCAATTCATAGCCTGCGCCAAGGTGCCAGCTCGATGCGGGTACGACGTTCAGACTCGCGCTGGTCAGATCCGAGGGAAGTGCGACGGGCTTCTCCGCGATGGGGGCAAGGACAACGGCTGGTGGCGCGGCAGCATCGAGGGAATGCTCGAAGTCGTCGCGGGTCATGCCGATGAGTTTGCCCGCGAGCAACGCCTCAAGTGAACTCTGGGCGACAAACGCCAGACCTTGCACCGCCACGGTGTCGAGTCCCCGGTCCAGGGTTATGCGCCGAACGAACACGCGCGAAGTCGCGGTGTCCGTGATGTACAAGGCAACCTCACGATCGGTAGCGGCATCGATCCACAGGCGAGCCAAGAGCGGCTGTACCAGCGGTAGGTTCTCCGCCACGCTGCGAGGGTCCACGAACGCCACACGTTCGAATTGGGATGCCACCGCGATGAAAGACAGCGATTCGGTCAGCGATTTCGCGATGGCGGCGAACGCCTGGTCGCTGCCGGCAACCAAGACCTTCACGTCGCCCCGTGAAGGCGGCATGGCCAGCAGTTGTCGCGCGGCCAGCATGCTGGCCACGACAGAGGAGACAACCAGGAGAACTCGCAGTGAGGGAGACAACCTGATACGAGGCTCGGCACTTGACGGAGAATGACTTCGCAACTGCTATCACCCTATTTGGTTGCTCGTTCCTCGCACCTGTTGCCGTGCGGGGTAGGAGTACGCCGGTGCAACATACACGCGCAGCAAAAACTCTGCTAGGGCACGGGACTACTCGGCACGCTGACCTTTTGTCGCCACCGTGAGTCTCCTTGACAACCGAGGATCGTCCTTCCATATACGATAGAAATAGTAGGAATTGTCCTTCTTTCTAGGTTGTGGAATGGCTATCACGCAAAAAAGCAAATATGCCCTGCGCGCGACCCTAGAACTAGCCATGCGCTTCGGTCACG
>Ga0182027_10005657_pt1 | contig 18917 bp, 14 predicted proteins | sample 712E1DmetaG_FD_121300 | JGI IMG/M metagenome (GOLD analysis project Ga0182027, IMG submission 121300) | Permafrost microbial communities from Stordalen Mire, Sweden - 712E1D metaG (Illumina Assembly) | ecosystem: Environmental > Terrestrial > Soil > Wetlands > Permafrost | place: Sweden...
GTCCATAGGGTTGCGTGCTACCCCAAACAAACCGCTGCGTCCAATGTTTCTCGATACCCCTCATTTATTTGTCGCAAGGCCTTGATTCACAGGCATTTATGTCGAATTCCCTAACACCCTCTTATAGCGGACAGGGATATTTCCGTGGTGGCATGGACCTGCAGCCCCGACAGTCCGAAAAATGTCCTTGCCTTGCCTTCGCCCGCTTATGCCGACTCGGGATACTGGATTGCTTACGGCCCACCGAAGGTCGGCTATGCCAGCGGACAAGGCCAATCATTTCCGGGGGCGCTTCCTACAAGCGCTTGGCTATGCAGCGCCGCTTCAAGTAGGGCCGGTTCATTGCAGGCGACGGCCACTTTCAACTCTACGGGCACAAAGGAGGTGTACGCGCTTGGGGTGTACAACTCGGCCGACGGGATGGGATGGCCCATGACCATCTATGAGCTCATACCGATCACCATCACAGTCAAACCCGCCCCTCCCACGGCGGCAATCCAAGCGCAGGACGCGTCGGGCAACACGATCACGACAATGACCGTGGGGCAGACAGCGACGATCAAGGCGACCTTCGTCGCGGCGGGGACGGGCGACACGCTGAAGGAAACGGCGATCGCCAGCCCGGTGTCGACTTCTCTGACAACGGCGAGCGCCTCGCCCTTCACTCCGCTTTATTATCCCAGCAATCCCGCCACGGCCAATCCGGTCACGTATTGGACCCCGACGGCGACGGGGTCCTACACTTTCTACGCCATAGCCAAGTCGAATAGTTATTCCACGCTCACAAGCTATGCGCAGACCACTGTCACAGTTCTCCCCGCCCCGCAGACGGTTTCGATTTCGGCGGCGAACGCGGACGGCAGCGCGATTTCGGGCGGGACGCCGGCGGCCCCGGCCATCAGCATTGCCGTTGACACGGGCGACAGCGTGACCTTCACCGCCAGCGGAAGCCAGACAGGCAGCTACACCTGGACGGCCCCCGACGGGACGCAGACCACAGACAGCTCCCCCACCTACACTTACACCCCCACTAACGACGTTTCTCACCCGATAACCAATACCGTGAGCGTCTTCGCCCCCGCCGGGAACGACGCCTCGGGCAAGGCGTACGCGCAGTCCAACACCGCCGTCGCCACAGTGACGATCGCCCCGGCAGACCCGTCGATAGACATCACCGTCACGGACGGGAGCGGCAATGTGCTTTGCGGCAGCGGGGGGACGACCACGATAATCGCGGGCCAATCGGTGTCGGTGACGGGGCTTTACACCTCTCCGCACCACGCGTATTTGTTCGCGAGCCGCAATCTGGATTGTTTGTTGAATGGAGCAGCCACGACGCAGTTTACGAACATTGATTCTGGCGCGCATACGAATCAAACGACCACCCTGCCCGCAGCCCCCTGGCTTAATTTCACGCCGACGGTTGCCGGGACCTATGTGTTTGCCGCGAAAGGGTCAACGACACCCGAGCCGATAACGTCGCCAACCCCGCCCATAACGGCGCTTACCCCCGTCACGGTGACAATCACGGTCAATCCGGCGGCCGCCGCTCCCACGGCGGCGATCACGGCGAGCGTGGACGGGGGCTCGACGGTCAGCGGCAGCTCGACAGCCTCGCCTCTTCCGACCCTGACAGTCCCCTTTGGGACTGCCGTGGACCTGTCGGCGGCCTTCACCCTGGCGACGGGGGACAGCCTGACGCAGACGGCGTTACTGAACGGGACAACCAGCGTGGCGACGGGAACGACTTCTCCTCCGACCTACATCCTGCCGGCAACGACGCCCGTGGGCACCTACACCTTCTACGCCAATGCCGCGACGACGGATTATCCCACGGCCGCCAACTACGCCGCCTTGAATGTGACGGTGACGCCGGCTTCCCAGACGGTGACGGTCTCGGCCAGTCCGTCGAGCGGCGTGACCACTTCGACCCCCGTGACTTTCACGGCCAGCGGTGGAAAGTCGGGCAGTTACACCTGGAGCATTTCGCCCACCACCGGGGCTACTTTGACCAGCGGCGGTGGCTCTTCCGCCACGGCAATCTACAGCTTTACCAGCGCGGGCGGTTACACGGTGTCTGTTTACGCCAACGCCAGTTCTGACGGCAATTACTCGCAGTCCAACACGGCCACGGCCCAGGTGACGGTCAGCCAGCCCATCAGCTACAAGACCGTCCACATCGCGGCGACGCTCTCGCCCAAACCGGGCTACCAGGGCTGGTTCAAGCAGACCTCCGCCAGCCAGGACATAAAGGTGGCGCACTAAGGAGTGTTCACGAAGTCTTGACTGCATAAGCGGGGACTTGGCGCGCCGAACGAAACCCCGGACTAAACTCCGGGGTTTCTCCCCTGTCGCGCAAGACTGCGCCCTTTCTGCCCTCGCAGACTTGCGCTCCCCCGGCGGACGCTCCCTTGATAAATTTCCAAATACGCCGCTCCATTCCGCTTCTTGTTCTGTCCGCTCCCCGACCCTTTTCCCTACGGTGGCGGCCAGCCCAAACGCTCCATTCCACTAACGGCTTTGGAAATTTCCAAGCGAGCGGGAATCATTTCCCCTGGCGTCCTGAGAGCGTCAGCTTTCGCTTCCGCTACGCTCCGCGAAACTGCCGCATTCCCGCCGCCGCCCGGTTCGAGCTTGCCACTCAGTCTGAAAACCCTTCCGTTCCGCAGACGCTCAACTCCGGGCCTTTCATCCGAGAGGCAGGGTATCGCGGCTCCCGCGTGCCGTCTTGTTTTGTCCCTTTTTCCCTCTCCTTTCTACTTTACAGCCCTTCCGATTCCTTTTAGAAGGAGTTTGCCAATGAAAAATCCTTCGACGGTCCACATCGCGTTGCTGGGCTCAGTCGTAATCAATATAATGCTGTTCGCAACCAAATCCTTGAATTGTGACGGCTCCGGCAACCGCAATTCCTTTTGCTTGATGCGTGTTTTCTTCAACTCCGCCGCCGGGCTTTCCAGCGTGCCGCCGCCGTTTGCCTTATGCGCCTTGATGCCCGTTTGAAGCACCTGCTTGAGCGTGCCAAGAGTGTTGTTGTAATAGTGGCAGGCGATTTCCTTGATCAGCTTCGCCGCCCATTCCCGGCACGCTTCCGGCGTGATTTCATCAATTCGCAAATCCCAAACTTCCGGCCAGGTCTTTTGCAGCTTGGCGAGACACCAAAGGCGATACTTTTTGCTTTGCGGCTTGATTTGCGTTTCGCTTTCAAGCTCACGCTTGAACAACTCAACGGCTTCACCGAAAAGGGGAGGGGAGACTTTACTGCGCCCCTCCAATCGCCCCTTAAGGAAATCCGCCAGTTTCAATCTGGCGGTGGTCCAGACGGTTGTTTCAAGACTTTCACGAATGACCTTGCCGTTCAGTTTTATTCTGCCATAGTAGTTGCCGTTGCTGACGTATTGCAGCAAATGCGGCACTCTCGGAAACGAGCGCCACTTGCCATCTGTGGACAGGTGTTCGTCTCGCTTCCGACCGCCCGGTGATGTATCTTGTGTTGGATTCACAAGCAAAAGTTAAGGGATACAAAGCCGGGATACAAAGCAAAATTTTGGAAAAATGATTTGGTGTAAGTTGTTGGTAATCAACGATGCCCACGTGGCGGAATTGGCAGACGCGCTAGATTCAGGTTCTAGTGAGTAACATCGTACAGGTTCAAGTCCTGTCGTGGGCACCATTTTTCATCAGTGTATCGCAATCAACGTGTTACACATATTCAGTGGTTCGCTGGCGGTTATCGCCTTGAAATTGAACGAATGCAAGCGGAAGCGATGGAGTATCTCCTGCATCCGCCCGCCATCGAGCCGCAACCTCAACCAGCGTAGTCCGTCGTCGGGCGGTCTTTTCAGCCGCTTTTGCTTTGTGAATGGCCTCGACAACCGGTCCGCGGGAGGGTAGTTTGATCTGTATGAAAGCGATTTCAGAATTGGCAAAAGACGCGTTGGAATTGCCGCCCATTCAACGTCTGACACTGGCCCGCATCCTCCTGGATTTGACGGAGGAAGAGGGAGACTTTTCCCCTCAAGTCGAGGCCGCATGGGATGAAGAGATCTCGCTTCGCATGAAGGCCGTGCGGGAGGGCACGGCGCGTTCCAGGAGTTTTGATCCAGTTTTTGCCGACTTGGACCGCCGCTTCCCAACATGAAGCTCGAAATTCTCGAGGAAGCGGAAGAGGAACTTAACGATGCCATTGCCTACTATCAGGAAAATGAACCCGGTCTTGGCACCCGATTGAAAGAGGAGGTTCGTGACGCCCTCCAGTGGATCAGCATCAATCCCGAATTACCCCGGCTCCGTCCCAAGGGCTACCGCCGGGTGAACTTAAAGGTTTTTGCGTATTACGTAGCCTATGACATCTGGGCTGAGACTATTTGGATTCTGGCCATTGCTCATGGGCGGAGGCGCCCTGAATACTGGATTGAACGAAAAAAGAAAATCGGCTGACCACTCCCAAGAAGAAAAGAAGAAATCAGAAAATAGAAATGGGGAAATCCGAAATCAATTTCTGCTTTCCGCTTTCCAAATGTCAGCTTTGGTTTTGTGAGCATATTGCGTGCCACCTGACAACAAAGCAAGTCTTTTTTTTCTTGCATCCTGGCCTCGATTCCCTCATGATCGCCGCCAATTGACGGATTAGACCTGAAAAGATAAAAAAGCTCTCAATTATTCAACATTGAGCGAATGGCGGAATTTGGGAGTGCGATTATGATTTGGACAATGGTTATGTTTGCCTGCGGTGGCGGCTTGGTTACATGGCTGGCGATTCCGGTAATCCTGCGGCGACTTGCTTTTCTCAAGCAAAACGGAGTTTCGCAGCCTCATCATACCCAAAAGCGCGAGAGGGCGCGGTTGGGTGGCCTCGCCATGGTGATTTCTTTCCTGATTATTTCGGTCGCCATCAGTTTCTGGTTTCCCGGGGATGCCGCGCAGGCCCAAACGCGCTGGGCCGTTGTTTGCAGCGTGGCGGCGATGTTCTTGCTGGGATTTTGGGACGATCTAAAACCATTGGGAGCGAGAAAGAAACTGATCGGGCAAATCTTGATTGCGCTGGCGGCCTGGTGCGCGGGCATCCACATCGAGGCTTTCAAGAATCCGTTGACCGGAAGCATCTGCCAACTGGGACCCATTGGGGGATGTGCCTTGACTGTTTTCTGGCTCATTGCGCTCCCCAACCTGATCAACCTGATTGATGGAATGGACGGTTTGGCGGGCGGCATTGCCCTGATGCTGATGGGGTTGCTCTGCTACGCCGGGTGGGGAGGTTCGGCCGCCTTCCCGGCCCTGTGCGCCGCCGGCATGGTCGGGGCGCTGATCGGGTTTTTGCGGTACAACTTTCCGCCGGCCAGAATATACATGGGGGATGGCGGCGCCTATTTTATCGGGTTTTTGATGGCGGAACTTTCCATCATCAATTCCCATAAGGGGACGATTGCGGCGGGATTGCTGGCCCCCCTGTTCGTTCTGGCTCTCCCCATTGCCGATGTCAGCCTGGCCATCCTGCGGCGGGGCGTGAGAGGCATCCCTATATTTCGTCCGGATCAACGGCACATCCATCACAAGCTTTTGGGCATTGGCTACACTCCGAGACGGGCGGTTTTGACACTTTATTTTCTGTCCCTGATTTTTCTTGTCTTGGGGTTGGTCATGTTCTTGTCGCAGGGACGCTGGGCGCCTGCGTTGTTCGGCGTCGCCTGTCTGGTCTTCATCCTGTCAGCCCGCTGCTTCAGCTTCAGCCGCGAGTGGTTTGCCGTCGGGCGCGTTCTCGGAAATTCGATTGAAATGCGCGAGACCATCCAGTACGCCCTGACCATGAGCCACTGGCTGGAAATGGAAGCCGCCCGTTGCGGCTCCATGGAGAACCTTTGGCTGGATTTTGAATTCCTGGCCATGAAGCTTAATTTTGCACACGTCAAGCTAGTCCTTCCGGACGGTATAAGAGAATGGCGAAAGAAGGGGGATGGCCAGTTCCCGCCGGCACAAATGCGGCATTTCAGCCGGGAATTGGGCGGAAACGGCTGCATGGTGCTGGAGCTTGAAATGGAAGCGGCGGAGGATCTCTTTTCCAATTTGTGCGACATCACATGCGAGGCCTGGCTAAAGGCGGCTACACGCTGGGCGGCGATGAACGGGCTTCCTGTGGGGTTCAGAGCGCACACACATTCAAACGCCCGTGACCACCACCGAAAGGGCGAGCGCCCCCACGTTCCCATCCCCCGCGATTGGACCCCCGCCTGATTGCGAAAACAGAAATTCGGAAATCTGAAATTCATTTCCGCTTTCCACTTTCGAGGGTCTGCTTTTGTTTTGTGGTTGGACAATCCGGCGCCAGCGAGTAGTTTGATCCGCATGGAAGTGCCTTCAGAATTGGCGAACGATGCCTTGGAAATGACGCCCGTCCAACGTTTGGCGCTGGCGCAACAGGCCTTCGAGCGCTTCCACTCCCGTTGTTTCTGGTTCATGCGCCGGGATGCGCAAATCACGGAGCAGGAGGTTCCTTACATCTGTGAACGATTGCGGGCGGACGGCGGCCGCCCCGGTTTTCTGCTGGCCGCTCGAATATGCCGATAGCCAATTTCGAAAAAACTGTTCTCCGCCTGTTGGCCGCCAACCGGAACCCTGAGAGCTTTGTGGCCGGCGCAACGGTCTTGCTGCGGGATGAAAACTCCCACCGCTGGTCCCAAGACATTGACCTGTTCCATGATACCGCTGAGAGCTTGAAAGCTGCCGCCGACGCCGACGCCGCCGTTCTGGAGAAGCACGGTTACCAGGTCGCTTGGGACAATGTGCAACCCACGTTTCGGCGGGCGCTGGTTGCGCGGGATGGCCGGATGACAAAATTGGAATGGGTCTTCGACTCCGCCTTCCGGTTCTTTCCAGTCGAGCCGGATGCCGAAATGGGTTATGTCCTCAATCTCTGGGATGCGGCCACCAACAAGGTTCTGGCGCTGGCAGGACGCGGGGAGTTGCGCGACTATCTTGATGTGCTGCACTTGCACCGGCATCAGTTAAGCCTCGGCGCGCTGGCGTGGGCGGCATGCGGAAAAGACACCGGCTACACCCCGCAATTTCTCATCGAGGAAGCGCAGCGGTTGGCGCACTATCCCGCCTCACTGCTGGCTGATCTGGCGTTGCGCGAGCCGGTGGATTTGGTGGGGTGCAAGAAACAATGGCTGGCGGCCGTGGGCGCGGCCCGCGCCCTGTTCGACCTCCTTCCCGCCGAAGAGGTTGGCTGTCTTTATCTCGATGCCGTGGGGAAGCCGGTGACGCCCGATCCGGCGGCGGCGGATTTCCCAGCGTTGCGCCGGCATTTGGGCACTGTTCGCGGCGCCTGGCCGGTCATCAGGGAATAATTCAAAATGCTGAAATGCTGAAAAGGGAAAACTGAGACTTGAGACCTAAAACTTGAAACTTGAAACCTGAAACTTGAAACCTGAAACTTGAAACTTGAAACCTGAAACTTGAAACTTGAAACCTGAAACTTGAAACTTGAAACCTGAAACTTGAAACCTGAAACTTGAAACCTGAAATCTGAAAGCTGAAAACTGAATGAAGGCCATTTCCCCCCTCAAGTCTCAAGTTTCAAGTTTCCGCTCTCAGGTTTCCGCTTTCAGGTTTCCGCTTTCAGGTTTCCGCTTTGGTTTTTTCACTTGAATTGGATTGAGGCATCATCATCGGGAATGGCTGGGGACGGCGGAGGTGATGAACCCTGATTGTTGAGGGCGGAAAGCAACAGATAAATGAAACCCACGGCCAACACGGTCCCCAGCGCAATCTGAAAGAGCCGGCGAAACGGACGCTTCCGTTTGCATCGGACTCGAACTCGTTCGACCACATGATCGGGCATGGTTGAACTGATAAAGCCCCCGCGCCGGTTGTGTCAACCCGAAAATGAACGTCCCGCAGGTCTCGGGCGCAAGGTTTCTTCGCCTTCCAGGTAGGGCAGAGCTGCCGCTCTGCCCTGAATTCGTGGGCGGCGCAGCAGCGCCGCCCTACCGAAGACATGAAGAACTTTGTCCTGCGCCCGCAGGTCTCCTGGAAGGCGGCCAAAATCAGCCTCAGCCATACGGATTACATGAAACGGCGGGTTTGGTTCAAGGGGGAAAGACTGAAAGGTGAAAGGTGAAAATGTTTGAACATTTTCGGGATATGTTGTCAAATTTCCGTTGGCTGTTTGGGCTTGCTTTGGAACGGAGCCGCTGCTATTAAGCCGGTTTAATTCAAGGCCATGCCCGGCCATATTGGAGAATTTGGAATGATTAAAGTTGAAAATTTGAGCAAGTCGTTCGGCCCCAAACTGGCCGTGAATGATGTTTCCTTCACGGTCGAGCGGGGGGAAGTGCTCGGGTTTCTCGGCCCCAACGGCGCCGGCAAATCCACCACCATGCGGATGATTACCGGCTTTATCCCCCCCACCGCCGGCAAGGTCGCCGTCGGCGGCTTTGACATCGTCAACGACCCGCTCCCCGCCAAGCGCCTCATCGGCTACCTGCCGGAAAACGCGCCCGCTTACACCGACATGACGGTCGAGGGTTTCCTCAACTTCTGCGCCGAGTTGCGCGGCCTGCGCGGCGACGCCCGCAACAAGGCCGTCAACGATGTCGTGGAGATGTGCTTCCTGGAATCGGTCCGTTACCAAAGCGTGGACACCCTTTCCAAAGGCTACCGTCACCGCACCTGCTTCGCCCAGGCCATCCTCCATGACCCGGATGTTCTGGTGATGGACGAACCGACCGACGGTCTGGACCCGAATCAAAAACACGAGGTGCGCGCCTTGATCCGGCGGATGGGCGAGAAGAAGGCCATCATTTTTTCCACGCACATCCTGGAGGAGGTGGAAGCGGTTTGTTCGCGGGCCATCATCATTGACCGCGGCCAGATCGTCGCCAACGGCACGCCCCAGGAATTGAAAGCCAAGTCCGAAATGGCCGGAACGGTCCTGCTTGTCGCGCGCGGCGTGGCGGGCAACCAGGTCGTCGAACGCATGTCCGGCCTGTCCAGCGCGCGCAAAACCACCATTGTCACGGAGGAAAAGGGCAAAGTCTGCGCCCGGGTTTATCCCAAGGCGTCCGCGCAAAACGGCGAATTGGCCCGCCAGGTCTTCGCCGCCTCGTCGGGCTGGCAGGTGGAGGAAGTCCGGACGGACGAGGGCCGTCTGGATGAAGTGTTCCGCAGCATCACCCTACCCGACACCACCAAGGAGGCCGCGAAATGAATACCTTTGCCAACATCAAAACCATCGCCAAACGCGAACTGTGCGGCTATTTCGGCTCGCCGGTCGCTTATGTCTTCATCGTCATCTTTCTCCTGTTGACCGGGTTTTTCACCTTCTCCTCGGCCGGCGGCTTTTTCGAGCGCGGTCAGGCCAGCCTGGAAGGCCCGTTCTTTATGTGGCATCCGTGGCTCTACCTTTTCCTGGTGCCGTCGGTGGGGATGCGCCTCTGGGCGGAGGAACGGCGGGTCGGCACGCTGGAATTGCTGCTCACGATGCCTGTCACCGCCTGGCAGGCCATTGTCGGCAAGTTCCTGGCCTCGTGGCTTTTTCTCGCCCTGGCCCTGCTGCTGACCTTCCCGGTGGTCATCACCGTCAACTATCTTGGCTCGCCCGACAACGGGGTGATTTTCACCGCCTATGTCGGCAGTTTCCTCATGGCCGGCGCCTACCTGGCCATCAGTTGCATGACTTCCGCCATGACGCGCAACCAAGTCGTTAGCTTCATCGTCTCGGTCGTCATCTGCCTGTTCCTGGTCCTGTGCGGATTCCGCCCGGTCATCCAATTGATCTCCCGAATGGACAAGCCCTGGCTGCTTAATCTGGTCGCCTCGTTCAGCGTGATGACCCATTTCGAGACGTTCAGCAAGGGACTGCTGGATTCCCGCGATGTCATTTTCTTCCTCTCGGTCATTGGGTTCTCCCTCTTCACCACGGGGGTCATCCTCCGCAGCCACCGCGCCGGCTGAAATTTGCCAAAGCCATGAAGCAAAAAAACATTGAAGCTATTTTTTATTCCACCGCCGGCATCGTCGCGATGTTCGCCGTCCTCATCGCCTTCTATGTCGTCACCAGCCAGGTCAAGACGCGGATGGATCTGACCGCGGAAAAGGCCTACACCCTCTCCGCCGGCACGCGCCACATCCTGGGCAAACTGCAATCGCCCGTCACTTTGCGCTACTATTGCAGCCAGACGGAAATGCCGCCCGAACTCAAGCCTTACGCGCAGGAGATCGAGGATCTTCTCGGCGAGTATCAGCAGGCCGGCAAAGGCAAGATCAAGCTCGAAAAGCTCGATCCCAAACCGGAATCCGACGCCGAGGATTCCGCCCGTCTGGACGGCATCCAGGGCGAGCCTATCAATGGCATGGGCGGCGACAACGTCTACCTTGGCCTGGCCATCAGCCAGCTTGACGAAAAAGTGGCCATCCCCTCCTGGCTGGACATGTTGCGCAATCCGGGCCGCGAACGGTTGCTGGAATACGAGATTTCCCGCGCCATCAGCCGCGTCGTCAATCCCGAACCGGCCACCATTGGCATCATGAGCGCCCTGCCCGTCTTTGGCCAGGAGGCCAATCCCATGTTGCAGCGCATGGGCCAGCAGAGCCAGGAACCCGCCGTTTATCTCTCCGAACTCAAAAAAGATTTCACCGTAATGGAAGTGCCCCTGACCGCCGCGAAGATTGACGACAAGATCAAGGTGCTCATCGTGGACCATCCGCGCGGCATCACCGAGGCCGGCCAATATGCCATTGACCAATTCATCATGCGGGGCGGGAAGGTGATCGCCTTCGTGGACCCCAGCGCCTATTTCGATCAGCAGCACGATCAAATGGAACAGATTCTGGGACGGCCCAGTTCCGGCCAATCCTCACTCCCCAAACTCCTCAAAGCCTGGGGCCTGGACATGGACATGACCAAAGTGGTCGCCGACGCCAATGCTTCCATGCGCAACCCCCAGAGCGGCGCCGCCATGCCCGGCGTCCTCCTCGTCACCCGCCAGGGCGTCAACCAGGACGACATTGTGACGGGCCAGATTGACAACCTGTGCTTCCCCTGGGCAGGCGCCTTCACCGGCAAACCGGCGGATGGCTTGACGGAGACCGTTCTGGCGCAAAGTTCCACCAATGCCGAATTGGTGGAAAGCATCATTGCCAACATGAACGGCGCCGATATTCTCAAAGACTTCAAACCCACAGGCCTCCGTTACGCCATCGCCGTCCGTCTCACCGGCAAATTCAAGACCGCCTTTCCCGAAGGCAAACCCGCCGCCGAGCCGGCCCCGCAGAACCCGGACGAGCCGCCCGCCCCGCCAAAGCCCGCCGAGGCGGATACCAATCAACTCAAGGAATCCCCTGCCAACAGCGTCGTCATTCTCGTGGCCGATTCGGACTTTTTGGCCGACTCGGTCGCCTTCACGGTGGGGAACTTTGGCGGCTATCGCGTGGCCCAGCCGAATAACGGCAACATCAACCTCGTCCTCAATGCCGTCGAGCAACTGTCCGGCGACAACGATTTGATCGCCGTCCGCAGCCGGGGCGGCCTCAACCGCCCGTTCACCCGCCTGCAGGAACTGCAGGAAAAGGCGGCCCGGAAATGGGAGGACCAACGCAAGGACCTGGAGACACTCCGCCAAGCCACCCAGCAAAAGATCAGCGAGCTTCAGACCAAGAAGCCGGGCGGCATCCAAAGATTCATCGCCTCCGCCGAGCAGCAGGCGGAACTGGAAAAATACCAGGCTGCCGACCTCGATAACCGCAAGAAATTGCATGAGGTCGAGAAGAACCTGGTCAAAGACACCGACTCTCTGGAATCCACCATCCGCATCCTTAACATCGGCGCCATGCCCGCACTGGTCGCCCTCTCGGGCATTGTCCTCTCTCTGGTGAAACGCAAAAGAACCGCGGCAAAATGAATCGCAAACAATTGACCCTGATTTTCCTCGCGCTCGTCATCGTCGGCAGCGCCGGTTTGGTTTTGATCAACCGCAACAAGGACTCCTGGTCCGCCCCACAGGGCAAAATGGGCCTGAAGCTCTTCCCCAACTTCACCAACCTCGATGACGTCGTCGCCATCCACCTCAAGGACGCCGGCGACCTCCACCTGGCCGCCAAGGACGGCACCTGGCGCGTGCGGGAGCGGAACGATTATCCCGCCGACTTCTCCCAAATCAAAGAGCTGATGGATAAATTGGCCGGCCTGAAAATCTCCCAGTCCCAGCCTATCGCCGCCTCCCAACTCGCCCGCATGCAACTGGAGCCGCCCGGCAAGGGCACAAACTCCGCCATCCTGGCCGAGTTCCTGGACAAACAGGGCAAACCGCTCCATGCCGTTCTCCTGGGCAAAAAACACACCGAAGAATCCGCCCGCCCCTCCCCCTTCGGCGGCGGGGAATTCGACAATGGCCGCTACGTCATGCTGCCTGAGGATACCCAGAACCTTCTCCTGGTTCCCGATCCCTTAAGCTCCATCGAAACCAGCCCCGAATCCTGGCTCGACAAGGACTTCTTCAAAATTGACAAGATCAAGTCCGTTTCCCTGCTCTCCACCAACGCCACCAACTCCTGGAAACTCACCCGCGAAAGCGAGGACGCCCCGTGGGTCCTGGACGCCACCAACGCCGGCGAGATGCTGGATTCCAACAAGGTCTCCTCGCTAGGCTCCGCCTTGAGCTACGCCTCCTTCCTGGATGTCGCCTCCAACACCGCTCCCGCCGCGACCGGATTGGACAAGCCGCTGGCGCTGACCCTCGCCACCTTCGACCATTTCACCTACGACATCAAGGTCGGCGGCAAGACGCCTGAAAACAATAATTTATACCTGACTGTGGCCGTCGCCGCCGACATCCAAACCAACCGCCCCGCCGCCGCGACTGAGAAGCCCGAGGACAAACAGAAATTGGACGCCGAATTCCAGGCCAAGACCAAGGCGCTCCAGGAAAAGCTCGCCAAGGAAAAGGCCCTCGGCCAGTGGGTGTACGTGGTCAGCTCCATGCAAGTGGACCCCTTGATCCGCGAACGCTCCCAGCTTCTTGTTGACAAAAAGGAGGATAAACCCGCCGGCAATACCGGCGCGGAACCCGGCGCCGAACCCAAGCCCGCCGCCGTGGAAACGCCCGGCCTCCCGGCCGTGCCGGCCAGCGCCCCCGCCGCCACCAACACGCCGCCCGGCGCGACTAATACGCCGCCGGCCGAGCCGCCCAAGTAAGGGTTCGTGCAAGAAGAAGTTCCGGGAGTAAGGCGCAATTCAAACAGAGGGGTGGCGATCACGAAGCGAATTCCCGGAGGCAATTGAGAATTGGCCATTGAAAATAATGGCGGCGGATTGCCATCCGCCGCTACGCCGCTGGAATTCCGAGCCGCCCGCTGCTCACTTCGGAATGGGAGTGTTGGTCAGGGCCTTCCTCGCCTCGGCGGCCTTCGCCGCCTCCACTTCCGCGTCGGTCATGGTCCGGGGTTGTTCCCCCTTCTCCATCTCCGCGGAGGAAGGCACGCGCACGATGGAAGAAGTGATTGGCGAGGCGGGGACGGTGGCGGGCGTGGCGGACGTGGGAGCCGCTGGCGCCGGGGCCGCCCCTCTTGGCGGCGGCATCATGCCTGGTGGCATGCCTGGCATGGCAGGCCTGGACTGGACCGACTCGAGCTCCAGGTCGAAAATCAGCGCGGAGTACGGACCGACTTGTGCAACGGGAACCATCGCCTTCTCTCCATACGCCTGCGCGTTGGGGAGGTACACCATCCAATGCGAGCCGGCCTTCATCAGGAGCAACACTTCCCGGATGCCCGGGGGCAATGCTTGAACGGCCACCATAGACTGATAGTGCTCGACCTTCAAGACTTCCGTGTTATCAATCAGCTTCACGCGAAAACTCATGGTCGCCGCGTCCGCAGCGGTGGGTTTAATCCCGTCGCCATCTTTAATAACCTTATAGACCACGCCGCTGGCCAGCTTGGTAGCGCCCGGCGTCGCGGCCATCTCATCCATGAATTTTTCGCCCTTGGCCTTGTTCTCCAGCCCCGTGGCCATCAGCTTCTCTTTGTAATACGCATCCCACTGGCCCAGAACTTGCCTGAGTTCATCCATGTTTGTGGTCTCTGGAACGCCAGCCATCACGTTGGAGAACGCCTGAATAAACAGGCCCATGTCCACGTCCGTCTTGAGGTTCACGCCCTTGCCGCAGACCATGTTATTGCTCACCAACTGCGAATAACTAATGCCCAGCGCACGGCTCAATTGCGCCCTGTCCGGCGCTGCCGTCGGCGCGGCGGGCGCGGGGTTGGCGGGAGAGGCGGGCGCGGGCGAACCGGGCGCCGGCGGGCCGACAACTCCGCCGGCCGCCGCAGGGACGGGCGGGGCGGGCATGGGCGGATTGGTTGCCGGCTTCGGCGGTTGCACCTGGGCCATGGCCCCGAAGGACAGCAGCCCGGCCATAAAGAAGGAGATTTGTCTGAATTTCATTTGTAATTGCGCTTTGTTATGGCGGGCTGGCGGCCCGCCCTTGTCACCCGTTCTTTTCCAACGGAACTCAATCTCTACCACACCAGCCCCCGCGTGTCCAGCCTCGCTTTTTGCGATGGCGGTTTCCGGTTCTTAGTCTTAATCTTAATCCTAATCTTAATCTCCATCGTGAAGGGAAGAAGAGATTAAGATTAAGATTAGGATTAAGATTATGAAGAAGATGAAAACCAGGAGGATTGCCCCATGAACCAGGATGCGCGAATCTTTGTCGCCGGCCATCGCGGCCTGGCCGGGAGCGCCTTGTGGCGCGAGTTGGAACGCCAGGGCTTTAAGCGCCTGCTGGGCAAAACCCGCCGCGAGTTGGACCTGCTCGATGCCGCCGCCGTCCAAAAGTTTTTCGCGGACGAGAAACCGGACTATGTCTTCATCGCCGCCGCCAAAGTGGGCGGCATTCTTGCCAACCAAAATCAGCCCGCCGAATTTCTTTTGGAGAATCTCCGCATTCAAAACAACCTCATCGAAAATGCGCGGCTGTCGGGGGTCAGGAAACTGCTCTTCCTGGGCAGTTCGTGCATTTATCCCAAGCTGGCGCCCCAGCCGCTCAAGGAGGAATACCTCCTGACCGGCCCGCTGGAGCCGACCAACCAATGGTATGCCATCGCCAAAATTGCCGGGATCAGGCTCTGCCAGGCCTGCCGCCGCCAGTACGGCGCCGATTTCATCAGCGTCATGCCGACCAATCTTTACGGAACCAACGATCATTACGATTTGCAGACCTCCCATGTCCTGCCGGCGTTGATCCGCAAGTTCCACGAAGCCAAAATCTCCGGCGCGCCCTCCGTCACCTGCTGGGGAACCGGCGCGCCCTTGCGCGAGTTCCTGCATGCCGACGACCTGGCCGCCGCCTGTGTTTTTCTCATGCGCCACTACAGCGAGGAACAATTCATCAACATTGGCTATGGCAGCGATTTGAGCATCTTGGAATTGGCGCAACGCGTCCGCCGCGTCATCGGGTTCCAGGGGGAAATTGTCTGGGACCACTCCAAACCCGACGGCACCCCGCGCAAACTGTTGGACAGTTCCCGCATTTTCGCGCTGGGTTGGAGGCCCAAGATTGACCTCGACGCCGGCTTGGCCCGCGCTTACCAGGATTTCCTGAAAATGTAAAGAAAGCTGACACCCGCCCGTTTTGGACAAGAAAAAATGCGCATCCGCCTGATAATCCGACACTTACACCAGTTGTAAATTCTATTTTTTTCATTTTTCTGTCGGAATTCATTACGCTTGGCGCCAAATTTCGCCGGAAGCCCGCTTGGAAATGAGATTTTCGTCTTGATGTAAGCCATTGTGAATGAGGGACTTATCACTTATGAGAAAAAAAGTTGCGTGAAGGAGCGCAATTGGCATCTGTCTAGCTATTGGAGTAGTAGCCTGTTTCTAGGGCACGGCAGCAGAAGTCGCAGTTCTGCGGTTGGCATGTGTCTAGCTTATGTACATGATAACGCGAAATTGAGACAGAACGTGTACTGCAAAACCTGAACCAAACAAAGTTATGATCAAGAAAATCGCAAGTGTTGTTGTTATTATCGCCTTTGCCAGTTTGTTCACCCAGAGCGCAATGGCCTTTCCGACTGTGCCCGATGTGAGCGCCACGCCCCCCCTATTGGCCATCGCAATCTGCGGGCTGGCTGCGGCCAGGAGATTCTTCCGCTAATCGTCTCGTGACAGTTTTCGTTTTGGATCCGATGACGGCTTGTTGCTGCCATCGGAGAGGATTGGTTTGTTGGACATTTGAGCTGTTCACTGTAGGCATGATCACAGGTTGACTATGTACTAATGCTATGAAAAATAACGTCTTTAAGTCTTCAACGGCCTCTATTCTGTCTGGTTTGTGCGTGATTGCCGGCCTTGCTTTCAGCGACGCCTCCCCGGCGCAAACGTGCCCCCTCCCAATCGCGGCCCCGAACAACACCGCCTCAGTTTATATCGCCGCATGGCCGGCGTGGTGGAACCAGGCGAACCATGATTTTTCTGCCGGCAACAACCCGGCTTTCCTGACCAACTACGTCTATAGCGACACCGCCGGCCTGCCCGTGGGGCCATATCTGTCTTGGTGCATTGATATCATTGACAATATCAGTGGCAATGGCGGGAACTATACTGCCACTTTGTATTCCACCTGCGACACGAACATTGACAATGAACTGCCCGCCAATTATCCGAGCAGCGTCTATGTCAGCCCGGCCACCTGGCGTGAGGTCAATTACATCCTGAACCACAAAAATGGCAATTATTTCTATAATATTCAATTGGCCATCTGGAACCTGGTTGGCGGGCCGGTTTCCCTTGAGCCCCTTGCGCTGATTGGTCCGGCTGGCGGCTACCCGCCGTTCGACACCAACGTCGTCAGCAATATCGTCGCCGATGCGACTAGCAACGCGGCCGCTTGGCAGCCCCAGTGCGGCGATGTCATTGCCGTCGTGGTCGCCGTAACCACCACCAGCGGGCTGGATCAGTTGACCATCATCGAAGTTCCCTATCCCTGCATTGAGTCCGTGTCGGTTAGCAAGCAGATCGCCTGTTTGCAGCCGGGCAACGATTGCACCGCCTTTGAAAAAACCGCCGCCGGCTTTGTTGGAACCAATGATCCCGGCTTTTGTTACGAAATCACCGTTGCCAACACCGGCACCATCCCGCTGACCAACCTGACGGTTTCGGACGACTTGCTGGGCAATCTCACCGGCCAATTCGTCATCCCTCCCGCGACTGCTTACTCTCCCACAAATGTTTTGGCCCCGGGCGGTTCCTTCTCAGCCTTTTACAAAATGGCCTTTGCCGCCAATGCCACCAACGTCGTTACCTTGATGGCCGATGCCTCCCTGTCGAATACCGTCACCAATGTTTCTTTGACCGCAACCAACGTCATTACCAACGGCGCGCCGGCCGCTGCCACCGACTCGGCCGTGGCTCTGGTGGACACCGCGGGCGTCGTCTGTAGTCTCACACTTTATTCCGCCTCCGATTTGTTCAATCATACCAACACCACCGCCGTCGAATTGCCTTCCGCCACGAACCCGCTCCCGATGGTCAGCTTCAGCGTCACCATCGCCAATTCCGGCGCGGCCACACTGACTGACGTGACCCTTGTATCCGCCGCCTTGACCAGCTTGGGTTGCGCCATGCCGGCGCCCTTCACACTGGCGCCCGGGTCAAACCTGACACTCCAGCTTTGCACGGAGTACGTTCCTTGTCCCGGCCAGATTTTCAGCATGAACGTCACGGGCCAGGCCGCGACCGACGGGGGCCACTGCGCGATCTACGATCTGGCCGGCAACCCGATTGGTGTCACTTGTTTCAGCATGGGAACCGTGTCCTATCTGGCCGGCGTGTCTGGAAATGTTTATCTCGATTGCGATGGCCATACTCCGGTTGCGGGCGCGGATAAGCCGCTGACCGGTCTGGCGGTGGCACTCCTGACCAACAGTTCTCCCACGCCGTTGCAGGTCGCCTCGACCACGACCGATGTCAACGGCTATTACACCTTCCCCAACATCCCTCCGGGCGCCTACGTCGTGCAGGTCACGCCTCCCGCCAATTACTCGCCAACTTACTCCGGCCCCAACCTCCAACCGATGCCCGTCTCCTGCAATGTGGTGGAAAACTTCGGGTTTGCGGATAACACCCCGCTGACGCTGATCGTTCCCACCGGCATCAACTACGGTTGCAACCCGGTCTCAGCAAACCTGCCGACCATCTCCAGCGTTTCCAATCTCGTGACCGCCTCCAATGACCTCGGCCCCGTCGCCTTCACGGTAACAGCCGTGACCAACTACAATGGCTGCCTGGTTCAAGACGTCTTTACGATTACTGCCAACGGCGGCTGCAGCCAGACCGCCACCGCCTATTCCACCTACACTTGGACGACCAACTCGCTGCCGCTCACGCTTAATAATGTGCCGACTGGCGGCTACCTGGGCTGCAACCCGGCGCTTCCGACCGACTCCATGGCTACCAACGGCGTAACAGTGACCGCAGGGTGCGGGACCGCGCTGGCGAGTTTTGGGGTAACGAGCACGAATGTCACCAACGCTTGCATCGTGACGCGGACCTATACGATTACCGCCCAGGATAGTTGCGGCAACAGCGGGACCGCCACCGTGGTATATAGCTGGACGGCGGACACGACGGTGCCGGTGATTACGGGCTTGCCGACGACGATCCAGCCCCTGGGTTGCAATCCCGCCACTCTGCCAACGGTGTCAAGCGTGACAGCGTTGGTGAAAGCAACGGACAGTTGCACAACGCCGACAATCAGCGTGACCAGCACGAATACAACCAACGGCTGCGTGGTGACGGAGACCTTTACGATTACAGCGACAGATTCCTGCAGCAGCAACACGGCGACGGCGACAGCGGTTTATACCTGGACGACGGATGCGGTCATGCCGGTGATTTCGGGCTTGCCGACAACGGTCCA
>Ga0182027_10005658_pt1 | contig 18916 bp, 17 predicted proteins | sample 712E1DmetaG_FD_121300 | JGI IMG/M metagenome (GOLD analysis project Ga0182027, IMG submission 121300) | Permafrost microbial communities from Stordalen Mire, Sweden - 712E1D metaG (Illumina Assembly) | ecosystem: Environmental > Terrestrial > Soil > Wetlands > Permafrost | place: Sweden...
CGTGCCAAGATGACGGAAGCAATCAAAGGTACGCCATACCTATCGGCGGAGGGCAAGGCGGAACGATTGGCGGTATTGCGGGAAGGGCAATCCCCAGTTGCGCCTGCCGTCACGCCCAAACCCGCGCCGGAGGGGAAGCAGGCATGGGATATGAGGCAAGTCGAGCATGAAGCTTCATTCAAACAAAAACGAGTGCAAGCGATAGAGGCTTGGAATGCGGCAGGTAACGTGGGTTTCCCCCCGTCATCTGGACGTGCTACCGTAGCGCAACGTATTCAATTGGCTGAACAGGCTGGTTATGTTTTGCCTCGTGATGCCCGAATAGTCGAGCACATGACAGAACATCAGCTTCACGTCGAAGCCGCCGCCAAGCAGGGCAAGATCGGCGAAGGCATCAAGGACTACCCCGATCTCCAGGCGAAATACGGTTCTGAACCAGGTTCCGGCGCAGGCGGCGTTTCGGTTGGCGACTCGGTTCGCATAAGCGCAACCCCATCCACGGCCCATCTATCCTCGATTGCTGGCAAGATCGTCAAGGTTGTCGATGTCCACACAAACTCGCGTACTGGCAAACCGAACATGTGGGGCGTCCAAACCGCAGACGGGCAAGACTTTGTTGTGGACGATCCTGTCGATATGACGCCCATATCAACAAAGGAGGTGATTCCCAGTGGCGAAGAAGTGCAAGGGCAAAAAGAAGAAGTAAAGCCGGCTCCCGCAAAAACGCAGGTCGGCAAGATGCGACCGGCGAAGAACCCGCCGGATTGGCCTTCTCGCGAGCAATACCAGACACGCGAGAAGGCCAAGGGCATGGATGCGCGGGCGGCAGGCCAGTACCATGAGAACCTTGTCGCCGCCGCCGCTGGTGCAGGTGAACCCGTGCCCGACAAGGTGTTGGCAAGGTATCCGAATATCAAGCAGCATCCGCAGTACAAAGCGGCGCGGAACGACTTGGAACGCTCCGAAGCCGCCAGACACGCGCCGTTGTCTATTGGCGACACGTTTACGTACAAGGGCAAAGAGTATCAACTTGAATCTGCTTCTCCCACGGGGGTATCTGCCAGCGAGACAAGCGGCACAGTTCGTATGGGACTCGTCTGGAATAATCCCGATGACTTCGAGGCGAAGACAGGAATCCGCATTGCGCCACAGGCGAATGAAGTAGTTGAGGGAAAGGCTATCGCTGTTGGCGACACATTCACGCATGACGGGAGGGAACACCGACTCACCGAGGCAACAGCGAACACGATACGCGCTACCGATCTGTCAGCGAATCCACCGATAGGCCGAGTATGGCACGGTGACGACTTCACGAAGCAGACGGGGTACAAGGTCAAGACGGTTCATACGATACCAGTGGAGGAACACGCGAAACCAGACGCCGCAGTTGACAAGCAGGCAAATGGGGGTATAATACAGACAGAGGAGGTATCAGCAAATGCAGAGCCTCGACCGATACGGACTCATGGCGAAGGAAGCGTGGAAGGAGAATCGCCCGTTGATGTACGCCCAACTGGAGAAGTCGGGCCAACTGGAACCGGCGTTGCTCCGAGCGCAGGAGGGAACGCACCTGGCACTGGACAACCTGCTCGACCAGGGGTATCAACTACTGGAAGCGGAGGAAGTGGTGCTGCCGGAATACATCCTCCTGCCGAGCGAGAAGGACATGCCCAACCTGGGCGAACGGGTGAACCCGGAGAACCCCCGGCTAACGTAGGCGATGACCGCCCCGAACAACACTCCGTTGTACCGCACGTGGGCAACTACCGCATTACTCCACTCGACCACGTAGGCGAGGGAACCCCTGGCGAGATGCACCGTGCGCTCGTACGCGCTATCAAGACCCTCAAGCAAGTTGAGGCCCAAGGTTCACCGGCCACGCCCGAACAGCAGGCTATTCTGGTGAAGTTCCCCGGTTGGGGATGGACGGGGAACCTCCTCAACCCCAACAAGGCAGACACGAGCGGCTACAAGGCCATTGTAGATCAGCTTACCCCAGAAGAACTCACGGCAGCGCGGGGCGCGACCCTCAACAGCCACTACACTTCTCCCGTAGTGATAGAGGGCATTTGGAACGCCTTGCGAGACATGGGTTTCGATGACGGCAAGGTTCTGGAACCCGGCGCTGGCATAGGATTGTTCATTGGACTGGCCCCGGATGACGTCCTCAAGGGAACCCACTTCCACGCAATCGAGCTTGACGATCTCACCGGGCGCATACTGAAACAGCTCTGCCAAAACGCCGCAGTAGACATCGCGGGTTTCGAGAACGTCAGAATCCCCGACAACTCCCTTGACCTGGCAATATCCAACGTGCCGTTTGGCAACTATCCCATCTCCGACAAGGCGATAGGTTCCAAGGTCGGCACCTGGGCGACCGCGCGGATTCACAACTACTTCTTTGTAAAGGCACTGGAGAAAGTGCGACCCGGCGGACTGCTTGGGTTCATATCCTCGAACGGGACACTGGACGCGGGCGATCTGGTAGGTACGCAGTTGCGTCGGTATCTGTCCGACAACGCTGACTTCCTGGGTGCAATCCGGCTCCCCAACACAGCGTTTGCGGCCAACGCGCACACCGAAGTCGTGACCGACATCATCTTCTTGCAGAAGCGTGCGCCAGGTGTGACTGTGCCAGAGCAGGCATTCACCAACCTTGGGACGATCAAGGCGGGTGATACCGAGTTCAAGATCAACCAATACTTCATCGACAACCCGGACATGGTATTGGGCAAGCATTCCGACACCGGCAAGATGTACAAGGCCAACGCTTATACGGTCGAACCGGACGGGCGCGATATGGCCGAAGCGTTGAGGACAGCGATGCTCCACCTGCCGCCCAACATCTACACTCGCCCGTCCCATACCGATTTCGAGAAGCCTGCTGCTGAGATTCATATAGCAAAGGCGCGCAGGATGGGCAGCATCGGCGTAGCCGACGATGGCCGATTCTACGTCAACACCGCCGATGGCCCTGTTCTCATGGAACTCCCGAAGACAGAGCAGGATAGAGTATCCGACTTCGTTGTACTCCGCGATCATCTTCTTGGACACATCGAGGCCATGAAGGGCGAGATGACCGATGCGGAAGTGAAGTCCGGCCAGACCGCCCTCAAGAAGTTGTATGATGCCTACGTTAAGAAGCACGGCCCATTGCACGAGGGCAAGAGAAACCACGTCTGGAAAGGTGATTCCGATGCCTCGACAGTGCTCGCGCTCGAACGCTGGAAGCGCGGTAAGCTCAACGGCCTCAGCGACATCTTCGCCAAGCGCACGATAGTTCCCGTGCCCGCGCCAGCGGCAAATACCTCAGAGGATGCACTGACTGTATCGCTGCGGGAACACGGCAAAGCCGATCCGCGTTTTATGTCCGACTTGCTAGAGCGGGACGGCGACCAGATCGTTGCGGAACTCGAATCCAAGGGACTCTTGTTCAAAGACCCGCACGGCGGTTTTGTGGCCGCTGACGAGTATGGGTCCGGTAACGTCAAGACGAAACTCGCCGAAGCACGACAGTATCAGGAAACAGCAGAGATTGCCAAGGACTCGATTGAAGCAGATCGGTGGAGCCGCAACGTCGCATTCCTGGAATCTGTTCAGCCGCCCGATGTCAGAGCCGGGGACATTTCCATAAAGATCGGCTCGCGGTGGGTTCCGGCGGAACACTACAAAGACTTTGCTCAACACCTTTACTCCAGTAGCAACTGTACTCCCAGCATTGACGTGTTTTTCAACGAAGCGAACGGCAAATGGGAGGTCGAGGTTCCTAGACATGCAAACAGTACATTCGGAACGGCTCGCGTAAGTGCAGGTCGGTTGCTGGAACACGCCATGCGGTCGTCTGTTCCAACAGTCAAGGATAGCGGTACGTCCGGCACTCCGCCCGTTGTCAACACCGAGCAAACCGCACTGGCGAGACAGCGGATTGAGGAGATCAAAGCTGAATGGGAGAAGTGGGTTCACTCGGACATCGAGCGCCTCACCAATCTGACTAAGATATACAACGACACAATGAACGTCCTTGTGTCGCGCAAATACGACGGCGCGTTTCTGGAACTGCCGGGCAGCAACCCGACTTGGGGCTGGCGGGCACACCAGAAGAACGCGATATGGCGAACGATACAGTCCAACAGGAGTATGCTCGCACACGAAGCCGGGTTAGGCAAGACCGCGATAATGATAGGTTCCGCTATGGAAATGCGGAGGATGGGACTCCGCAACAAACCAGTTCACATTCTGGAATCATCTACCGTGTCGCAGTACGCCGAAGCGTTCAAGAACCTCTACGCCGGGTCCAAGATTCTCGTTGGGCCGAACGGCATGACTCCGCCCCAGCGCAAGGAGTTCCTATCGGCTATCGTTACAGGAGACTGGGACTCCGTGCTGATGGGACACGAGACTGCGGGAATGATTCCCTTGCGCGAGGAGACAGTTCAGGCCCACTTCGATAAGGTAATTGGCGATCTCCGCGAGTACCTGCACGCACAGAAAGCGGCAGGCGGCCAAAGAGACGGCACAGTCAAGGAGATCGAGCGAACACTCAAGGCCGTGGAAGTACGACTCCAGAAGAAGTTGGATGCTCTCCGGCAATACCCAGACGCGATCTACTGGGAAGACTTAGGGATCGACCACGTATTCGTCGATGAGTCGCAGGCTTACAAAAACCTGGGCTTCATGTCCAGCAGGCAAGGGTTTGGAGGCGCGGGTTCCGACACAGCGTTTGACCTTGATATGAAACTGGATCACGTCGCCCGCAACGGCGGCGGCATCACGTTCTCTACCGGCACGCCCATAACGAACACGATTGCCGAGATGTATACGCTCATGCACTATCTCGCGCCGGACATGCTGGAGCAAATGGGCTTGCAGCACTTCGACGCCTGGGCGCAGACTTTTGCCGATACGACAGACGTGCTCGAACGTAGTCCGACCGGGGCCTGGGTAACGAAGTCGCGCCTCAGTAAGTTCGGCAACGTCCCTGAACTGGGGAAGATGTTCCAGGCGTTCGCTGATGTGCTCTTCGCCGAGGACGTGTCTGAACTGGAGCGGCCTGTCCTGACTAACGAGAAGGGGGAGCCTACCGGCAAACCGATAACGGTCACATCCAAGATAACGCCGGAGCAGTTGCACTACTTCGAGGGCATCAAACAGCGATGGGAGGATATGCTGCCGCAAAGTCAGCGCGGACCGGAGGATGATAACCCGCTAACCCTGTCAAACGACGGGCGATTCGCCTCCTGTGATCTCCGTCTACGCATAGAGGGGGCCAAGGACAGTCCCGGCAGCAAGATCAACCAGGTTGTCGCCAATGTGGCCCGGATATACGCAGATCCGCGGTACGCCAAGGACAAGCGAACGCAACTCGTCTTCCTCGACTTGGGCACTCCGTCAAAGACAAGAACACGGGGGATCGACCTGTATGCAGACATCAAGAAGAAACTGGTAGCCAAGGGCATACCAGCGGCAGAGATCGCGTTCATTCACGATTCCACTAACGACGAGCAGCGATTGGCGCTCTTTGACGACCTGAACGACGGCGTTGTCCGTGTGCTAATCGGTTCGCGGGCAAAACTGGGGATCGGGGTCAACGTGCAGGAGCGGCTTATCGCGGGCCATCAGGTAGACCCGCCGTGGCGTCCCGATCAGCTTGAACAGGCCGACAAGCGCCTGATTCGGCACGGCAACCAGTTCCAAGCCGATGGGGTGCAACTCTACTATTATGTGGCAGTGGACAGTTTCGACAACTTCACCTGGGACAAACTCAAGACCAAGAAGGGGTTCATCGACCAACTACTCAAGCCCAACGGCGAAGTCCGAGAGATAGAGGACATAACCGCAGATCAGGTTTATAGCTATGCTCAGATGGCAGCCGTATCCTCCGGGAACCCGAAGGTGCAGGAACTTGTGAAAATCTCCGACAAGTTGCGGGCTATGGACTTGGCGCACCGGGCCTATCTTAGCGAGCAGTCCGACGCGCAGTGGCACCTTCAACAACTGACTACATCAAGTATTCCGGCAGCGAGGGCGGCGCTGGAACGCGCTCGCGCACTGGCAGAATATGTAGCGGCACACGCCCCCGCCGAAGACGCGAAGATCGTTATCGACGGCAAGGAGTATGACAAGAAAGAACAGGCTGGGGATGCGATCAAGAAGATCGGCTTGTCGATGGAACGCTGGGAGAAACCGCGCGAGGTAGGCGAGTACAGCGGATTCAAGTTGAGCGTGGAGCGCGAGACGGCCCAGATAGGGTCTGCTATGACGATGCAAGATGCATTTGTCCCGTGCGCCCGTGTGCGCCTCGCACTGTCACACCCAGGCAAAGGGCTAACCCTCGAACCGACGTATGTGGACGCAACCGCCGACGAGCGCCTTTGGACCAAGATCACAAACCGGATCACGAAACTAACCAGCGACCCCAGAGCACAGGAGGGCCTGGAGTCCTTCCTTGCACAGATTCCCGGACTAGAAGCCACGGTCGCGCAGACATGGCCCCATGAGGAAGAATACAACGCTCTTCTGGCACAGAAGACCGCGCTGGAACGTGAGGTGGGCGCAAGCGCCGGAACCGACATGAGGAACGCGACTTGGGGCAGCCAAACCGTCTTTGAACCTGATGAAGTTTCTGGCTCCAGCTCCGCAGGCGGCATGGCGGCAATCATCGACCTGACGAAAGAGCAGGAGCAGACCGGCCCGCCCGCCAGCGAACCCGGAGAGGAACCCCCGCCGCAATCGCCAGTCCCGACTGCATCACAGACCGCCTCGGCAATCCAGCAGGCAGTCAACCTCATCAAGTGGCCGTGGGAGGCGGGCAAGAAGACGTTTAGCGCCGGGAACGTGAGTGAGGAATCCAAGACAGCAGCGCAGATTATACGGGAGGCGACTGGAGAGAACACGCGGGCGGGAGACATAGCCTGGGCGGCGTCGGAGGAACGCATAGCCGCGTGGGAGAAGGCGAGCCATGATGAGGTTCGAGAGTTCTACCGCTATTTCGAGAGCGGTCGAGTCCCCGACAACCCCGAATGGGCGCACTTGCAACGTGACTATGAGAGGCGCGGCGACGCCGACTACAGGATCATCAAGTCCATTAAGGACTGGACGCCGTACCTTGAGCACCATTTCCCTCACCTCTGGAAAGACCCCGATAAGGCGCGGAGCGTGTTCGCGGCGCTGGCGCAGAAGCGACCGCTCGAAGGCCGCAAGGGGTTCTTGAAGCACCGCACTCTCCCGACCATTGAGGACGGTCTGGCCGCTGGTCTGGAGTTGGCAGACTGGAACCCGGAAAGAACCGTGGTCGCGCGTGAGTTGGAAATCCGCAAGTTCGCTATGGCACACGACATACTCGACCAATTCAAAGAGAACGACCTGGCACAATACGTGCCCGTGGGCGGACCGGTGCCGGAGGGTTACGCGACGGGCGAAGACAACATATTCGTCGTCTACGGGAACCCTGAGATACCGATCAAGGAAGCGTTCGATGCGCTCCTGACTAAGAAACTCGACAACCTCATCGCCGATCTGGGCGTCGAGAACGTCCGCAAGACCAAGATCGGCGGCAAACGATGGGGTTACTCCGAGGGCGACCGCAGGATCATGACGAAGTTCGCCGGGCCGGAAGCCGCAAAGACACACGAACTGGGCCATATCCTCAACACTCGCTACGGACTCTACGACTACATCATCAAGAGCAAGATATACGAAGAGGGCAAGCGGGCCGGTCAACCAAGGCCCGATCCATTGATTCAGGCGGAGATGCGGAACCTTGCCGATTTGAGGTATGAGGGAGTCCCGCCCGAAGCCGTGCCTGACTCGTTCAAGAAGTATGTCCGCAAGGGCGATGAGAAGATGGCTAACCTCGTCCATGCCTACGTTCATGCGCGGGAGACAATGGCCGAGGTCGCGCCGGACTCCCTCAAGCGGTTCGAGCAGTTCATAAGCGAGCACCCGGAACTGGCACCGTTGCGGGACATCAAGCCGTCACTGGTAGTGGGCCAAGCGGCGGGAACGGTCAACGCTGGCGGGATGGTTATTCGCGGCCACTGGTATTTGCCGGAGGACGCTGCGCGGGTCATCAACAACTATCTGAGTCCAGGGCTATGGGGAAAGGACTGGTACAGAGTCGTGCGTCAAGTGGCAAACGGCTTGAACCAGGTCCAGCTCGGACTCTCTCTGTTTCACGCCGGATTCACGACGGCGGACGTTATCATCAGCCACGCGGGCGCGGGGTGGATAGACTTCCTTGACGGCAAGCCGATCTCTGCTGCACGACGTTGGGCAGGAGCACCTCTGAGTCCCGGCAAGAATCTGGCAACCGGCGTCAGGATGCGTATGGCGTGGAGTCACCCCGGAACACAACCTGCCGACATCGAGGAAGCGGCCAACTATCTCGCAAAGGCGGGCGGCAGGTCTACCACCGATCCGTTCTACTACGCCATTGACCAGGGCGGGCGCACGAACCACGGCAAGGCATTCATGAAAGCCCTTAAGGAACACGACGCGATTCAGGTAGGAATCAATCTCCCGCAAGCTATCATCGAGGGAGTGGCATATCCGACAATGCGCTGGCTCGTGCCTTCACAGAAGGCGGGTATGTTCAAGATGCTTCTGGAACAGGAGTTTGCCCGGAACCCCGACGCGACGGAAGACGAGCGAATACGGATAGCGCAGGGCGTCTGTGACAACGTGGATAACCGGTTGGGGCAGTTGACGTACGACAACCTATTCTGGAACAAGACGCTCAAGGATACCATGATGCTGGCGGTGAGAGCAGTTGGGTGGAAAACAGGCACGATCGGAGAACTGGGCGGAGCGGTTCAAGACACCCTCTCACTACCGGGTCGTGTCAGATCGCGCGGTTGGAAGTGGAAAGGCTCGGTCACGCAGAAGCAAGGCTACGCCCTTGGCTTGTTCTTTACGGTCGCCATTACAGGCGCGATCATAACGAAGATCATGACTGGCGACGACCCGGAGGGAATGGATTACTTCGCTCCTCGTATCGGCGGGGTAGAAGATGACGGAACCCCGCGCCGCATACAGTTACCAACCTACATGAAAGACGTTCTTTCATTCAGCAAGAGGCCGACCGACTATGTGAAGTCCTCTCTACATCCCGGCTTGACGGAGTTGCTTGAGCAGTGGAATAACAACGACTGGAAAGGGGATTACGTCGCCCTTCCCGACGACCCGTTCTGGAAGCAGGTCGTGGAGAGAGGCAACCATTTCGTAGATCAGTACGTGCCGTATACGGTCGGCAATATCACTCGCAAGGACGTGCCGAAGGGCGTCAAAATATCGAGTCTGTTCGGCGTCACGAAGGCCCCGCGATACATCGAGAACAGCAAGGCGTTGAACCTGCTGAACTCCTACCAAGGCCGTTACCAGAAGCCGACGTCAACCGCCGATCTCCAGATCGAGCAGGCGAAGATGGACCTGCGCGACCGGATACGAAGCGGCGAGCAGTTCACGGTCGAGCAGATCGGGGCGTTCCGCAAGCAGGGACTCTTCAAGAGGTGGAGTCAGTTCCGATCCTCCGCAGTGAAGCCTTACGACGATAGATACCGAGGGCAGTTCAACGCTCTCTCGGAGAGCAAGAATGCCGCAATCCGGGCGGTCGCCGGACCGGACGATACTTGGGTTCCGGGAACCGTGAAGATGCGCGGCGCGAGCCGCAAATAACACAAACCCCGCCCGTCCACACGAGGGCAGACGGAGCAGTAAATGAAAGACCTCATCACATACAGCACGCCTATCGTTGCGATTCTGACCGCCGCTGTCGGTATATTCTTCGGCTCTTGGCTGTCGATTCTGAAGGGCACGAACAAGCTTCTGCGTGAACAGAACGGCGTGCTGCAATCGTTGAACAAAGACCTGGCCGACAAGTTCGCGACAACTCTTGCAGAGTTGTCATGTCTGGAGGGCCAAGTCCAGGTACTAAAACTCCTGCCGCTGAAGCATATTGACGCATCGCTGAAGGCGCTCAGCGCCTCGAACAGGGCGCTGGTTACGATCAACAGTGCCATACTCAAGGTGCTCGGCGCGTCGGCAGCAACGCTGAAAACGGACACTGAGCACGCGGCGGTGGCGGCGGAGAGTGTTCGCAAGACGCTGGCCGATCACGACGGCGGGGATAGGTCTGGGTAGGTAGCAGTCGAGCTAAGGAGGTATATCATGGTAGTCTGGAAAGCATTCGGAAGACGGTTCCTGATCTACTCAGGAACGGCGATACTCACGTACATCATCGCCAACTGGCAAGCGTGGTTTACGAATATCGCCAAGGATTATCCGAACATCGTGGCACTTCAGGGTACGTTGTTCCTGTTCGTGGAACTCGCGCAGAAGTGGTTGCGGGAAAGGGCGAAGGCATAGCCATGCACGTTCATATCCTACTCGATGGCACGATATTCGGTTTCTGGCCGGTGCATTGGAGCATCAGTGAGTCACTCAAGCCCGATCAGGCCGTCTACGCGACCTGGTTGACCGGTTGGTTGAACGGTACGCCGGTGAAGGTCGGTAGTGTACTCAAGGGTACCATCAGCGTCCAGGTGACGACGTGACCAAGCGCCTATTCCCCATCGTCCGACAGCCTGAAGACAAGCGCGACCATCCGCTATGTCTCGCGCCCGCAAAACCAATCCCGGCGTCTATCCCGCCCGACTTCACAATCCCGATATTCGATCAAGGCAGCACGAACACCTGCGCGTTGAACGCGGGCGCATCGGCGCTCTGGGTCGGCAAGGGTAAGACCGGGCCGGTGTGGTCCCGCGCGTTCCTCGTTTGGGCGGTTGGCATCATCGAGCGCGACCATCCCGAAGAAGACGGTGTAAAGACGATCCGCAACGTGTGCAAGGCGCTCCTGCACTCCGGGGACTGCACAGAACCGGCCTACCCGTTCACTGACGCCGATATGCACGGAACGCCGCCGCCCGTACTCGTCAACGCGGCGAAAGCCAATATCATCAAGTGTTACGAAGCATGTGTCGGCCTTGTCGCTATCAAGCAGGCGATTGCGGCGGGCAGGCCGGTGCTGGCCGGTATCGACTGCTTCGCGGGTATCCAGTCGGCCAAGACTGCGAAGACGGGTATAGTGCCCCTGCCGCGCAAAGGGGAGCAGTCGCAGGGTGGACACGGTATCCTGCTTCTCGGGTACGACGCGAAGAGGATATGGTTCGTCAATTCGTGGAGTGCGTCTTGGGGCAGTAAAGGGTGGGGTATATTGTCGAACGCCTACTGCCAGCAGTATCTTTTTGATGCATGGAGCATCATCGTTTAGGAGGTTCCAGTATGCTCATTCCAGTTGACCGCTCAACTCTCGTATCGCTCATCAAGACGTGCCACGCGGCCTACGGTTTGGGTGACAAGCCTGCGCTCGGACTCGCGCCCGCGAAGGTCAAGACAAGTGATTGCAGCGGATTTGTCCGATGGACACTCTGGAAGATAACACACGGCAAGTTCAAACTCAAGGCGCTTGGCAGTGTACTTCAGCGAGCAGAGATTCAGGCGGCGGGGTTTGAGCGATGCAAATACACCGACTGTCAAAAGCTGGACTCGATACTGCGCGTGTTCTACCTTCCGCCGGAGCCTGGTGGATACGGACATACCGGACTTTGCATCAACGGATACACGGTTGAATGTTACGGCGGTCACGGAGTAGGTCGCAGGATATGGAATACGCCGGTTCTGCTCAACAACGCAGTATACTGCTACGTGCTCACCGGCGAACTTCCTTGACTGCACACCTCAATCCAGCCGCCCTCCGTTCGGCCTGCCGAGATGAACTTCGGCGGCAGAGGGCCGCGCGATAGGTATTGACTCGACACAATCCCGCTTGATACAATACAGGCATACTTACATACGGAGGTATCAGTATGCCGAAACCAGTAGTGAGATTGACTGTTGACCTGTCGCCGAGGTTCGCAACCGCGATTCAACTGCTCGTCGGGATAAACGGGCCGGATGAGAAATGTACCAAGCGTAGCGTTCTCGAAGGAGCGATACTTACAGCCATGCACAAGAATGGGTATCAGGGGTGTGAAGCCTGCGGAGCATGGGTGCTTCTCAATACAAGTGCGTGGCAGGACTCGGAGGGTGTTGTGCTCTGCCCGAAATGCGCAGAGGAGGAAGATCATCCGGCGCGATTTGCAGTCGTGCCTGGGTCTACTGCACTCAAGTGCAGCGAGTCGGAGTAAAAAAATACGAGAAATCCCTAAATATCGGGATATATGGTATTGACTTATTCGTGGGTTGGAATTCATAGCTATGTGTTGTGGGCAGTAATCTCCGCAACGGGAGACCGTCGCGATTCAAACCGGACGAAGCTCTGCTGTCTGTAGTTTAGCGGGCATAAGGCCATGCGGGGCGTATATGCTGCAACGAGCATGGCAGCCAGCCGCGCGGCACGAGGGAGTGACAATGGCTCTCATGCCGAGAGTGCGAAAGCACCTAGACTCCTGTGGTGTCGATATACCAGGCGCGGCAAACTCTCCTGCCACGCGCAGGCAGAGTAACGAAGGCGTGACGCTTTGTCACGCTTTCAGTCCTCGACAATCCCTCGATAACTGCCCGCCCCTCTACTTTCACGCATCCAAGCCTCAAACGCGCTGTTAGGCAAGCTAGGGGCACTCTAGGGGTGTTTCCGCAGAAGGGTTCGACTACCCCCCCCCGAACTAGGTTGATGAACTTCCGGTAGTGCAGCGATAGCAAGCGAACGGAAGTAGGTTGTTGTCCTTGGTTTAGTTTGTTAGGTATTAGGGTTCAGGTTGTTACTTACCGGTTTTCCGGTATTGGATTCACGCTTCGCCGTTACCGGTTTTCCGGTATTGGGCCATAACCTGTTTTCCGGTATTGGTTCCTTGATCTTCGTCAAGCACACGATAATCATTGTGAGCATATCGGCCTGTATTCCCCCACCGCATTTTATCACGTTCAATTAGACAACGCTCTTCGAGCCTATCAAGTGCTACCTGAACCTGAGAACGACTGATACCCGCTTGGGCCGAGAGGGTCTTGAGACTTGGACATGCCTTTCCCGTTCCAGAGTTTCGATATGCTCTCAGCACGAGGTAAACGCGGAGTTCAGGAGAGGTTAGGTGGCGAAGCGTGTGCTTGGCCCAATGATTGCGTAGTTGAAAGAAGCCCCGACGATCATCCATGACGCACCTCTCTAAGTGCTCTCTATGGGAAAGCAGGGCAGGCCGGTAGAGAAGTCCGGCTTTTCGGAAGCTATCCTAGCCCTGCATGTATCACTATACCATTACTCACTCATGCGCACAGCCTCCCGCACGCGCTCATGATCCTCCCTTCGCTAGACTCCGTTTTTCCTGAAGCGTTTGCAAAACGCAAGGGAAACGGAGTGATGGTTCAGTACGACAGGTTCATCGCCTACGGGCGACTGGAGAAGGTTCTCTGGGATAGGTTCATGTAGGGAACAAAACTTCCTTACCATAGGGAACTATTCTTCCTCTCCGTGCTCTACCAAAGGGAATATAACTTCCCCACCAAGAGGAACAAAACTTCCCTTTCGTCGGATGACTTTCCACTCGATTATTCTACTACCAGAACGGTGACGAACGGGAACAATAAGTCCCACACTCTTTAGCTCTTCAAGTATTGGAGATAAGCGGCGCGGTTGGTTCAAGCACATGAGTTTACGCAAGGTATCGCGCTTCGGCCATGCCATACTATCCTTATTGGCGTAGGAGAGTAAGATGCAGTAGAGTTTGAACGCGGAGGAGGTAAGGCTCGCGCCTTCTGACTTTACCCATGAGCAGTCGATTCGGACTTCTGAAGCCATATACGCACCTCTCAAGTGCTCTCGAATGTTGGGAGCAGGGAAGGCCGGTCGAGAAGTCCGACTTTTCGGGAATGACCCTATCCCTGCGTCATATCTGACTACCCAATCTTACCGCAAAACCACCTCCCTGTCAATGTCCCTCCACAACCCAAGCTCCACAACAAGTTCCCTTAGCCGCTCCACCGCCGCATCCGACGCCCCGCCATCCTCGCTGTAGGTCTCTAGGCAGGTACGTCCGATGATCGTTTGCGGCAGTGGTTTGACTACCACGAAACCAAGGTAGCTGTCGTGAATGCGTCTGAGGAGTTTCTTGGTGAACCTGCTACGCAGAGCTCTGTTGATCTCGTCTTCGGTGAGTTCGCTGGAGAAGAAGTGAAGCCGACAGCATGCACGCCGGTAAGGATAAAAGCAGCGCACGTGGAAACTGGAGTAGTCCTCCAAGAAGTCCCTGTCTATGTAGTTGTTCTCTGCAATGATCGTCTTGGCAGCGATATCGGATGCGCGAAAGTACTCCGTAAAGTAGCTAAAGTGCGGGCGATGCCGAACAACCTCAGGAGAAGCTTCCGATTTGTCTGAAAGAAGCTCACAAAGAGCATCGGATGAGTAAGGGATGATCTGCAGTCTAGGCTTGGCTGTCTTGGTGGGCATCCTCAAGACCAAAGGTTGACTCGGTACAGAGGCTGAGCGTCAATGTTCTGGGCTTCCTTCACCCTGTCCTCAAAGGCCTTGCCACGCTTTGCGATATCCGAAACAGCTTCCTGCGCCGCAGTAGTGCCAGTCCACTCGCCTGCACATTTTACCCGCTCTTTAGTCTCCTCGCTGACGCCGCGCAATGCTATGCCCTTCTCCTCATCTATGCCCATGGACCCCATTCCTCCCTAGCTACTGTGTCCGGCGGTTGCCCCAACGGATATGGCCCGGTTCGTCGATTGGCTCTGCCGCGCAACCTTGGATCGTTCGATGACATCAACTACCCCCTTTATAGCAGCTTCAACAAGTGGAACAGGCACAGCATTACCGGCCTGCTTTCGAGTTTGCGAGTCATTGCAAGCTATCTTGAAACTATCAGGGAAGCCCTGCAATCTTAGCAATTCGCGCGGCGTCAACCGCCGTTCGCCATTAACCAGAAGGTAGTTATAAGACGCAGCCGCCCCGCGTCCGCTATGGCTTTTCTTCGATGCGTGGCGGTTCTTTTCCTTCCCGCCGATGTAAACCTCGTCAACCTCAATTTCCCCACTGAATAAGCCACCGCGATGCTTCATAGCTTCCCGTATTCGATGATTAAGGAACCATGCCGATTTCTGAGTAATACCTAATTCCTTCGCCATCTGGATGCTGGACACGCCTTTCCTGGACGTGTGCAGCATGTAGATTGCCATAAGCCACTTATGGAGGGGGAGCTTGCTTTCAGCGAGTACCGTTCCAGTGCGCACGCTAAAATGCTTCCGGCAATGCTTGCACCGAACGACAGGGTCGTGAGTTAGCGCTCGCGGGTTGTTGGTCGAAGCAGAGCCTTGGCTGATCAAACTCTACCTCCCCGGTCACTCCGCGTTGCTGGCCATGCCCGCGTTTACATGCCAAACGCCGCTGGAAGGTATCGAGATTGCGCTGCCGAGCCAGCGTGCGTTTAGACTCTACCGCTACGCGCCAGACAATGGCGAACCGGGCAAGCAGGGTTGACCCGCCGGCGTGCTTCGGAGAATGGGGCGAAAGCGGGTAGGCATAGGCACCTGTCCAGGATATTCTGTGGCTTGTCTTGGAGCTTGACAGCCTCGGAGCTTGACGTCAGGAGCGGCCACGGTCTATACTGACAGTGTTAGCTCATCCGGCTGTCGGCCGGGATGGACATATCTGCCTCGAACGGCTTTGCTCGCAGGCTGGTATGTTTACCAGTTTTTGCCGGCAGGGAAGGATATTAGCAATCGTGGTCTAACATCACCGTAGTAAGCTATGTGGAATACCAACTTTTCTGCCGACTCATGTGATGAGGCGGTACTGCTGACCCAGAAGAAGGAGATCGAAACAAGCGTGAAACATCGGAAAACTGAAGTCTTCGTGTCGAAACTGAAGCCTGTCGCAGCAGACGACAAGCGCGTTTCACTGCACAGGGAAGAGATTCAGAAGGTCGTGCGCCCGCTTGTTCAGGAGCAGGAAAGACGGCAGAGCCTTTTCCGACAGCCGTTCCGACTGCCCCGTTGCGCCTACATAGTCTGAGGCAACTCAGACCTGATCCATGCTCTCTCCCCGCCCAACTTGTTTCTGATCTCGTCTATCACGTCAGACATTCGTGTCAACTCCCTTCTGTTGCGTATGCGCAACAATGTTATTCTTAGCTATTGTGTTCACATAGATTCTCTCGCATAATGGTCATGGTGGAGCTTACGGGAATCGAACCCGTCGCCGGTAGGATCAATGGCCCTCGGCGGCCTCCAGGCAAGCCCCACACGGAACATAACGGGGCGTGTCCGATTCGGACGGACGGACGGTAGGTTAGTACCGTCACTTGATTCTAGGTCAAGCTCAATAAACCAGCTCTGACAACGCCCCACATTGCGAAATGGACGGTCGGGGGCGGTATCTTTGGTAGGGTGCTTGCTCCCGATTCGTCTATGTCCACGTCCTGAACGCACAGCCCTACCACTTCACCGATCCTCAAGCCCGCGCCAAAGAGTAGCATAGTGACGGCAAGATCACGAAGCCGCCAGCTGCGCCAGGCACGACGCAAAACTTTTTGTAACTATTTTGCTCTCAAGCCCCAAAACCCCTTGACTTCTGCTTGAAAAAGGGAATAATGAGAATAGATGCTGCCCGATGCAGACCGGCAGCGCCGGAGGTTGCCCTATGGCAAAACAGATCACAGCAGAAGATAGGCGATTGGCCCGGAGGGTCAATCACAGACTACGAAAGGGATTGCGCTGGAAGAGCATCGGGGACGAACTGCGTTCCCAGAAGTATCCGACATGGCAGAAGATGTACCACCGACTCTACCCGCGTTTCCCGATCCTGCCGGACAAGACATTTGACTTGCGGAGCTCGAACACGAAAGGGGATTAGCACAATGAACGACCGTTACTACATTGCTGTTTACCACATATATGACGGCAACGACCCCGACTACCTGATTACCAAGGCCCGCGCGATTGTCGCGCGGGTGAAAGGAGCAAAGTGATATGCCCTGGCATGACCCATCAACCACCGCCGCAATCCAAGCGGCAGCACACCATCAAGGAATCCTCTGGCTCCGCGTCTACTGCGGGTTCGGACTCGCAGGGTTGACGGCGGCGCTCTGCTGGCTTGCCGTGACAGTTCGCGACTATCTGCGCGCTCGCGCTCGCTACCGCAAGGGATGCGATACCCGCTGGGGCGGAGCGTGACGAGACAAACCGGCGGCTGGCGAAGGCGCTGGAAACGTGCGGAGAGGCGGAGGTAACGAAGTGAAAGACACAAACAGCAAAGACAAGCTGTGCAGACAACTGAAAGGCCGCTGACTGCGGGCGCAGCCAACGGCCCCAAAGGAAACGAACGAAAGGATTATACCACATGGAGACACGAACGCACAAAACGAAGCGGCTGAGTCGCGCGAATCTGGCGTATGCCTACCAGACCCTACGCGATTCGCCGGACGGCGGGATAAGCGAACTGGCAGAGTGGTTTGAAGGCGACAACGCCGCCGTCGAAGCGGAACTCGCGGCGCTGAAGCTGGAACTCGCGGCGCTGAAGCTGGCTGGGGGCTATCAGACTTCGGTGCAGTGCCCGGATTGCGATCAGGTATTCACGGCGTGGGTGACAACCGAGACAGAGCATGACCTGGCGGCGAAGGCCGACGACGAGGTTCTGCGCCTGAAGGAGGTAGATGCGGCACTGCTACGGCAAGGCGATAAGCTCGGCCAGTGCGCCATAGTATTCGCCCGTGCTATCCTGCGTGCTGATGAGGAGACGACTATCACGTTCGGCGATCAACCGACGCCTGTATCACTGGTATTTCGGTGGTTCTTGGAGAGCCAGTCGGTGAGCAGGGAGTTGGATGAGCAGGAACCGGCGGCGAACCTCCCCGCTGATCTATTCGCCGTCTGTGAACAAGTCAACAACTACCTCGATGATTTCGACACCTCCGGCTGGGCATCGGGCGTAGAGTGCGAATGGCTCGATATTCGGGCCGCGTTCAAACAGGCGCTTGACGCCGCGAGGACGGGACAGCAACCGGCGGCGAAGGCGAGCAGGGTGTTCACTGCTACGTCTCCGAGCGGCTGGCGCAGACATATAGCCCTGGGCGCAATAGACGCACTACAAGAGGGGGGATGTGGCAGCAAATCGCTTATCGTTGCTTCACTCGGAGCCGATGAGGGCGTGTGGCCCATGACCGATGAAGAATACGCCGAACTCGAACCTGCCTGGCGTGCCTACCTCGAAAGCGCGGGTGCAAGATGACAACCCCAACCCGCGAGGAAGCACTGGCGGCGCTGGCCCGGCTTGAGCAGGCTTACTGCGGGAAACCGCACTTACCTCTCATCCGAACCGGGCGCGGCTCCAATTGCCTCATCTACCCAAGGTAGTTTGAGATCGGGTTCCGTTACGTGGAACCTGTCCCATCCCACGCTCCACGCCCTCACAGGACGCGATTCCTCAGCACCTACTCCCTACAACCTCCCCTTTTTCGCAACAACTCTCTAGGAATCGAAAGATAGAGGGGTTCTAGGGGTATTCCTGCGGCAGGCGTAGGTTTGCCTACTGTTTCACCAGATCGAACGTGCAGTAGGCATTTCATACGGGCCATGCTCTTTGATCTCTATTAACCGTGCGAACAGGTCTTTTTGTGTTGATGGAGGGCTGGTCATTTTCTATGTAATCCTCTCGCGGCAATAATGCGCTCGTTAGCTAACTTACAGTAGTCCTTGGATACCTCAAGACCTATCCATTGACGCCCGCAAGATTCGGCGGCAATGGCTGTAGTTCCCGATCCCATGAACGGGTCAAGCACGACTTCCGCATTAGTGGCTTGGATACAACGCTCTGCTAATTCGATAGGGAATGGAGCCGGGTGGGGATTGTTGTTCTAAGGAGTGCAGCGTTTTTCCACTTACCACCACTCCCGTTTTTGAGGCCATTGCCCGTGCTATTGCGGATATTGTA
>Ga0182027_10005659_pt1 | contig 18915 bp, 19 predicted proteins | sample 712E1DmetaG_FD_121300 | JGI IMG/M metagenome (GOLD analysis project Ga0182027, IMG submission 121300) | Permafrost microbial communities from Stordalen Mire, Sweden - 712E1D metaG (Illumina Assembly) | ecosystem: Environmental > Terrestrial > Soil > Wetlands > Permafrost | place: Sweden...
AACGATGCGTGCGTCGCCGTGATAGGTCATCATAAGGAATGGTATCTGATTCAATCGTTCGTCTGAGCGAGTTTTCTGAAAGAACTCAAAACCGTCGGTTTCCAATTTTGGAAAAACAGCTTCGCTCAGGATGAGGTCGGGTGTGTGCGTGATCAAATAGTGGAATGCATCTTCCGGGTGCCGTTCAATTTTAACATCATAACCTTGATTGATGAGAGCACGCGCAACGTAGATCAAGTTATCTTGATCATTATCGACGATCAGAATCATCGCCTTTGCTTTCTTGGTTTTACGCAACGCAGAGAACGTATCCTCTGCCGCCGCTTGTTCTTCCGGTGTGATTCCGAATTTCTTGCGCATGATTTCTAAGACTTCTTGTTCATTGTCAGTCACAACACCGTCGAGCCAAACAATGCGCAACGCATCTACATATGCATCGATCTTTATGTCAACTTCGATTCTGCAATGGGCGTCAAACGAAATTGAATATTGAGAACGCACGCGATGAAGCATATCGGATTCTTCCGGAGTAATAACACCATCCGCCCAGCATTCTTTCAGTAACTCTCTGTAGAGTGCAAACCGGCCGACTTCTTCTTGCGGCTCGTTTATCGGCGTTGACGGCGTGGGCGGAATAGTTGCAGGTTGCACCGATTCGATGCGCTGCACCGTGGCAGTCGGCTTTTCTGTCGGAGAAACGTCTGCCTCTGGTGCACTCGATGGGGGAGTTTGAATAGGTCTGATTTTTTTACTGGCAGCCTCCGTTTGCATCAACATCTCGATCCGATCCGAAAACGCCTGTGCGTAATAGTTCTTTGGATCAATATGATAGATCTTTGCCAGTGCATTCAACGCATGGTGGTATTTTTTTTCGCTGATGAATACTTCTGCGGAGGCGAACAATTGCGCGATGGTTTCCATACGATGTTCGCTCGTCATATCAACTTCACCACCGAAGACCTTTGACCGCTTTTCATTCTCTTTCTCGATCATGTAACGCGTACGTTCAAGAAAAGAGCGAGTGTACATATTATTTGGATCGATTTTATATGCGTTTTCAATTTCCATCAATGCTTCATCATACCGCTTCAGTCGGACGAGCTTGTCAGCCGATCGAAGATGCTCACTGACAATCTCTTTCATTGGATCGAATTCACGTTTTTTCTTTTTATTAAACATTGTTCAATGGTTTTTCATTGGTTGTGAATTATTATGTTTTCCTTTATGTGCGGTTGAGGTCTCAATGCCATTACTATGATTCAATCTACGGAAAAAATATTGACATCTCAGTAAATGAATCCTTTTCATTCAAACATTGTTTCAACGAACATTCAATCTTACACTAATACCTATAGGAAACCGGATGAAATGGAGCTAGAAAAACCTCGAAAACGTCTCTTTTCTTGCATTTTGATAAGTTTGTCAACTTCCAGAGCTGGAAAACGACGTTTCTTATTCATAGCATACTATATTCATGTATGAATATGACTGGCCTGTTCTGTAAAAAAATATTCCTTCACGGTTTCTTTTTCACAGTCTTCCATTCTGTACTCTAGAAGTTGTTGTTCTTTCGGCTTCGTTTTCAATCTAGGCAAGCGAAAAGTCTTGCTGGAATATGTTACATTCGTAACTTTCCGTCAATGATCGCTAATAATAAATCGACATCAATCGGTTTGGTAATAAAATGATCAATGCCAAGGCGCAATCCAGCTTGAATAATTTTCTTATCCTTCAATGAACTAACGAAAATAAATGGTACCTGTTTCAGTAATAAATGTCCTTGCAGTTTTTCGAAAAATGCCACGCCATCGATCTGTGAATTTGTAAAAAATAATTCCGATAGGATAATGTTGGGCGTTTGCCTCATAAGAAGCTGCATCGCATCTTCTACTTTTTGAGCTAAAAGAACACTAAAGCTTCGCTGTTTCAGCACTTTACTTAATGACACAAGCACATCTCGATCCGTATCTACGATAAGAATAGTACCGTGCGATTTTGATGAATTCTTTATTTCGTCATATCGTGCTTCTGCTGCCGCCTGTTCTTCCGGTGAGATGCCGTACTTGATCCGCATCATTGTCAGCGTTTTTTGTTCCATATCTGTGAGGACATTATCGCGGGCTGCAATGTATAACGCTTCAAGATAAGCCTCAATTTTAATTTCATGTTCAAGCTGTCTGTGATTTTCCGGAGTAATGCCGAACAGCTCGCGGATAGCGGCAAGTTTTTTTGCTTCTTCTTCCGATACTTTTCCGTCGAACCAAGCCTCTTTAAGAAGTTCACGGTACATAGGTGTACTGCCGCGTTCAGACGCCGGCGACTGCGGCATTCTCGCGATGTCAGGTTTTATTTCGGTTTTGGTAATTTTTGTTGCTTCGATATTCTCTTCCAACATTAATAAATCAATTCGTTCGGAATAAGTTTGTGCGTAATAATTTTTTGGATCGATTTTATAGACAAATGCTACTTCTTCCAACGCGTGTTTATAATCTTTTTTGTTGATAAATCCTTCTGCCGTGGTAAGATGCCGTGAAATAATCTCCATGCGCTCTTCCAGCGACATTTCTTGGGGACCGCTTTGTACGGCCTCTTTTTCCTGTAACCGTTTATGCATCAGTTTAACCCGTTCTAGAAACGAGCGCGCATAATTATGTTTCGGGTCGAGATCCAGAGCGGATTCTATTTCCAAGATAGCTTCTTCATAACGCTGGTAGCGTGTGAATTCATCTGCTGTCCGCAGATGTTTACCAATGCGTTCTTTTAATGCCTGCGGATCGAGTCTATTTTCGTTGGGCATGGTGTTTTTAGAAATTTCTTTGTTTACCTGTAATACAACCAGTTTTTAGTTTTTATAACAAATCAAATACGTTGATGCGGCCGAACAGCAGAGTGCAAAGCATCTTTTTTTAGTACACGGATGTATCCGTCAACTTCCAACACTTCAATGCCAGCATCTGCAGATGTTGAAATACTGTGTTCCCCAAGCGCTTGTTCAGATTCTTCATGTGCAATGTATGGTATCTTCATGTTCTTTGCGGCCGATGTACACTTGAAGATTAGCACCGTCTGTGTTCCTGCTAGTGCTGTGCGTAACTTTCTTGAGCGAGAAGAGATACGTGTCATGATCGTATTAGTAAATCACAGGGTGCAAACCCCGCCGCAGCAAGTAAGAGATATGTCTGGATCAATCATTGCATTCTGCACCGCATTTGTCAGAAGCAAGATTAGCACGAATTCAAATGATGCCATCTGCTCTCCTCCGCGTTTGCCCGTATGCTGAAATCACGTCAGTACAACCGTCTCTATAATAACAGTTCGTAACGCAACTTCCAAGAGTGAAATAGTAAATGTCCGCAAAATGCTGTACATATTCCAAAATAATGATCGATGTCTGATTTTTTAACGCTTTTGCTGCCTTGATAATCCGAATTGTGCAATTGTTAACGTTCCTAATTCAGTTTCCAACGTTCTGGATGTGAGCAATTGGATTGATGAGCTTGCCGAAAACCATATTCTTGACATTGTACTCTTGGCTGATTCGGGCGGCGGAACCTCGGCGAATGAATATGATGTGCGAATTGTTTTTTCTGTCGGCAAATTTCCGGCAACAATAGTAACCTGATCTGCCGTATCAGCATTCATGGTCGCAATCATTTTTGAACATTCTTCCTGTTCCTTTACCGTTGCCCTGAGCGGCAGTTGAGTACTGACAATCAGAAGCGGCCGCGCTCCAGCGTCAACCGTTGCCTGCAAAGCAGCATCGAAGCTTGTAGGCTCCACTCTATCCCAAGAAACATTCTGGTGGAAAAGAATAGGATACACACTGAAGATTGCGTTTCCCGTTTGCCTGCCTGATATGTTCAGCATTTCGCCGAAGACATTACGCCAGTCGGTTTTTGCGGAAAGTTCATTCACAAAATCTACACGTGATGCAATACCGGGATAACGCGCAATTCCCTGTACAGCAAGAATTTCAATTTGTTCACTTTTAAGAATCTTTACCAATTCGATTATATCATTCCGTCCAATTCGCTTATTCAAATTGGCAAGATTGATGCTTGCGATCTGAATGGAAGTCTCGGGTTTCTTTGATACCGCTTCCTTATCAACTTTCGGCTGTGTCGTGCAACTCCACAAGCACAAAATTCCCAGTGCTAGTACCGGTGTTTGTATACCGATAGTTTTTAACAGGATTGTTATTAAAGAAGGTACTGAAATATGAATAATTTGCTTCATGAACTCCCATCAACGCTATGCAGTGTCTTATTTTTGTTTTGATGTAAGATACATTTTCAACGGGTCGAATACAAATTCTGTCCATCCTTCTTTGTGACTTTGCAGCTCGCCGTCGCTGGGAAAACCCGTATGTTTCAAGGTTAGCTTCGTACCTGATTTTGTCGATTTGAATTGACACGTTACGATGGATGCTTGTTTTTCCTTTGCCCATTCCGATGGTTTCCAGGTGAAGGAAAGCCGATTGCCTGATTCGTACGCTAGGACGATTCCTTTTACCCACCCGTCGAACAGTTCCATTTTTCCGCCGATGGCCGGCTGAATTTTACCTTTTTGACCGCTCCATGCAGCTATCTGGCGTGTATTCGTGAGAGCTTTGAAAACCACATCAGAAGGAAATGGAAACGAAATGGATATACTGAACGATTTTGATTTCATTCTCTGTCCTTTGATTCTTATGATCATGTATTGCTGATAATTATTGGTTTGTGTTTTCTCGATCCTGCTATTCCAACTTTTTGGAAGCGCACTCCGGACAAATACCATGTGTTACCGCTGGCCCGCCGCTTTCCTGGAGATATTTTTCAATAGGTTTCCACTCGCCGTTCTCTGTGCGATATTTTTTACACCACGCGCAGAGCGGAAGCAAATTTTCTAAATTACGAATTAATTTTTGTTCCTTTTTCTGGAATTCGATTGTTTTAAGAAATCCATAAATAAGAAATAATATACCTATAACATCGCAAATGTTGCCTGTATTTGTCATAAATAAATCAAAACTTTCTCGTTTCCAGCCAAGCGGAGACGAGGAGCGGGCTATTGATAATTCAAGAATAACATCTGCGATTCTGCCTATGGACAAGAAAGCGACGGCAATCGCCACTGGAGTTAAAGATTGAAATTGTTTGCGCTGTTTCCATAGTAAAATAAATGTCCAGCAAAGTAAGAAAAAACTCGCAACATCTGGTAAAAAAGTATAATTCATGGAATCTCCTCTGAAACAATGAATCATAGAATGCGCATCATTTCCATCTACCTGCAATCTTTGTCTTACATTTGAAACACGTTCCGTTCGAAATTCGGTTCCGTAATACTTGGAATCCTTGACGCTCAAGAAGTAGTTCATTGCAGGTATAACAGTAGGTATTTTCATAGTTACGCGTTTGTCCCGGGCGATTGCCGGTATAGACAAAGTGTAACCCTTCTTTGTAACCTATATCCGCCGCGCGAATCAATGTGGCCACAGAAGTGTATTCTTCACCTGTTATTTTATATTCCTGGTGATATGCCGTCACGTGCCATGGAATATCGGGCGAGATGGATTGAATAAACCCGGCAATATCGGTCAATTCTTCGTTTGAATCATTCATTCCGGGAATAACAAGTGTAACGACTTCGACCCACTTGCCGCGTTTGTATAGAGATCCGATCGTATCAAGTACGTTTTGCAGCACCCCGCCCATTTGTGCATATGTTTTTTGGCGGAATGATTTCAAATCAACCTTATAAAGGTCGATCCACGGTTGAAGATAGTCTAATACTTCGGGCGTTGCGTTTCCGTTTGACACATACGAAGTAATAAGTCCTGCATGTTTTGCGAGTTTGAAAACTTCTACTGCCCATTCGGAAGTAATGAGCGGTTCATTGTAGGTACTGGTGATGATTGGTACTTTATTCCGAACAGCAAGATTGACAATTTCTTCACTATTGATTACTTGGATGGAAGAAACAGCATGTACATCGCGGAGAGACTGCGAAGTTACCCAATTCTGACAGAATGAACAGTGAAAATCACAGCCCAGCATTCCAAAGCTTAATGTCGGAGAACCAGGATATGCATGAAAAAACGGTTTCTTTTCTATTGGATCAATTGCTATACCTGAGACATAACCGTAGGGAACGAACAGTGTTCCAAGCCGATTGAATCGAATCTTGCAAATTCCATCTTTGTCCGGCGGAATTTTGCATCGATGACCGCAAGCAAAACATTGCACCCAGTTATTTGGCAGCTTGAGGTATAATTCGCCTTCCTTCGTATGTTCGGAAAGAATATCTTTCAAAGTAACTTCCGGCATCAATCACCTCACCAGTAAGGTACGATGAATGGCGTAGGTTGTCAAGCGCAGCGGCTGTGCTTGTGAATATACCGCCTGTTGTTTCGACATAGTAACAGGCTCAACGGAACCTCTGAGCAATACTTCAGTGTTCTGTAATTGATTCAAATTAATATTATCATACATACAGGTATGCAAAGACAAAAACTCATTGTTATTTCGTCGGTTCTCGTAGATGTCATAGGATTTGGGATTGTCATTCCCATCCTGCCGTTTTATGTTACTGAATTCGGTGCTTCAGCATTTACCGTTACTCTCTTGTTTGCGGCATTTTCGTTCTTTTCTTTCTTCAGTGCGCCTGTGCTGGGAGCGTGGTCGGATAGAATCGGGCGGAGGCCAATCTTTCTTTTAAGTGTTACAAGCACGGCAATAGGCTGGTTCGTGTTTGCGAATGCAAATTCTCTTTGGATGCTTTTCCTCGGACGTATGATTGATGGATGCGCAGCAGGCAACTTCACGACAGCGCAGAGTTATATGGTAGATTTAGCGAAGGATGAAAAGGAACGGTCCGCAAATATAGGACTCATTGGAGCGGCGTTCGGTATAGGATTCATTTTGGGTCCGTTCATCGGTGGCGCGTTAAGCAAAGTGTCTCATTCATTCCCATTTTGGATCGCGGGTGCACTAGCGGCAACAAACGCTGCCTCCGCATTTTTTTTCCTTCCGGAGACGCATCATAAACGCGATGCGCATAGTCCTATGAATTTTAATCCACTCGCACCGCTGATGCGAGCAGCACAGGATAAAAAAATGCGTCCGCTTTATTTCACGTGGTCATTCTTTGCCTTCGCTATTGTAACAAGTCAGGCCGTATTCGGCCTGTTTGTGAAGGATGTGTTTGGATTCAGTGCGTTTCAAACCGGGATGATGTTTACAATGATTGGAGTCATTGTTGTCATAAACCAGGGATTCTTGCTCAAGAAATTTTGGCTGGAAAAATTTACAGAGGCAAGATTAGAATTTATCATGCTCGTCGTTCTGGCAATTTCCTCACTCATGGCCTCGACGGAAATATTACCATTATTTTATCTAAGTTTTCTTGGTGCTGGAACAGGCCAGGCTATTCTTCGAGTTGTCATTACCAGTCAAGCCGCTGCTGCGGCTGATCCTTCGAAGAAAGGAGAGACGATGGGAATTCTCTCTGCGTTAATGTCTGTCTATATGGTGATAGCACCGATACTTTCAGGATACCTTTACGAGATCCATCATTCCGGACCGTATTTCCTATCCTCTGCCTTGTTGCTCCTCGGTGTGTATTTTGCGTGGATGTTCAAGCGGCGAAGAGAATTGGAAAGAGCACAAATGAATGGAACATGAATCTGACAATCATTGTGGCGGCTGTGTTCACTGATTCTTGTGAATAATCTTTGCCCCGTCGAAACCGTTGAACTTCGTTGATGATGCCGTACTGTAAGCTCCAATATTCTCAGTTAATAAATAATCTCCGACTTCCAAATTTGCTGGAAGATCTGCTGATAACGTAATTTTATCAAAACTATCACACGTAGGTCCGACAACTGCGCATATTTCCTGATCACCTTCTTTCAACGCACGGAAGTTGGGAATCCAATGATCGTACACGACGCCGGAAAAAGTATGGTACACGCCAGCATTGATATGAAAAAAAACCTTCCCGTCTCTGCGGGCCTTGCCAATGATTTCTGAAACGAGCGTTGCGGCAGTTGCTACGATGAACCGTCCGGGTTCAGAAAGAATTTCGATATCATCCGGGAACAGCCGTTTAAATTCTGAATTTAACAAGGAGGCAAGAATTGTAAACTCCGGAACTTGCGGATCGTACGGAACCGGAAATCCGCCGCCAATGTCCACCAAATTCAGACCGAATCCTTTTTTACGGGCGTCGTTGAATATTTCCGAAGTGACGGCAAGCGCCGCTGTAAAATTGTCGAAATTTGTGCATTGGCTGCCTACGTGAAAGCTGATGCCTTCAACGTTCAATCCTATGTCGAACGCTTGTTGGATAAGTTTTTGCGCATCGGCAGGTTCGGCGCCGAATTTCGAACTCATTTCAACCTGCGAACCCGTATCCGGAACTTTCAGACGCACGATTAATCCGGCTGTTTCGCAATGGTTCTTTATTTTTGTCAGCTCGTCGCTGTTGTCATACGTCATCAGGGGCTTATACTGCTTGATCTTGCTCAATGTCGCCTTGTCTTTGATGGTGTTGGAAAATATTATCTTGTCCCAGACAAAATGTTTTTTATCTTTTTTATCGAAATGCTTTATATACTGATACACCTGCATAAACTCATTGTATGAAGCCACATCAAAACTTGATCCTTCTTTGAACAGCGTTTCTACAATCTGCTGCGTGGAATTTGCCTTGACGGCGTAATAGCATTGAACCCGCGGCAGGTATTTTTTAAATGTCCGGTAGTTTTCTCGAATCTTATCATGATCGAGTATGAACAACGGTGTGCCATGCTGTTCTATTAATTTCAGAAGATCTTCAATCATGTATACTTCGTTCCTCGTTGATTAATAACAAAACCGCTCAGTACGCGAAGCGTATCCTTAGCGTCTTTTGCGGTTCATGGTGTATTTCATGAAATTATACAGAAAGCTTTTTTATAAGCGATTTTAGTTCTTCCACTTCTTTATTGTTTTCAAGATACGAATTGATAAGCTTTTGCCGGAGTTCATCTCCCCGGTCGTAGAGCCGTTTCAGATTCTTTGGTTTCGTTGTTTGAATGACGTACGCTGCCATCAGTGGAAATGCAACCGTTGAATCGACATACGCCGTTACGGTTTCATCAAGCTTTGTCGGATCTATTTTGCCCCAGCTTGCCGCTTCGCTCGGCGGCGCACCTGAAAGTCCGCCGGTGTCGGGACGGGCATCCGTAATATTGATATCGTAATCCTGGCCGGCTTCGGGAATCATGAGCACTTCCTGAATTTGCGGTTCAGTTTGAAGCATAAAGTTCTTTGGACTTCCGCCGCCAATGAGTATGACACCGGTTTTTCCTTTTTCGTATTGCTTGGCGTTGAGTATGATGGCGGTGGAGTCGTTGACGTCGATACTGGGATTAATCTTGAGCTTAAATCTATCCAGCATGCCGGAAGCTTCTGCCAGCAACTCCAATCCAGCCACATTCATCCCGATCGTGGAATCACCGGGGGAGGATGTGAAAATCGGGATACCATTGCGGTATGCTGCTGCTACAATGCTGACTTCGCCCAAATTGTTTTTCTTTTCGTATTCGTTGATGATTTTTCCAAGATGATAATAGTATTCCCGCGTCCCCATCTCTTTTTGGAATTCAGGACGCAGCATTATTTTCCGCAGAATTTTATCCGTTTCCATTAACACATCTTGATAATCGAAAAGGATATCGTAAATTCTTGTTACACCTTTATCGCGAAGATCAGCATCGTCAACATTGTGGCTGCCTCGAAAAAGCGGCATGTTGAATGCAAAATGTAAATCGTGATACATGTTGGCGCCGGTCGCAGTCAGCCAATCCACAAATCCATGATTCATCAATGGAATGATCGTCGAAGGTCCCAATCCTGCCGGAGTCAATGCGCCGGCGATACTGAGTCCAATAGTCACATCTTCCTGCGAATATTTATCGCGCAGCAATTGACAGGCAGCTCTCAGTCTTCCGCCGTTGTATGCATCCATATTATTAATGATGGAAGCAAGTGTGCTGTCTTTCGTCGCTGGTTCGGGAAGAACCCTCTTTCCGGTTAAATATTTATCTTTACCCGGACATTCTTTTTTATGTTCCATATTCATTCCTCTTTTTCTCTCATGCCAGTTCACTTATCTTTGATCTTGTCCAGCAGCTCCAAGGCTTCCTTCCTGAAGACATCGTCGTCCTCATCTTCTTTCGGCAGCGATGCAATTTTTATTAAATGGTCGCGTGCTTTTCCATATTCATCTTCTTCAATATAGGCGCGTGCACAATCGAGCCGGTACATAATAAAGTTTGGGCGCAATTCAATCGATTTCTCGTAATTCTTTATTGCATCATCCATATTTGCCCAGCCGAGGCCGAGCGGCCAGCGGATGAATTTCGGTTTCTCGCACACTTTTGCATTGGTACGTCCAAGGACATAATATGCTCCCTGATTTGCCGGGTCTAATGAAATGGCTTTTTCACAATCGGCTTTTGTTTGTTTCACAAGGTCGAGTGCATCCCAGATGCCGCGAAAGAGAGCAATACGTCCGTTGGCTATTGCTTCGCGTGTGTAGCCCATTGCACCCTTGGGATTAGCCTCAATGGCTTTCTTGGCAAAGTCCAATGATTTTTCATAATATTCCAATTGTTTTTGTTTCTCAACGTCAGTTTTGTTAGGAAGGTGTTCGCCAATATCTACATAGGTGCGGCTCAACCGCCAGAGAATTTCATAATCATTCGGAGAAAGAGAAAGTGCTTCGTTAAACATATCGAGTGCTTTCTGGTTGTCGAATAATTTTTCTGAGAAGTTGTCGCCTCCCGCTATCAATTGACCGACTTTATTTGAATCGGCTGCAACGACTGCGGCGCTGACGTTTGATATGGATATACACAAACCTAGAAAGAGAATAAAGAACATATACTTGGAAACCTTTTTCAAGGTGTGACCCTCCTCGATATTGAGTAAAGAAAAAATGATTATTGAATTGCCGTGTGAGGGTGAAGCATGATGTTATGAATTTCGCCCTTGAAGCTTTTTAAGCTCATCGCGCAACTGCGCCGCTTTTTCATAATCTTCTTTGGCGATGGCGTCGTCAAGTCGTTTTGCTAATTGTTCGAACTGGGACAATTGAGGATTCGGCGGTTCTTCCTGCTCAGGTTTCGTATTCGGTGTCATTGTTTTTTCATCTTCCCCGCCTTCAGACACAAATGACGCCTCCGCCATAACTTTTTCGGCAACATAAATTGGTGCGCCGTACCGTACGGCAATCGCAATTGCATCGCTGGGGCGCGAATCAATTTCTTGTGTGTCAAGATTGATGCGGGCGAAAAACGTACCGTCGTGCAATTCGTTAATGAGAACATCTAACAACTCACCGCCAAGCAGGTCGATGAGATTCTTTATGAGATCATGTGTCAGCGGCCGTGGCGGTTTGATGCCTTCCATTTCTAATGCAATGGATTGCGCCTCGAAAGCACCGATGATAATAGGAAGCCGGCGCGGCCCGTTTGTTTCTTTTAATATCAACGCGTATGCTCCGCCGCTGGCTTGACTGCTGGATAATCCTAAAATATCGACCTGAACCTTGTCCTCTGTGGACATATTATTTCCCTAAAAGTTTTTTCGTTTCCAGCGTTAATGCAGGAACGATATCAAATGCATCCGCGACTATACCGTAATCAGCGATCTGAAAAATTGGGGCATCTTTGTCTTTATTGATGGCAACGATATACTTTGAAGATGACATGCCGGCAAGATGCTGAATAGCTCCCGAAATTGCGACAGCAATGTACAATGACGGTGAAACAGTTTTTCCGGTCTGTCCAACTTGCTCATTGTGCGGACGCCAGCCGGCATCAACAACGGCACGCGAAGCTCCGACAGCTCCGCCAAGAACACCGGCGAGATTTTCGATCATGGTAAAATTTTCCGGACCTTTCAATCCACGTCCGCCTGAAACGATAATATCTGCCTCTGCAACATCTACTTTGCCGGATGCTTGTGTCGTTTCGATTGCGATCGAAGCAAAATCTGATTCGGCAAGAGGAATATCCAGAACCTCAACCTTCGCTTCTCCGCCGTTGCTTGCTCCGGCGGGAAATACATTAGGACGAAGCGTAAAAACTTTTACAGTGGAATTTATTTTTATTTCGGTCAGCGCTTTGCCGGCGTACACGGGACGCGTAGCGATAATGGTACCGTCGTCGACTTTTAATGCGATGCAATCTGATGCAAGACCGGCATCAAGTTTCACAGCAACACGCGGCGCAGAATCCCTGCCCATTGCTGTTGCGGGAAGAAGAAGAATATCTGTCTGTTCTCTCTTTGCCGCCTCGGCAATAACTTTTGCATACGCTGTGACGGAATATTTCCCAAGCTCCGGCTGTTGAACGATAAGAATTTTTGTCGCACCATATCCGCCAAGCTCACCGGCAACGGCTTGCACGTGATCGCCGATAACCAACGCAATGACATCTCCGCCTGTTTGATCTGCGATTGTTCGAGCTGTGCGCACAATCTCAAATGCCGACTTTTTTAATTTATTGTCTCTTTGTTCTGCGAATGCAAGTATTTTCATTTCAAGTTAAAAATAAAAATAAGTTAAAAGGAAAAAGTGGTTTAATTTTAACCTCAAATCACACATTGACCATCATCAAATAACCTTCGCTTCTTCATGTAGCAAACGAACCAACTCCGGTACTGCACTCACATCGGTTCCGACAATTTTTCCGGTATTCTTTGAAGGTGGTTTGCGCATGACCAGCACTTCTGCTTTCACTTGAGATGGCGCCGGCACTTTCTCTTCAATGGGCTTGCTCTTCGCTGACATAATTCCTTTGAGTGATGGATACCGCGGCTCGTTCAATCCCTTTTGCGCTGAGAACACTGCAGGAAGCTTTGTTTGAACTTTCTCTTTGCCGCCTTCAATTTCGCGTTCGGCAGTAACTATGCCGTCAGCAATTTCCAATTTCACTACGACAGAAACAGAAGGCAGGCCAAGCATTTCTGCAACCATCGTTCCGACGGCAGCATTATCTGAATCGACAGACTGTTTACCGAAGAAAATAACGTCTGCTGATATATCTTTGAGATAATCGGCAAGAGCCCGTGCGACGGCGAAAGAATCGCGCGGTGAATCGTCTTTTAAAAGAACGGCTTTATCAACCCCCATCGCAAGTGCTTTGCGCAGTGTTTCCTTGTGTGCGTCGCCGCCAAGCGAAATAGCGATTACTTCTCCGGTGTTCTTTTCTTTCAGACGGAGACATTCTTCAATAGCATATTCGTCATAAGGATTGAGAACGAATGTGACGCCAGTTTTGTCAATATTTTTTCCATCCGACGCAAGAGCGATCTTTGCCGCTGTATCCGGTACGTGATTAATGCAAACTGCAAGTTTCATAGTGGTAATTCGATTTTAATTAATAAAAAAACATCATTTCGTTTTGTTGTCTTGAGAATTGACAACGAGTATTCCATAATCAAAATATGAAAGTTTTCATAAACGAACAAGTCTCATGAATGTCAGACTTGCGTTATCTATAACCATTGTTTCAGGAGGGATAGTTCCACATTCCCGCCGCTGACGATCGCGCATATTCTTTTCCCCGAAAGATTGAGAATATTATGAAAGACAGCCGCCGGAGCAACTGCGCCGGTAGGTTCGACAATAATTTTCATGTGTTGCATCAAAAAGCGCATCATCTCAATGACCTGTGTATCGGTCACCGTGATCATGTCATCCACATACTTCAGAATAATTTCAAAGTTTCGTTTGCCAACAGATTGCGTGCGCATACCGTCGGCAATAGTATTAGGCGGAGGGATACGCACAATTTCATTTTTCCGAAACGATTGCTGGCAGTCGTTCGCCGGTTCAGTTTCCACTCCTATGATCTTGATGTGAGGAAAGAAATGCTTCGCAGCGACGGCACAGCCGCTTATAAGGCCTCCGCCTCCGACAGGAACAAAAAGATAATCAAGGGAATCAAGTTCCTGCGCAACTTCCAGCATAACCGTTCCCTGACCTGCAATAATTTTATCGTCGTCGAAAGGGGGCACCATGGCATAGCCAAATTGAGCCTGCAGCAATTTTGCAACACGTTCTCTGTCGTCGGAAGAATCTTCGCACAAGACAACATCAGCGCCGTACGCCCGAGTCGCGTCGACTTTCACACGCTGGGAATTCTTCGGCATAACAACCACAGCTTTCATCTTCAGCAGTCTGGCGGCAAGAGCTACTCCCTGAGCATGATTTCCGGATGAATGCGCTACGACACCTCTTTGTTTTTCGTTTTGAGAGAGAGAATACATTTTATTGTACGCGCCGCGAATCTTGAATGCACCGATGCGCTGCAGGTTTTCCGCTTTGAGAAAGACTTCATTACGGCATATGTCGTTCATGCTATGAGAAGTCAGAAGCGGGGTCTTTTGAACCACCGGTTTGACTATGGAATACGCCAATTCAATATCTGTTATGGAAATCATACGGGATTCGCCGTTTTCTATGGGTGCAAAGTAAAGAAAAGGAATTTCTTTGACAAGAGAAAAAATACTTGACACTTTGGAAATTTTTTTTTAATCTTTAGTAGAGTAAAGTATGAAAAAACCAAGCACAAAAGAAGTCGACGATCTGTATAATGCTATCCTCCAGCTCAATTCGCTGGATGAATGCCGCAGATTTTTCCGGGATTTGCTGACGGAGTACGAAATTAAAGAATTCGTAGAACGGTGGAAGGCAGCACAGATGCTGGCAGAAGGTATCCCTTATACGCAGATTGAAGCCGAAACAGGATTAAGCACACGTACCATCGCCCGTGTCGGCAGATGGCTGAAAAAAGGAAAAGGCGGATATTCGATGATGTTGAAACGAACGACGAAATAAGTATATTTTTTTTGGTCAAACACTTTATCAGGATAAAGTATGCTGGCAACGAATGGAAGAATGAAAATAGCGATTCAGCGCAACGGCCGTCTCACCGAGGATTCTGTGGCACTGCTTCGTGCTTGCGGATTGAGTTTTGAATTTCAAAAACAAAGCCTCTATTCCCCCTGCAGTAACTTTGATTTGGATGTGCTGGCGATTCGGGATGACGATATTCCTGAATATGTACAGGATGGTGTTGCCGATCTCGGTATCATAGGAGAAAATGTGCTGCAGGAACGAAACGCCCGCGTGCATATCCTTGCGGCGCTTGGATTCGGAGGCTGCAAACTCATGATCAGCGTGCCGCAAAGGAGTGCGATACGCAAAGTGTCGGACCTTCATGGCCGGCGTATCGGCACAACTTACCCGACAATTCTTAAAGCTTTTTTGAGAGATAACAAAGTGAAGGCGGAAATTATCGAGTTGAGCGGTTCGGTTGAATTGGCTCCGAGTCTCAATGTTGCCGATGTTATTTGCGATATTGTCTCAACCGGTACAACGGCAAAAATGAACGGGTTACGCACATTCTGTACTGTTTTGGAATCACAGGCAGTCTTAGTTGCAAATCCTGCAGCAATGCGCGATAAGAAAAAACGTGCGATTATCGATCGATTAATGATTCGTGTCCAAGGATCACAAGAGGCAAGCGGCAAGCGTTATCTTATGATGAATGCCCCGGCGGATTCTGTTGCGAGATTGAAACGCGTTATCCCAAGTCTGAAAAGTCCGACCGTGGTGCCGCTTGCAGAAACGGGAATGGTAGCAATTCACTCGGTCGTGGCAGAAGATGTGTTCTGGGATGTCATGGAAAAACTCAAAAAAGCAGGTGCCAGCGATATTATTGTCGTACCTATTGAAACAATAATCCGATGAAGATTTATTTTGAAAATACATTGACGAAGGAAGAACGCATTTCGCTTTTTTGGCGTCCGGGCACACTGAAAAGCGATACCGGACACATCGTTCAAGATGTGTGTCTCGCTGTAAAACAGCGCGGCGATGATGCTGTGCGTGAGTATGGCAGAAAATTCGATAAAACGGAAAAGCAGGCGTTACGCGTTTCAAAAGAAGAAATTGAAGCTGCAAATACATTGCTCACGCCCATATTCTTAGATGCACTTACTGTCGCGATAGAGAATATCCGTACCTTTCATAAATCTCAGTTCAATACAACACAGCGTATAACGACGATGGAAGGTGTTGTATGCTGGCGTGAATCACGTCCCATGGAAAGGGTTGGCTTGTACGTGCCTGCTGGTTCGGCCCCGCTGCCGTCAACAGTATTGATGCTCGGAATACCTGCAATGCTTGCCGGATGTTCACGTATTATTTTATGTTCACCGCCGAAAACAAATGGCTTTGTCGATCCGCTCATCCTTGCAGCTGCGGCAATGATCGGTATTGATGAAATATATAATGTCGGCGGAGCGCAGGCAATTGCAGCGATGGCCTACGGAACAGAAACTATTCCGAAGGTCGATAAAATATTCGGTCCTGGCAATCGCTACGTGACAGCTGCAAAACAATTTGTTTCGAACGATCCGGAAGGCGCAGCAATTGATCTTCTCGCTGGACCATCGGAGGTTCTCATCCTTTCTGATGAAACAGCTGATCCGGATGTTGTAGCATATGATTTGATCTCCCAGGCAGAGCACGATGCTGATGCTCAAGCTGTACTGGTAACAACAGATGAAAGGTTGGCGAAGGAAGTGCTGCGTGTTTTACCACAGAAGGCATCGGAATTTCCTCGAAATAAAATCGTCGAATCTTCATTGGAACACAGCTTTATTTTTGTTGCAAATTCACTTGAGTCTGCCGTAAGGTTTTCGAACGATTATGCGCCGGAGCATCTTATCATCAATATGCAAAATGCGGAAGCACTTGTTCCATCGATTATCAATGCAGGGTCTGTCTTTGTAGGACCATTTGCGCCTGTTACGGCTGGAGATTATGCCTCAGGAACCAACCATACACTGCCGACAAACGGCACTGCTCGCTGGGCAAGTGGCGTCTCTCTTGATAGTTTTCTGAAAAATATTACGTTTCAATCTATTACAAAATCCGGTCTTGAAAGTCTAGCTCCGACATTAACCTCCTTTGCATCTATCGAGGGTCTGCAGGCGCACGCATGCGCTGTCACATCCCGGCTTTCAAAATAACGGCTAAATCCCATGAATATAGAATCACTTATTCGTCCAAACATTCGTGCATTGAAACCGTACCATAGTGCACGTCAGGATTTCCTGACCGGTATCCTCCTTGATGCTAACGAGAATTCTTTTGGAAGCTCGCTGACAGTGGACAACATATCTCTCAACCGCTATCCCGATCCGTACCAGCGTGAACTTCGGACCGTCCTTGCCGAAATCAATGGCGTTGCTGCGGAGAATATCTTTGTTGGCGTAGGATCAGATGAAGTAATTGATCTGCTCGTGCGTGTGTTTTGCGAACCAAAGTGTGATTCGGTCATTCTCCTGGAGCCGACGTATGGAATGTATCGTGTAGCCTCATCTATTCAGGATATTCTAATTCGTTCATGTCTGCTTAACGATAAATTCCAAATTGACCGCGATGCGGTAAAGAAGACAATAGACGCAACGACAAAACTCATATTTTGCTGCTCACCGAACAATCCAACGGCAAATTTATTATGTCCGGAAGATATTCTCGCTTTGTGTCAACTGGGTGCCATGGTCGTTGTTGATGAAGCATACATCGATTTTGCAAAATCACCGTCGATGGGAAAACAAGTGCTTTCGCATCACAATCTCATTGTCTTGCACACACTTTCAAAAGCTTGGGGATTAGCAGGAATCCGTCTCGGTTACTGCATAGCCGATCCAATTGTTATTTCTTTTATGATGAAAGTAAAAGCACCATACAATATTAACGCATTGACAAGCCGGGCAGCGCTTCAAGCGCTTCGCAAGGAACAAGAAGTGCGCCAAACGATCATGTCGATTGTCAATGAACGTGATTGGCTTTCCGCTCACCTGACAGATCTTCCATGCATTGAACATGTTTTTCCATCAGACGCAAACTTCGTCCTTGTTTGATGCAACCATGCAACGGCGCTCTATGCATATTTAGCATCAAAAGAAATTATTGTTCGTAACCGCAGTACAGAACCGCTTTTGCAAAACTGTCTGCGCATCACTGTTGGTACCCGGCAGGAGAATGAACAATTGATTCGAGCAATAAAGGAGTATCGCGCATGAAAGTTGTTTTTCTTGACCGTGACGGTACCATCATTGCGGAACCGCCCGACGAACAAGTTGATTCATTAGAGAAGTTAGAACTCATTCCCGGTGTCATTCAAGGATTGCGCCTTCTGCTGAACCGCGGATATGTTTTTGTGATGGTTTCAAACCAGGATAATCTTGGATCAGCAGTATATCCGATGAAGACGTACGAAATTGTTCAAAACAAATTGATGGGGTACCTGAATGGTGAAGGAATACGGTTCAACGCTGTATTCATTTGTCCGCATAATGCAAATGACCATTGTGCGTGTCGAAAGCCCAAAACAGGTTTGATAGACGAATTTCTTCGTACGAACGAAGTCGATCTTTTGCGCTCGTTTGTGATTGGAGATCGTGAGACGGATGTACAGCTTGCACACAATATCGGCTGCAAGGCAGTTTTCTTGACATCCGATGAATCATCGCAAGCAGATTATACAGCGGGAAGCTTTCTTGAAGCATGCCGCTACATCGTACGTTTGGATCGTTCGGTAAATATTAATCGAAATACGACAGAGACAAAAATATCCGTGGAAGTGTGTTTAGATGGCATGGGCGTTTATAAAATCAATTCCGGTATCGGTTTCTTTGATCATATGCTGTCTTTGCTGTCGAAACATTCCGGCATCGATATGAATATTGAAGTGCAAGGAGATATTCATGTCGATGAACATCACAGCATCGAAGACACCGGACTGGCACTCGGCGATGCGATCCGTCAGGCACTTGGCGACAAGCGCGGTATTGAGCGGTACGG
>Ga0182027_10005660_pt1 | contig 18912 bp, 15 predicted proteins | sample 712E1DmetaG_FD_121300 | JGI IMG/M metagenome (GOLD analysis project Ga0182027, IMG submission 121300) | Permafrost microbial communities from Stordalen Mire, Sweden - 712E1D metaG (Illumina Assembly) | ecosystem: Environmental > Terrestrial > Soil > Wetlands > Permafrost | place: Sweden...
TGGAAAGCGCCATCAGGGCGTTTTGCTCCACAAGGAGGATGGTGGTGCCCTCCTGGTTGATCGCTTTAATCACATCGAAAATTGCCTCCACCAGGACGGGGGCCAGCCCCATCGAAGGTTCATCCATCAGGAGCAGGCGCGGTCGGGTCATGAGGGCGCGCCCCGTGGCGAGCATCTGCTGCTCACCGCCGGAAAGCGTCCCTGCCACCTGGTGTTGGCGCTCTTTCAAGCGTGGGAAAATGGTGAAGACCCGTTCCAGGTCTTTCTGGATGGCAGCCCGGTCACGCCGGATGTAGGCTCCCAGATCAAGGTTTTCAGCTACAGATAAGCGGGCGAAAATGCCGCGCCCTTCCGGGACCATCGCCACCCCTTTCGCGACGATCTCATGTGCCTTGAACGGGCCGAGGTCTTCACCTTCGAGCAGGATGTTGCCCTGGCGCGGTTTCTGCAGCCCACATATGGATCGCAAGGTGGTCGTTTTACCGGCTCCGTTTGAACCAATCAATGTGACGATTTCGCCTTTTTCCACCGTCAGCGAGATTCCTTTGAGAGCATGGATATTGCCATAATAGGTGTGGATATCGTTAACTTCAAGCATGGATATGAATACCTCGTAATCAGGCGGGCTGAGCAGCGGAGTTGGTCAGGCCGGATGCTGCGCCGCTTCCTAGATAGGCTTCGATGACGCGCGGATTGCCCTGGATTTCGGAGGGAGTTCCCTCAGCGATCTTTGCGCCGTAATCCAGCACGGCGATCCGTTCACTGATTCCCATAACCACGCGCATATCGTGTTCGATGAGCAGGATGGTGATTTTTAGTTCATCCCGTAGGCGACGGATGAAGTGCATCATGTCGGTGCTTTCATACGGGTTCATCCCCGCCGTTGGTTCATCCAGCAATAGCAGGCGCGGCTGGCTGCCCAAGGCGCGCGCAATTTCCAGTCGGCGTTGGGCGCCGTATGGCAGGTTCCGGGCCAACTGGTCCCCGAGGCCCACTAGGCCGACAAAATTCAGAAGTTCCCGGGCCTTCTCAACCGCTTGTTTTTCCTCTTTTACCACACGTGGTGTGTGAAGAATTGCTTCCACCCATGAACCCCGGATGCGGGAATGCTCGCCGACCAGGATATTTTCGATGGCGCTCATGTTGGCGAACAGGCGGATATTCTGGTAAGTTCGCGAGATGCCCCGATACGTAACCTGATCCGGAGACAGACCGACCAGCGATTCCCCGTAAAAAAGAATATCGCCTGATTCCGGTTCGTAAAAACCGGTGATGCAATTATAGAAAGTTGTCTTCCCGGCGCCATTTGGACCAATGACGCTGAAGATGGAATTTTCGTGAATTGTCAGGTCCACGGAGTCAACCGCCGTCAGGCCGCCGAACAGCTTGGTCAGAGAGCGGGTCTCAAGTGCAACGGTCATTTTTCCCTCCCTTCTTCGGGAGTTTCGGTTACCCCGGCATCTTTTCCAAACTCCATTTTTCGGCGTGAGGATGGAATGATACCGTCAGGACGCCAGATCATCATGATCACCAGCAGGGCGCCGAAGACCATAACACGGTAATCCTGGAGTTCGCGCAGCACTTCTGGCAAGCCCTTGAGTACCAGCGCACCGGCGATGACTCCTGGAATACTGCCCATGCCGCCTACGATCACCACTGCGACTACATTGACTGAAACCATAAAAGTGAAATCTTCCGGGCCGGTGAACTGGTTACGGGAGGCAAACAGCGCACCGCCCAACCCGGCGAAGGCCGCGCCGATGGCAAAGGCCAGGAGTTTTTGTGTCAGGACATTGATACCCATGGCGCGCGAGACGGTCTCGTCTTCACGCATGGCTTCCCACGCGCGTCCCACCCGGGAATTCTGCAGCCGGTTGGTGACAAAGATGATCAATATCGCTGCCAGAAATATCAAGTAAACGAAATCTGCTCCGCTGTTGAACGGTTGCCCGAAGATGGTCGGGCCAGCGATGCTGGGTACACCTTTGGGCCCGCCGGAAAAGGAAGTCATGGCATCACTAGTACTCAACAAGCGGATGATTTCACCGAAGCCCAGAGTGACGATGGCCAGATAATCGCCGCGCAAGCGCAGCACCGGAGCACCGAGCAAAAGTCCCGTGAGGGCGGCTAAAACAACCCCGATCGGTAGCGCGATCCAGAAACTCCACATGAGATGTTGTGGTGCAGGGGCGGTCAGCAGGGCCATGGTATATGCCCCGATGGCAAAGAAAGCTACATATCCCAGGTCGAGCAGACCCGCCAGGCCCACTACAATATTCAGACCCAAGCCGAGCAGAACATATATGAAGACGGTACCGATGGTATAGTTCCAGTACTGGCCGGCCACCAACGGCACCAGAAAAACCAGCACCAGGAGCACACCGTAGAGAATGTAACGAGTGGCAGGGTTACCGCGCGCCTGTTTTATGAAGGGCTTTTGATTGAATCCATCCCAATTATTCTTCCAATTTGCTTCGGCCCGGATTCTCCAACTGCCGCGTCCAATGCCGCGGCTTAACAACCCGCCCAAGAAACCTGTCAGTGTGAAAAAAACGAGATGGAAGATCGCACCCTGAACAGGGCTGCCTCCCAGCAGGAACATTTTGATCGAGGCCGGCAACACAGCTGCCAGGTACATGTTGATCGGCACATGATTCAGGTTAAGTGTTCCAACCAACAAAGCCAGCAGGCCAACCAATATTCCGTGCACCAGACCGGCCGTCAACCCACCGATTAAAGCGGGTGACCAAGGATCGTCCGCTTGGCCTTTACTTTTGCGTGAACCGTATGATCCGGCCCATAAACCGATCAGAGCCAGAAAGACAATCATGTTAATCATCTGGGGTGTCAGCCCGAGGAATGGAGCGGCATTTTTATTGCCGAAGAGATCTGCTAGTAGGTCGCCGGATATGCTGGCGAAGCCGATCAGGAACAGGAAAATGGTGACGATGCCGAAGGTAACTCCAGCGCTCAGTGCCATTAGCAATTGTTTCTTCATCACACCTTCTCCTCGGTAAGGACTTCGCCCACGATGCCGGTCGGGCGGAAGATTAGCACCAATACTAGGATGCCAAAGGCAATCACATCTGCGAGCTGGTAGCTCATCCCCAGGATTCCCGGGCCGAGTGATTCGACCAATCCCAGGAACAGGCCGCCTAACATGGCGCCCGGTACGCTCCCAATGCCGCCCAGCACAGCCGCAGTGAAAGCCTTGATGCCGGGCAGGAATCCGACATAGTAATAAACCAAGCCGAGATGAATGCCCCACATAACCCCCGCAGCGCCCGCCAGCGCTCCGCTAATGATGAAGGTGCGGCTGATGACCCCATCCACATCGATACCCATCAAGGAAGCCACCTGCTTGTTTTCAGCAACCGCCCGCATGGAGCGACCCAGACGGGTGCGCATGACCAGTAAATATAAGCCAAGCATCAGTAAAACTGAGACGGCCACCGTCAATACACCCGTATAGGGTAGGATGACGGTCGTCCCCCCGATGGCGAGATTCCAACCATTTCCACGCGTGAGAATAGCCGGGTTGGAATAATCCCGTCGCTGGGTGCCAAAGAGCAACTGTGCGGCATTTTCCAGGAAGATGGATGCTCCGATGGCGGAAATCAAAGGCACCAATCGCGGTGCGCCTCGTAAAGGCCGATAAGCGATTTTTTCAAGAAAATAACCGCCCAAAGCGGCTACGGAAGCACCGACGATAAAAGCGGCTACAACCGAAAGAATTGGATTGGCATCCAGAAAGTTCATTTTGGGATCGGTCAGTGTGGGGGCGGGAATGGCTTTAAATGCTTCAAAGACAAAATAACCGCCAAATGCACCGATCATCATGATGTCGCCGTGGGCAAAATTGATCATGCGTAAAATGCCATAGACCAAGGTGTAGCCAATGGCAATCAGGGCATATACGCTTCCTAAAACAACGCCGGCAATCAGGAAACGGGCCCATGTGTCAGGTCCGTAAGCCGGACTAGCGATAAATACAACATAAAGTCGCCAGAGCAAATATCCGGCGAACAAAATTCCAAGAATAGCTTGAACGATCTTATAGGTATTAACCCGTCGGGCGGGCGATTTTGCGCTGGGCATGGCCCTTCTCCTAAATTGATGGAGTGGTAATAATATAGTGGCGGGGCAAGCGAGGCTTGCCCCGCCACTTATTCAAATATGTAACAGGGACGCTAAGCAACCGCGTACAAGTTTACTACTGAACCGGAACCCACTTACCACCCTTGTCTACATTGAAGACTGGGCCGGAGGCCGAGCACTCGCCGGTGGTATCGCAGGTGATGGTGCCGGAAAGGCCCTGATAATTGTTGGTGGCACGAACGGCTGCAACCAGCGCGGCACGCGGGACATATAGCTTGCCGCCACTGACGACAGCTACGCTCTCGATGGCCTTGATCAAAACTGCCACGGAGTCATAAGCAGTCCAGGTATAGGGAGAGAGCTTACCGGCAGGCTGGCCGTAGGCGGCCAGATAGGCGGCATCGAACTTTGTCTTGGCAGGTGAAGCAGGCGGGATGAGCGATGTGGAGTAAGCGCCTTCACCATTCGCGGCAGTACGATCAAGGAAATCCTGGCCGAAGGTGCCATCATCACCAAAGAACGTGACGCCCGTCAGACCGGCCTGTTTCATCTGGTTGACGATGACAACTGCTTCCGCAGTATAACCACCGTAGAAGAGCGCCTGGGGTTTCTTGGAAGCAATATCAGCCAGAGGAGCGCTGTAGTCGGATTGGCCGGGAGTGATGGCCGTGAAGGCAACCACAGTTCCACCCAAAGCTGTAAACTGATCCTTGACTACCTGGGCGAGACCTTGACCATACGCCTGACCATCGTGCATGACCGCCAGATTCTTGACGTTCAACTTGTTATAAAGATAGGCAGCCGCAAACTTGCCCTGGGCCGCATCCGTGAAGACGTCGCGGTTGAAGACCTTGGAACCGGTTGTGGTCAGCTTGGGATTAGTGGCTGATGGGGATATCATCGGGATGGATGCTTTTTCGTAAATGGGAATGGCAGCTGCGGTCGCGCCGGAGAAGATATGTCCAGCAATAGCGACAACTGCTGGGTTGGCAACGAACTTGTTAGCTACAGCCGCGCCGCCCTCCGCGGTGCCACCGTCGTCTTCAGCATCCAGCGAGAACGAGAAGCCTTGGAACTGGCCGGCGTCTGTGATGGCGATCTTGCCGCCCTGGGAAATATCCTGGCCGAAGGCAGCGTTATCACCAGTCATGGGCGCACCCATGCCAATGACGATACTTTGTCCGGCAGAAAGAACAGCACAGCCACCCGCATCAGTGCTACATACTGCAGGGGCAGCAGCAGATCCACCGCAGGCAGTCAGAATCATGCTGGCTGCCATCAATACAGAAAGAATAACATATAGGCGTTTCATGGATTTCTCCTCCAAAGATTTGTATTATGTCGAGCAATATGGATTGCACAAGATATACAGCAAGATAAGCCGACCAGGCTCTCTATTTTGTCTGGGGCCACCTCCTCTCGAAAAAATCTGTTATTTTGATGATGAGCGCGCATGATGCTCATCATGCTCTTTGATGCAACTGCTATATGCTCAATTGATTCGTTGCACGGGAATTTTATATGCAATAATCAGGGCTATTAAATCAGGGATTATTATACGGAATCATCCACTAGTCAAGGGTGACTGTTTCAAAGAACATGGCTTTACCAAAATCGCCGTCGAATCTCCGAACTTGATCATTTCCGCCGCAAAGCCCGCGACCCTTGCATTGCACTCCCCGGGGGACACCGGGACGGTGTGCGCTTGGTGCAGTGCAGGTGAGATCGCGAAGAAATTCAAAAAACTTGGCGTCCATTGTGTTCTTTGCGGTTCAGAATTCTTGTCAGACATTGATTGGGTAAAGCCATGTTTCAGAGAAAACCATAGATTGCGGGAGTACCTAAATTAGAATGGATCAAATGTTATTATGAGCTGCGAATTGTGATTTATGCAAAGGATGTGTATTGAGCCCGGTAAACCTGCAAATGCTGGCAACGCCACAGGTGGGGGGGTACCCCGCAGAAAGCTTGAGCGAAGGATGAGCGAAGGCAGAGCGAAGGATCCCCCTAGCTGCGCCTTTCAAAGCTCCGTGAAATACCCCCATATATGGGGAGTACAAAATCCTTATACCTCACGCAAAAGGCTCTTATTTTCCGGTATGAAAGCATCACCGATGCTGGGCTGTCACGGAGTTTATCTGAGCAAAGCCGAAGGGCTTCTCGCAACAGCATTCCTCATGTCAATCTTATAGACCTTCCCGATCGCGAAAAAGCCTGCTTCGATTGGAAGCAGGCTTTTTGATAAATTAGTTTTTCAGGTTATTCAATGCCCAGATAGGATTTACGTACCATCTCGTTATTTTTGAGATTGGTTGCCGTATCTGTGAGGATGATCTCGCCAGTTTGAATCACATAACCACGGTTGGCAATCGAGAGCGCCATCAATGCATTTTGTTCCACGAGCAAAATGGTCGTGCCTTCCTTGTTGATGGCTACGATCGTATCGAAGATCAATTCGACCAGGATGGGAGAGAGTCCCATCGAAGGCTCATCCAGCAAAAGAATGCGCGGCCGCGCCATGAGAGCGCGTCCCATTGCGAGCATTTGCTGTTCGCCGCCGGAAAGCGTTCCGCCTTTTTGGCTGACGCGTTCCTTCAAGCGCGGAAACAAAGTGAAAACGCGCTCGAGATCATCATTGAAACCTGTTTTCTCTTTCCGCGCATATGCGCCCATTTCCAAATTTTCCCGCACGGTCATGCTTGGAAAAATGAGTCGGCCTTCAGGGCTTTGCGCCACGCCTCGCATGGCGATCTCATGCGCCGGGAGTGTTTCCAACGCTATACCATCAAGCAGGATGGTACCAGAGCGCGGACGATTGATGCCTTGAATGGTGCGAAGTGTAGTGCTTTTCCCCGCGCCGTTCGACCCAATGAGGGTTACGATCTCGCCGTTTTCCACTTTCAACGAGATACCTTTCAGGGCATGGATGTTGCCATAGTAAGTGTGAACTTCTTTTAGTTCAAGCATAATAATGATTCCTTGCCTTTACTTGGTTGACGTGCCTTTACCGAGGTACGCTTCGATCACGCGCTGATTCTTCTGGACTTCAGCCGGACTGCCCTCGGCAATTTTCTCTCCATAATCCAATACGGAGACGCGGTCCGAGATTCCCATGACCACGCGCATGTGATGTTCGATCAAAAGAATGGTCAGGCTTAATTCCTTGCGCAGGTGTTGAATGAAATTTGTCAAATCGATTGTTTCATTGGGATTCATCCCTGCTGTCGGCTCGTCCAATAGAAGAAGCTTTGGGTCCGTTCCCAAGGCGCGGGCGATCTCAAGGCGGCGTTGAAGCCCGTAAGGAAGATTCTTGGCAGTCACGTCGGCATCGGAACGTTTAAGCCCGACGAACTCCAGCAAATCCAATGCTTTAGCGCGGGCGTTAGCTTCTTCTTTCATGGTGCCCGGGTCACGGATAATTTGCCCGATCAAATTTGAATGCAGGCGCACATGCTCTCCGACTAGCACATTTTCGATGGCGGTCATATTTGCAAACAACCGGATGTTTTGGAAGGTACGGGCTATACCAAGCGCGGTGATCTGAAATGGCTTGAGTTTCGTAATATCGCGACCATCAAAAGTCATCTCACCGCTGGTGATCTTATAGATGCCGGTCATGCCGTTAAAAAAGGTCGTCTTTCCAGCGCCGTTTGGACCGATGAGTCCGGCAATCATCCCTTTCTCGATAACGAAATCCACGTTATTGACAGCGGTCAGGCCGCCAAATGATTTAGTAACTTTTCTGGCTTCAAAGAGGTTCATGGCGGGTCTCCTAATTCTTCTTCGATGCAGCTTCGTTGGGCGCATCCTCCGCCTCATGCAATTCCATTCGTCGCTGAGAACTTGGCATTAGGCCCTCAGGCCGCACTGCCATCATGATAACGAGTGTTAGACCAAACAAAAGGTAACGATACAGGATGGGGTTAGCGTTCTGGGCAACGATATCGTGCAGGGTGCGGTTTGAGGCCAGAGCCGGTAAAACGGTTTGATTCATCAAACCGGATAAGAAGTCCTTAAGTGCTGGCAGGAACAGACGATCTGCCAATTCTATAACCAGACCGCCGACAATCACGCCGTAAACATTGCCGATGCCGCCCAAAATGACGGCGCAAAGGATGATAATGGATGTGCTAAATTGAAATGCGCTGGGGAATATTCCTGCGATGTAAGCAGCGAAGAAAGCCCCAGCGAAGCCGGAGAAAGTGGCACCCATCGAGAAAGCCAGCAGTTTAGTGCGGACGGGATCAATGCCCATTTGGGAAGCGGCTAGTTCGTCTTCGCGGATCGCCATCCAAGCCCGGCCGAGGCGACTTTCGCGTAAACGATTGATCAGGAAGATCGAGAACAGGATGATCGCGATGATTAGGAAATACCATGGGATGGTATTATTTGAAGTGAACTCACCAATAAAGGGCAAGGCTGGCCGCCCAATAGGGTTGATACCCAAATCGCCGTTGGTCACATTTACTTTATTGGCTAGGACAATGCAGGAGTTCATAGGCGTTGCACCGAATAATCGTTGTAACCCTGGAATGATCCAGCACGTGAGTGGTTCTTGGATCGTTACTGAGGTCAAATTGTTGAAGGCGACCGGAATAATCTCTCCGAACCCAAGAGTCACGATGGCTAGGTAATCACCGCGCAGCCGTAACGTGGGCGCGCCCAGCAGGATGCCAGCGATGGCAGCCACCGCGGCGGCGATCCAGATAACCAGCCAGAAGTTTAAAGTGATATGGTCTTGCGCCGACGAAAGGATGCCGGTTGTATAAGCGCCAATGGCAAAGAAAGCAGCATAACCCAGATCAAGCAATCCAGCGTAACCTACCACAATGTTCAACCCCATGGCTAGGATAACGTAGATTAACGCAAAGATGATCAGCGATGTCCAGCCCAAACCCGTGAAGCTATCTGCAAAGGGAAATGCAATTACGACCAATGCCAGCAGGACTAGCCTGCCGATACGCTCCTGACCATCTGATAGGCCATGCAAAGCAACTATTACTAGTGCCAGCACAATTCCGCCTAATACGCCAATCAGGTTGGCAGGAATGGCCACATTTGGAGAGTCAGGGGTATTGCCGACAGCACTCTCGATATAAAGGATGTCAAGCAAGCTGATGATAAGAAGAGCTACGCCGGCAGCAACTGCGGCTGGCAGGGCTTCTATTACCAACTTGGATGGTTCTTTCCGTGCAACTCGTCCACTGAGTGTCAGTCCAAGGCCGATACCCATCGCAACGCCCATGATAGCAACGCCCCAGCCCCCGAAGATAATAGTAAATAAGCCCCCGATGATTCCGAAGGTAAAGCCAGATCTTATATTTTTCATGTGGTCGCCTCTCTAGGCTTTCCCTTAAGCCTTGTCTCCCACTTGCTCGCCAAGTAAGCCGCTGGGTCGTAACATTAGAATGAGAACGAGAATCGCAAAAACCCAGGCCTCTGTCCAGCGCGCATCCAGTACTCCATCACTGAAGGAAGCTACGATGCCAATGATAAACCCTCCGAGCATTGCACCGGTGATGTTCCCAATACCTCCCAGCACGGCCGCGGTAAACGCAAATAAACCGGCGCGAAAGCCCATGAACCACCAAGCTGTATTGTTGTAAAGCCCTGTCATGATGCCAGCCGCTCCCGCCAAGCCGCCGCCAATGAGAAATGTGGCGCTGATGACATTATCAATATTGATGCCCAGCATTTTGGCGGCATCACGGTTTTGAGCCGTGGCGCGCATAGCTTTTCCCAAAGTTGTATTCTGAATAAAGAACCGAAGGCCGAGCATAAGGATAGCTGCGAGGATAATAACCACAAGTCCCGTAATTGTGAGGCGCAGATGAATTCCGGTGAATGCCAGTATGTTCGCGTTCAGCCCGAGGTTGGTGTACATGGCAACTAGCAGGTCAGGGAAATTTTTTTGCGAGGCCCCTCCTGTTGTGCCAAAAGACGGCACCAGCCAGGTCTGTCCGGCCCACATCAAACCGAAATTTTCAATGATAAAGGACATGCCGATGGCGGAGATGAGAGGCGCGAGGCGTGGGGCATTGCGAAGGCGCCGATAGGCCAGCCGTTCGACTGCCGCATTGAGAATTGCGCAGACCACGATGGCTATAACCAGAGCCAAAATAAGTCCAAGAATAATGTGAACTGGGTCTTTAGTGTCGAGCGTACCCGTCAGCGATAATATTGTCAGGGAAGTGAATGTACCCACCATGACAACATCACCATGGGCAAAGTTGATCAATTCAATGATGCCATACACCAGGGTATACCCGAGGGCAATAATGGCCATAATCGCGCCATTTGCAATTCCAATAATCAAAAACTGCACTAATTGCAGGGGATTCTTGGCAGCAGCAGCTGCAATGGCTGGAATATCCAAAGAAGCCACCGGCCCGATGAGTAAGACCAGATAAATCGCTAAAATAATTATGAGGGGACGAAAGACTCGCTGTAATTTCTCGTTCATTCTCGACTGTCTCCGTGACTCGCTTTGTTTACAGAACTAAGCATCATATTCTTGTGACGGCCAAAATTAAATAAAAGAAGATAGGGGACAGCTAAGGGCTGTCCCCTATTTTGAAATACGGGCTTACTTCTTGAGTGAGAAGGTACCAATGCCGACGAACTTGCCGCTTTGTGCCTGACCGATCAGGAAGTACGGCAGTGAAATATCACCATTCTGATCAATCGACCAGGTTCCGAGCGCACCTTGGAAGTCTTTGAGGGCAAAGACAGCCTTGGTCACGGTCGGCCGGTCGCTCGGGTCACCGCCTGCAGCACAGACATTCTCAATTGCGGCAAGCAGACCGTTCATCAGATCATAACCATAGACTGCGTAGGGTTCATTGGTCGGGCCATACTTTGCAGCGTAATCCGTATAGAACTTCTGACCCATCGCGTTCAGGTCTTTCTTGGCTACACCTGGCGTGCTGGCGTAAGCGCCTTCAGCCACTGTAGCGCCGGACCCATCAATAAAGGCCTGAGTATAAATGCCATCTGGGCCCATGAATTTAACCTTGGTGTTGTCGCCCATGATGGAAACTTTGTCCTTCATGATCTGCGCGGTATTGCTATCTACGACTGCGCCGAGGAAGATCGCGTCCGGCGGATTGCCGTTGTTGCTGGTGGAGATCTTGGTCATCAAAGCCTGATAGTTGGATGCCTTCGGATCATAGCCTTCATTCGCGATCACGTTGATACCTGCAGCTTTTGCCGCCTGAGCGACTGAAGTACCTATACCTAAGCCGTATGCTTGTGTATCGTTTAGAACATATAACGATTTGATGTTCAGGGAAAGCAAGAAGTTCACATCGACGGGGCCTTGCAGGTCATCCGTGGCCGCGACGCGAGCATAGTTGCGTTGCCCGGTCGGATAGTACACATTTGGTTCATTCGGGGCAGTGATCCCTGCAGCCGTATGAGTCAAACCAGGATAGGTATTGGCGGGCGAGAACATCAGCAGATCGTTAGCCTGATTGGTGATCGGGATCGACAGCTTGGCGGCGCCAGAGTTGAAGGTTCCTAGGTAAGCAATAACACTTTTATCGGCGGCTGCTTTGGTGGCGTTCTGGGTTTCAGTTGCACCATCCCATGCACCAGTAGCGGCCGTAGCGTCATCATCAACCTCATATGCGAGAGTGTACTTTCCGCCGCAGGCTTTATTATTGGCCTCCGACAGGCGCAGTTGTTCAGCGTTGACAATGGTTTGGGTTTGGGTGAGAGAAGCACCCGTCATTGGCAAGTCAGAGACGATCTTAAGCGTTTTACCGCCGCCACCAGCGCCACCACAGGCCGCTAGTAACATGCTTGCGGTAATCACGAGCGATACCAAAACAAACAAGCGTTTAGACATTTCTTACTCCTCCGAACATTATTTTTATGAATGATAACCCGCAAGTGCGGGTATGACGGCCAAGTTGACAGAACTTTACGTTGTCAACATCATCTCCTCTCGTAAAGGATTTTCTTAAAGATCTCTATCTAACATAAAGCCGGAGAAAATTTTCATCCTTGCGGAATGGATTTTCTCACGGCTGTTAGATAAACTGTCATATAAACAAGATTAAAGTCGAAATACTTCTAAAGTATGTAATCAGTGTTTAATAATAAATTAAATTTGAATTATGGTCAAGAGTCTATTTACAGTTATTATCCCTTTGGGTAGTATAAAGCAATTGTTCGCGGATACGCAGGTCAGTATTGCGGATCTTCATTGCTAAATCGGCCGCCAAGTTGTACATTAAACGATAACCGAGTTGGGGATAGCTCTCGCATAGCATGACCAATCGATCTCTATGAATAACAACCAGGGTGGTATCCTTTTGCACGGCTCGTGCGGAAGCAGAGCGGAGACCTTCGTCCACTAGTGCAATCTCACCGAATGATTGTCCGCGTCGTAATTTTGTAATCATCACCTCTGCCGATGGCGAAGCCCCGGCATTGATCGCAATTTCAACTTCGCCTTGTGTGATGAGATAGAGTTCTTTGCTGTTGCTATTCTCTTTGAAAATAATATCCCCTGCCTGATAGGCAACCTCCTCGCACAAATTTGCAACCAACTCCAACTGGGTTGGTGTTAGCTGATAGAAAATGTCGCTTTGTTTGAGAATATTGATCTGGGTTTTCATCCTAATAGACATTAGTGTAGCACAAAGGCTTGCGAAGCGCAACTAATGGATATTATGGAAAAGTACTGTTTAACCAATCGAGCGGGTTCACTAATACGCCATTCACCCACATCTCGAAGTGAAGATGCGGCCCGGTAACGTGGCCGGTCGCGCCGATCTGGCCGATCAATTGTCCGGCTTGAACCTGCTGGCCCACCGTAACGCCGATTTCACTTTGATGCGCATAAAGCGTATAAATTCCCCAACCATCATCAATGATCGTTAAATTTCCGCGTGGCGGCATTACATTTCCAGGCACCGGGATCATGCCCGCAAAAACCACTTTGCCAGGCGCCGCGGCATAAATATCAAGGGCGTGTGGAGCCTCGCACGCTGAAAAATCTACTCCGGAATGGAAATAATGATAAGTGCTACCATTGAAAGTATAAGAACGAGGTATTCCAAATGGAGCCGTTTCGCAGTCACGGAGTTGAACGCCAGCGGGTAAATAAATTGGTATGCTGAATTTTCCCTGCCAAAATTTTATTGGGGTGACCATAGAGGTAATGGATGCGACTTGTTTGTCTTCAGATGCCATTATATTGGGATCGTCAGAAGGCACAGGCTCTATTGCTGTTGGTTGATCTCCTGTACCCACTATGACCATTTGCTCGAAGGATTGTTTTGTGCCGTCTGGCAATGCGGCATCCAATTCCAATGGATAAACTCCCGCGTCGAGCTGGACATATACACCTTGGAGCGCTACCATGTTTCCATCGCCCAATGGAAAGAAGTGCAATGGTTGATTCACGAGGATTCCGCTCAAAGTTACGCCAGTTGCTGGCTTGACAATGACTTCTGCCGTTCCGCCTTGTTTAAACGGCAGGTGCAACATTTTTACATCAAGAAAAGCAGACGGCAAACCGCTAACAGTCTGATCAGACACGGATGTAGAGCCAGGTGCATACAGCACATCGCCGGGCAAGGCGTCCCATGTGCCGCTCAGCCCGTTCAGACTCACCAAAGTCCACGAATCGGTGTTTTGCTTGACGGCCATTTCGAGGAGCGATTCCCCAGCTTGAGGTGTGGCGCGATTTGTTAAGGTGGTCGCGTTATCCTGTTTAGGTACGATCATGTTCGCGCCGACATAAAACTCGCTGGGGCTGATAATGTGATTCAGCTTTTCAAGCAAAGCCGCCGGGATCTGCGTCTGACGGACAAGGCTGTTAAATGATTCTCCAAAGTTGATCACCTCGGTATCGAGTGTGCCTGTTACGCCCTCCAGGCCGGGAATAACAAGTTGCTGGCCCGCCTGAATGGCGTTTGGATCTGTGATGCTATTTGCCGCCATTAAATCATTCAACGAAATGTTGAAATGATCTGCAATAGACGAAAGTGTGTCGCCGGGTTGAATGATGTAGGTCGGCCCAGATGGTGGAGTGGGTGTTTGCGCGAAAGCCGGTTGCGCCGCATATAAAATGGAAATCAAAAGAATCAAAGCCCCAAAGCGTTTATACATTTTCGAATTCTACTTTATCGCCGACCTCATAATCGTTATATCGGGTTGGGTGGACTTCCAATGTATAGCGCGCGGCTCTGGCAGGAAAGTAGGCTGGCCGCCATGATTTGGCGATCACTTTATCCACCACGATCATTTCAGAGTTAATCCAAAACACCGCTATATCGAAAGACATGAACAGCATGTGAATGGAAGAATCAATGCGGGAATCTTTTGCGATAACGAGAAGCAGGCCTTCGTCACGCGCAAGAACGGAACGGAACATGAGTCCGCGCAAGCGGCAAAGGAACGAATCGCAGAATTGGACTCGAGCCGGAGTGTCAATCTGTTTGTTTTGGTTTTGTATAAAAATATCGGACGACATCGTCTAATGAAAACGGGGCGTTCCTTTGATTTTGGTCAGGAACACGCCCCGTTAAATTCTGGATTGGTTTAGCTCAGGACACCGCTTTTTTCTGGTTGATAACTTTCTCCACGCTGTTAATTAATTCCTGTGGGCTGAATGGTTTGGAGATGTAATCATCCACTTTGGCAATGTGCAGGCCGAGGACCTTGTCAATGCTTTGCGCCTTGGCTGTGACGACAATGACTGGAATATTGCGCGTGGCTTCATTCGCCTTCATTTGTTGGTATACTTCCCAGCCGTCCATGTCGGGCATCATCAAGTCGAGCAACACGAGATCGGGCAATTGCTCGCGCGCAGCTTTAATTCCCGCGGTTCCGCCGGCGGCGCCCGATACGTCAAACCCCCGGCGTCCAAGAATGAGCCGGATCAAGTCGATCATCTCCGGCTCGTCTTCAATACAAAGGATTCGTTTGGCAACTTTCTCTTCCATTTTCGCTGCGGGTAAGTTTACCATAATGCCAGATTCAATGATAGGTGAAAATCTTTACAATGAATAATATATTAGAAAATCATATAAATAATCACTTGGGGCTATTCGCTGGGCGGGTAGGTTGGTATAATTTCTGCTCTAAGGTTCGGAGGAATCTGTGAATTCACGTACTCAATCGTTTATTATTTACTTCCTGTTGATTGTTGCCATCGGCGCTATGCTTTATGTCGGTTTTAGGCAGGATAATAATGCGCCGCAACCGCTGACGATCAACCAGGTGGCGCAGTCCATTCAAAACGGCGAAGTGGCGCGAGTCATCATTCAAAGCGATACTCAGATTCATATTGTTTATAAATCTGGCAAGGAAGCTGACTCTGACAAGGAATCGAGCGCTACTTTAGTGGATCAATTGGTCAGCCTTGGGGTCACACCCGCACAGCTTTCGCCTAATAATGTGATTATCGAAGTTCAGGCGCCGTCACCTTGGGCAGGCATCTTGACCATCCTTGGTTATGCTTTGCCATTCATCGTGATGTTGGTTGTATTCTGGTTCATCTTTCGTCAGGCGCAGGGATCGAATAACGCTGCGATGGCATTTGGAAAAAGCCGCGCTCGCATGTTCAGCGGCGAACATCCGACGGTTACATTTCAAGATGTAGCCGGTATCGAAGAATCCAAGCAGGAACTCGCTGAAGTTGTCGAGTTCTTGAAAGAGCCGCAGAAGTTTATTCAGCTTGGTGCGCGCATTCCGAAAGGCGTTTTATTGGTTGGACCTCCCGGCACCGGTAAGACATTGCTTGCCAAAGCAGTTTCTGGCGAAGCGGGCGTGCCGTTCTTCTCGATTTCAGGTTCTGAATTCGTTGAGATGTTTGTCGGCGTGGGCGCGAGCCGCGTGCGTGATTTGTTCGATCAAGCCAAACGTCATTCGCCGTGCATTATTTTCGTGGATGAGATTGATGCGGTCGGACGACAGCGCGGTGCCGGTCTTGGCGGCTCGCATGATGAGCGTGAACAAACTCTTAATCAGATGCTGGTCGAGATGGACGGTTTCGATACCGATACGAATGTGATCATCATCGCCGCAACTAACCGCCCCGATATTTTGGATCCGGCGCTGTTGCGTCCCGGCCGTTTTGATCGCCGCGTAACGCTGGATCGTCCGGATGTTAAAGGACGCGAAGCAATTCTCAAAGTTCATGTCAAGGGCAAGCCATTGGAACCGAATGTTGATCTCGCATCATTAGCGCGAGGCACACCAGGTTTTGTCGGCGCTGATTTGGAAAACATGATTAATGAAAGCGCGATTCTTGCCGCGCGTCGCAATAAGAAATCTATCGGACAGCCGGAGCTTGAAGAAGCGATTGAACGCGTCGTGATGGGACCCGAACGAAAATCCCGCTTGATCTCGGATGAAGAGAAGCGCATCATTGCCTACCATGAAGCGGGTCACGCGGTGGTAGCGAATGCCATCCCTGAAGCGGATCCGGTTCAAAAGATCACGATTGTGGGACGTGGACAATCCGGCGGCGCAACGTGGTATCGCCCCGATGATGACCGCTTGTTATTCTCTCGAAAGAAGATGCTTGCCACTTTAGCAGGCGCGCTTGGCGGACGCGTGGCGGAAGAGCTGGTCTTTGATGATATCACTTCCGGCGCTTCCAACGACATTGAGCAGGTGACGCGCATGGCGCGTGCCATGGTTACCCGGCTGGGTATGAGCACGGAGTTGGGACCGTTGGTGTATGGTCAAAAGGAGGAATTGATCTTCCTCGGTCGCGAAATTTCGGAACAACGCGATTACTCGGAAGCCATTGCGCAAAAAATCGATCAAGAGGTCCGCAACCTGGTGGATGAGGCGTATAAGCTTACTAAAAAGTTGTTAACCCAGTATCGCGCTGAACTTGATGCGGTCGCGAAGAAATTGCTGGAAGCGGAAACCATCACGCGCGAAGAGTTTGAAACGATCTTCCCGCCGCCGTTCCCCAAGAAGAGCGGAACGCCGCAGCCGGCGTAATTGGTGTAAAAAGTAAGAAGAGAAAAGTAAAAAAAGGCTTTCCAAAAACTGGAAGGCCTTTTTTTCTTTTAACTTCTCACTTCTTTCTTATCGCGGCTTTACACCTTCCGTTTCTTTATGCTGTTTCGCCAACTCACGCCGCAGAATTTTTCCGACGGTTGTCTTTGGCAACTCAGTTCTAAATTCATAATGAGTCGGGACTTTATACGCGGCCAATCGTTCCTTGCAAAAGGCTTTGATTTCATTGGCGGTCGCGGTTTGACCCGGCTTGAGCACGATCCACGCTTTGACCGTCTCGCCGCGATACGGGTCAGGAATGCCTGCCACACCGACTTCCAAAACTTTCGGATACGCGGCGATGGCTTCTTCCACTTCGCGCGGCCAGACTTGGAATCCGCCAGGCTTGATAAGTTCCTTCTTTCTATCCACGATATAGAAATAACCTTCTTCATCCATGCGGGCGATATCTCCTGTAAACAGCCAAACCTTTCCGTCACTCAACTTGCGTAATGCGTTGGCTGTTTCGGTCGGCATGTTGTGATAGCCTTTCATCACCTGCGGTCCGTTGATCGCGAGTTCACCGATCTCGCCCATCTGCATTTCGGTCTCGCCGTCATCGAGGCTGATTATTTTGCAATCCACATCCGGGAAGGGCATTCCAATCGAGCCGGTTTTGTTGACTCCCATCAATGGATTGCAATGTGTGGCGGTCGGCGCTTCGGACAATCCATAACCCTCGAAAACTTTACCGCCGCTCAACTCTTCGAATTTTTCCTTGGTCTCACGCATCAGTGCAGCGGAGCCTGAAATGCAAGCCTTGATGGAACGCAGGTTGACTTTGCCCGCTTTCACTTCGGGACGATTGTTGATGGCATTGTAAAGCGTTGGCACGCCGGGGAAAATGGTGGGATGATATTTGTGGATGTTTTCCAACACATCGGGAATATCGCGCGCGTTCGGGATCATGACCATGCTTGCGCCGATTGCGAGTGCATAGCACATCCCTGCCACCATCCCATAAACATGGAAAAGCGGAATCGCCATCAACACGATTTCTTTTCCTGCCTCGGCAATGGTAATCCATTCCTTGATTTGCAGTGTGTTTGCCACCACATTGCGATGCAAAGCCATTGCGCCTTTTGAGATTCCCGTTGTCCCGCCGGAGTATTGGAACAGGGCTGTGTCGTCCGGCCCAATGTCCAGTTTGGGGCGTTGCGAAGGTTGATATTTAGCGAACAAATCTTTCATCCAAACATCGCCGTCAGCTAATCCACCTTCGATTCTGAATCCGCCTTTTTTCTCGCGCGCCAGCGTGAACAACAGACTCGTGACCGGGGGCAAGGCTTCCTTGATATTTGTGACAATCAACTTTTTGATCTTCGTATTGGGTTGTGTAACCTTTATGGTTTTGTAAAAATTTGTCATCACGAACATAATTTCGATTCCCGCATCGCTCGCCTGATCCGCAATTTCCGGCGGCGTGTAGAGCGGATTGATCGCTACGACAACGCCGCCCGCTTTGAGAATCCCAAAATAGGCCATGACGAATTGCGGCGTGTTTGGCATAAAGATTCCGACGCGGTCGCCTTTCTTCACGCCCATATCGGCGAGCGCCGCCGCAATGCGATCGGTCTTCTCGTTCATCTCTTTGTATGAAACGACCGCGCCTTTGAAAATCGTGCAGGCGCGGTCGGGATATTTGCGGGCGGACTCTTCCAATAGATGAAAGAGCGGCTCCTTTGGATAATCAATGGACGCGGGTACGCCCTTATCGTAATGTGCAATCCACGGACGATCGTTCACGGCGTTCCTCCTTTGCGAGTTTACGAAGTATATAACAAA